>JAEEGK010025218.1_pt1 | contig 12231 bp, 7 predicted proteins | sample 8958771 | NCBI WGS metagenome assembly JAEEGK01 (sample SAMN16246547, study PRJNA631951) | gut metagenome | biome: gut microbiome; feature: rumen; material: SC-attached | host: Bos | place: Iran: Karaj | collected 2018-10 | reverse complement strand
GAGGAGATTATGAAAATGTTGGTGTACGAAGTGATGTCGCGGTTGACATAGACGTTGGCGGGGTCGCGCACGTCCTTCATACCGTCGATGTTGAAGGTGTAACTGTACAACTCCGGTTCGAGTTTGCCGGTGGTGAATGACCACACGCCGTTTGCGCCCTCGGTGAGCGATGCTGGGATGGTGCTTTCCTGCGGGCCGAAAGGTGTATCGACAGTGGTTTTGGGCAGGAAATCGCCTGAAACTTCCACTTTAACTGCCTTTGGCGCGTAGAGGTTGAAGGTAACAGTGCCGTCGTTGTTGATGACGGGAGATTGTACGCTCGCCTGATTGAAAAGTTTTTCTTGGGCGTTTGCGGTGACGCAGCCCAATGCCAACAGAGCGGCGAAGATTGCGGTTTTTGTCATAATTGATGAGTTTTAATTGTTGTAAATGAGATGTCGCAAATATAAATAATGTTTTTGGATTGGACAAGGGTTAAATAGAAAAAATCTAAGCCGTCCTCAAAGCGTTATGTTCTTTTGGGACGGCTTAGTTTAGTTGTCGCGATTAATTTCTAATAGTAATGCACCACCACCTTGAAATCCATTCCATCGGGTTTTTCGTCGACGTAGAAGTCGCTGTTGGTGACGTAGAAGCTGATTTTGCCTGGCGCAAACTCGTAGTCGATGAGCTGCGTGTAGTAGATGTCGCCGTCGTCTTTGGTCTCCTTGTGGAGCTTGGTGACGGGGAGCGTGGCGTAGTAGTCGTCGTTGAGCATACGATAGACAGTCAACATTCCGTGGTCGATGATTGACGCCTCCAACTCATTGAACTCAACCTCGCACTTGAAATACGGTTCGGCTGGGTCGTTGACAAGTTCCCAGTGTTTTTGCTCGACGGAAAATGTGAACTCCAATGTCTTGAAGCCTTCGCCGTCCCTTCCCGCCGGACCCATCGGGCCTTCCGGTCCCATTGGGCCTTCGTCGCCGCGACAGCTGCCCAAGAGCAGGGCGGCGAGCATCGGGAGCATTATCAATAGTAGTTTTTTCATAGTCTTAAATGCGTATTATGTTGTTGAACAAATCTTTGGATTCCATTATCTTTTCCTCGCCGCCGAGGACGCACACAGTGCCGTGGTCGCGCACTTTTGCCATTAGCGGTGCGAGGTCGCGGATTTGTTGTGCTGTGGTGGCAAGTATTTCGTTGCGCTCCTGCTGGATTTGGTCGAAGGTGAATCCCTGCCTGTATCGCGACAAAGCCGTGCGACCGCGCTGTGAAGTTGCCACGGGCATATCCCTGTTGGAAATTGTGCCGATGATGTATTTGGTCATTGCGTCGTCGTCGGCATCAAAATTGGCAAGGTAGCCGGGGATGTTGTCATAGACATCGATGGTGTTTTGGAGGTTGGGGTCGCGGTACGACGAGAGGCAGGCGATGCCGTCGGGTGTGATGCCGCCCCAGCTGCCGTATGCGCCGCCACGGACGCGGACGTTGGTCTGCAAGTAGTCGGTGGAGAGTATTTTGCTCAGTACCGGCAATGTGCCGCTGTATGTGTATTGCGGGTCAAGCAGGTCGTAAGCCTTCAATACGTATTGCACCTTCGAGGGCATTATTATCGCCTCGTTGATGTGTGCGCCTGAGTATGTCCATTGCTGGTATGTGGTCTTGCGGGTGTCGAGGGCTGCGGCGTAACGCTTGACTTGCTCCGTGGCTGCCTGATAGTCGCTGCCGGCGCAATATACGAAGCATTGGAGGTTGTCGCGGTTGAGGAGCAGGGATTTCACGGTATTGAACTTCGAGATGAGGTCGTCAACCTTTGCCTCAAAATTCTCGCCGAGGTCTTTGAGCATCATATAATAGTCGATGCCTTCCACGAGCTGTCCGATTTTGCCTGCGTCGTTGTACTGCGAGAGCATACGGTCGCGGGCGTACTGGTAGGCGTTGTAATTGATGTCCATCGTGATTTCCGACACTTGGCGCATCACGATGTCGCGCAGGCGGTCTTTGTCGTCGAAGATGGTCTCGTTGGTCATCTCTATAAGGAGGTCGGTCATCTTGGCGAGATTCTTGACGAGCGATTTGCCTTGGAATTTAAACAATGCAAACGGCTGCCTCGTCTTGCCCTCGATGCGCGAATAGAGGTCGTAACCAGCGGTGCAACTGCCTGTATATTTGTTGATTGCGTTGTCGAGTTCGCCAAAGGTGTGCTTCTTGGTCGGCATCAGTCCGATGATGTTGGACATTAGCGATGCGTATGGTACAAGTGTCATCGGCAACGCCTTCATATCGAAGAAGAATTGCAGGTAGATGATGCCTTTGGTGTTGTATTCGTGACGGAGCGTCGGGATGCCGTCGATGGTGTCCTTTTCGATGGGATAATCCACGGCTGTCGGGTTGATGTCCGTGAGGCGGAGCGTCGGGATGGTTTTGAGGGCTTCGGGCGTGTCGGGCGTGTTTTGGTAGCGGTCGAGTTCTTCGTTTTCTGCCACTAATTGGTCGATTTGCTCCTTGGTGAGCGACGCCTTGTATTCGTCGAGCGACTGCTGGATTTTTGCCTCCGCCTCCTGCACGAGACCCTGCTTGGGCGCAAATGACGCGAGGAGTGAGTGCGGATTGTCGATGAGATATTTGCGGATGAGGTCTTCGAGGAAGCCTTCTTCCACCTTTTTCTTGAACTCCTCGTAACGGTCTGCCTGTTCGAGGATTTTGATTGGGTTGCCGCCAAAAATCCACGAATTTACCAACATACCGTTGAGCTTGATGCCGCGCTGTGCGTCGTTGGACTCTTTGAGCGCAAATTCCATCCTATTGAGCACTGCGTCAACGCTTTCCTTGTCGAGACCATTGGCGGCTACATCGCGCAACACCTTGTCTATCACCTGCTGGAACTCGTGGAGCGAATCCTTCTTGCAGTCGAAGGCAAGGAACGAAACTATGCATTGCTGGCTGTTGGAGACGTAAGTGTCTATCGACGTGCATATTCCGGCGTCGATGAGTGCGTTTTTGATTGCGCCTGATTCCTGGCTTACAAGTACGTCGAGGATTACGTTGAACGCGCCTGTTGCGTATGGCGTATTGATGTCGCAGGTGACGAAAGTGAGCGTATTGTATGTGTCGCCGTCCTCCTCAGAGCCTTCGTGGGCGGGGTATTCGCTGTTGATTACCTTCATCTCCTTGAAGGGTGCCTGCGGCTTGATGTCGTAGTTGCCGCCCTGCTTTTCGTATTTGGAGAGGTAGCCTTCGTCGAGCAATTGGAGCTCCTTCTCAAAATCGGCGTCGCCGTAGAGGAAAATGTATGAATTTTCTGGACGGTAATGATTGCGGTGGTACTCCTCAAAATGCTCCTGGGTCAATGTGGGGATTGCTTCCGGGTAGCCGCCCGAATCGAGTCCGTAGCCATTGTCGGGGAAAAGTGTATGTCCAATCTTGTGGAAGACGTCGCACATCGGGTCGCTGTAATTGCCTTTCATCTCGTTGTACACCACGCCGGTGTAGCGGAACGGGTCGTCGGCGTTCTTTGCCTCAATGCGCCAGCCTTCCTGACGGAGGATGCGATGGTCGCTGTATATCAACGGATTGAACACGGCGTCGAGGTACACATCCATAAGATTGAAATAATCCTTGTGGCTGACACTCGCCATCGGGAACATAGTAAGCTCCTCGCCGGTCATTGCGTTGAGGAATGTGGAGAGCGAGCCTTTCATAAGCTGGTCAAACGGGCTTTTGACGGGGTATTTCTTGCTGCCGTTGAGCACCGAGTGTTCGAGTATGTGCGGGATGCCCGACTCGTCGTCGGGTTCCGTCTTGAAGGTGATGCAGAATGTCTTGTTGGTGTCGCTGTTGGCGATTTTAAGCACTTTTGCACCGCTTTTGATGTGTTCGAGCAGGAATACCTCCCCTTCCACATCGTCCACGTGGCGTTGTTCTATAAGCTTGTAGTTGTTGTTCATTATTATAATGTCTGTGTTTTTGTCGTTTTGCAAATTTAATGATAATATTTGTTATGCGCAAAAAAAAATTATCGTCCGCCCCAGTCCATCGAGATTTTTAAAAGGAATGAGCTGTAATATTTGGATTCCTCGCAGAAGTCCTTGTTGGTGGTGGTCCGGTATTTGTAGGGTGCAATTTCATATCCGGCGGTAAGGCTCACGCGCCCGAAATGGTATCCCACCATTGCGTTGAAAAATCCGCCCGAGCCGCCCTGATGTATGTATCCGCCCGCCCTTGCGCCCACAAAAGGCGAATTGAGGTCTGCAAAAAAATCGTATCTGAAATCCACAAACGGCGTCACGGCAATCTCCTTGCGGTGCAGGAAGTAATGCGCCCCGATGCCGCCGCCAACGAATGTGTGCGCGCTCAATTGGTATCCGTGCGAGGTCGCCAACATTGCCCTCGACGTAAATTCCTGGTCGTAACCGTCGGAGCAGGTAACGCCGGGCAGAAATCCCGCCTCCACAAACCACCTGTAACCTTCCTCGGCGTATGTGGCTGGCAGCTTGTCTTTCTGCTTGTTTTTGAAAGTCTGACGGCGGTCGCTCTGTCGGCTTTGATATTGGTTTTGCTGGGTTACGGTCTTGTTTTGGGCGGCTGGGTTGTTGTGCTCGTAATTGTTGGCGCGGTTGTGCTTGCCTTGTTTGCCGTGCTTGTTGCGGTTGTTGCCGGATGGCTGCTGATAATCGTTTTGCTGTTGCTGATTGTTGTTGTTGGCACGTGGAGTCTCCTTCTCGATGCGCTGCACTTCCTTGCCGTCAAAATGGTACACGTGTCCGTCGCCAGTCCTGACGCGGACGCTGCCATCGTCTTTCTTGTCGATGACCTGACCCTTGACGGTGCTGCCGCTTTTGAGGAAAATGACGTCGCGCTGCGAATGGTTGTCGTTTTGCGCGGCGGCGATGGCGGCAGTGGCAATGATTAAAACGATAATTAACAGAAGTTTTTTCATATCTTGTCGTGTTTTTGGCAACGCCTTGCGGCGTTGTTTTTTTTTGAACAAAAATTACCGTCAATTTTAAATAAATTACCGTCAATTTTTACTACCATAATCGAAAAATTGATGGTAATTGACGATTAAATTGACGGTAATTTTTGTTTTAAAAAAAGTGCGCGCCGTAGGCGCAAACGCGAATTTACGTTGTAATCAGTTTGGTGATTTCGGCGACTTTTTCGTCGAGGAGCTGCTTGGTGGTAGCCTCACAGAGAAGGCGGAGGTACGGCTCGGTGTTGGACATTCGGACGTTGAGCCACCAATCCTTGTACTCCACGCGGTAGCCGTCGAAGTCGTAGAACGCCGTGGGCTTTTCCTTGCTGACGTAATAGTTCTTCACGCGCTCCATCGCGCCGCGCTTGTCCTCAATCTTGAAATTGATTTCGCCCGAATTTTGGTATCTGGCGATTTCGTCGATGAGGTCGGAAAGGCGGCGACCCTGTTTTTTGAGGTTGCTGACAACGTTCAGCATAATGCTGCCCGCCATAATTCCCGAATCGGAGTAGAAGAAATCACGGAAGTAATAGTGTCCGGCATATTCGCCGCCGTAGAGACCGTTGATTTCGCGGAGGCGCGGCGCGGCGTTTGCTCGTCCAACTTTCCACATATACGTCTCTGCGCCAAAACGTTGCAGGTACTCCCCTACTGCCTTCGATGTGCGGATGTCCTCGATTACCTGTCCGTCGGGTTTCTTGCCGTCGGCGAAGAAATATTCGCCCATAGCGGCAATTATCAAATCGGGCGGAATGTGGCGACCCTTGTCGTCGATGAAGACCACGCGGTCGGCGTCGCCGTCGAACACCACGCCAACGTCCAATCCGTTTTCCTTGACGAAATCTTGCATTTGCTTGGTGTTTTCGGGCATCAACGGGTTTGGCGAATGTGCGGGGAAAGTGCCGTCGAGGGTTTCGTTGATGTAACGGAACGCGCCGCCCTCGCCCCAAATCTTCTGCACAATTACCGCCGCCGCGCCGTTGGAGATGTCAACGCCGATTTTGAGGTCGTTGAAGGCTGGCGAGAGGTATTTTTGTTGGAAACGGATGTAATCGTCGGTGATGTCTTTCGCGGTTACTTTGCCTTTATTGTCAACGGGTGCAACGGGCTGAGTGGTAGCCATTTCGAGGAGACGGTCGAGTCCGCTGTCAAGACCCACGGGCAGTGCGTTTGTGCGCGAAATTTTGAGACCGTTGTACTCCTTGGGGTTGTGGGAGGCGGTGATTTGTATGCCCGCCTTGTAGCCGTAATTTGCGGTTGCAAAATACACCATCGGCGTTGTGGAAAGTCCGATGTCGTGGACGTTGGCACCTGCGTCGGTGATGCCCTTGATGAGTGCGTCGTGGATTTCGGGCGACGACACACGTCCGTCCCTGCCGACGACCACGGTGTCGGTCTCCAACAATCTCGGCACAAAGTATCCTATCTTATAGACATCTTCCTTGGTGAAGTCCTTGCCATAGACGCCACGGATGTCGTATGCGTGAAAAGCGTTTTTCATAATGCGTAAACAATAATTTTGTCGCCTTGCGGCGACGTTATTTTAAACAAAAATTACCGTGAATTTCATCGTCAATTACCGTCAATTTTTTCTGATAATTAACGAAACCAAATTTAAAAAAAAATATCGATAATCAACTGATAATTTTTCGATAATTTTTGTTAAAAAAAAGGATTATTATTTTTGAAATATCAAGAAATGATTTTAATTTTGCATTAGAAAATAATTCTAAAATAACAATACTATGAGCGAAGAAGCAACAACTACAAAATCCTCAGTGAAAAATCCCGATGCACCTCCAAGGACAAGGGAAGAGATTTTGGCGTGGCTTGACAGGGCGCGACAGAGGAAAGAACAGCATCAGCGGGAGATTCGGGAACGATACGCTGAGGAAGTAAGACGCAAGCAAGAAGAATTGAGTGCGGGTGGATATTATGATCTTGAATGGATTTAAGTTATGAATAGACTTGATGTTACTGCTATCAATAGTCATTCTCCTTATTATGTAGAATACTATGGTGATGCACTTAGATTTGTGTCAGATTATGATGTGAATTTTTCCGTAACCTTTGATGACGATAATAATTCGTTTTTCACTGTATATTGGTTCAATTTGACCAATTTGGACAATAAACCTTCTCCTGGGGATAAGAAAATTGCACAGACAGTAATCTGTATCATTGAGGAATTTTTTCGTCAAAATCCTGACATTCTGTTATATATGTGCAGTACAGAGGGTGGATTGCAGGCTCAAAGGGCGAGATTATTTTTGCGTTGGTTCAATGGTGCCCGGCAGCGTGAAAAATATGTAATACGCGCAATGGAAGTAAAAGGCGAAGGGCGTAGTGAATATATAGCTATGATTGTTCAACGCAATAATCCTAATCTCGAAAATATCATTAAACGTTACGACGCGGAAGTTGCAATGTTCAATGAGTTTAAGCCTTAACAAAAAAAATTGGAATGCGGGCGGCTCGTCTGCCATTAAGCGGGCGAGCCGCCCGCACTCCAACATTTCAAATTAGACTACTGCCGTTCCATCCTCGGCGGTGGCGGCGTAGAAGGCGCAGTCGATGCCGAAGGCGGCGCGATATGCGGGGGCGATGATGGATTTATATTCTTCGAATTTGTCGGCCTTGATGAGCGACAATGTGCAGCCGCCAAAACCGCCGCCCATTATCCTCGAACCAAGTACGTAGTCCATCTGCTTGGTCTGCTCGACGAGGAAGTCCAATTCCTTACAACTAACCTCGTACAACTTGCTGAGTCCGTCGTGCGTTGCGTAGAGCAACTTGCCAAATTCAACGAGATTGTTGTCGTTAAGTTGCTTGCAAGCCTCGATGACACGGTCGTCCTCCTCAATGACGTAGCGGCAGCGGTTATAGACTTTTTCGGAGATTTGGTCCTTTGCTGCGTCGAGCATATCAATGGTAACGTCGCGGAGGGTTTTCACGTATGGTGATTGTTTCTGTATAACACTGATGCCGGCGGCACATTCGGCGCGGCGGGTGTTGTATTCCGACGACGCGAGAGAGTGCTTTACCTTGCTGTCGGTGAGTACAAAAATGTAGTCGCCGAGTACGAGGTTGTTGTATTCGTATTGAAGGCTGCGGCAGTCGAGGCGCACGCAGTGGTTTTCCTTGCCAAAAATGCTTGCAAATTGGTCCATAATGCCGCACTTGACGCCGACGTATTCGTGTTCTGACTGTTGGCCGATTCTTGCCATAAGCATCTTGTCGAGGTTGAGATTGTAGAGAGTGGAGATGCCGAGGCACATACCGCTTTCCAACGCCGCCGAACTCGACATACCCGCGCCAACAGGCACGTCGCCGCCAAAGACGCAGTTGAAGCCGCCTATCTTAAAGCCCTTTTGCTGAATGATTTGCGTAATGCCGTACAAATACGACGCCCATTGCTCCTTGGGTGCTTCCTTCTGGTTGATATTGAACTCGCAGTACGAATTGAAGTCGTAGGAATTGAGGCAGACCTTGCCGTCGTCGCGCTTGTCCATCGCGAAGTAAATCGCCTGGCTAACAGCGCAAGGCAACACAAAACCTTCGTTGTAGTCGGTGTGTTCGCCGATGAGGTTGATGCGCCCCGGGGCGCGGAGTTGGAGCGGCTCGCCGCCGTAAAGTTCCTTGTACTTTGCGACGATGTTTTTTAGTAGCTGATTGTTCATATTCTTTTCAATTTGACGGAGTTTTTGGTATATTTTCAGCCCAACCCAAGCGTCGGTTGCGCCGTAGATTTTCTGACTGTTTTTGAGTTTTTCCTCCTCCCAATTGCTCACCTGCTGGCTCTTGGAGATACGGAAACCGAGGACAATGCCGCTGAGTTTTTTCAAGCCGCAAGCCTCGATGCCAAATTTGGTGCTGTACTTGGACAAATCCACAAACCCGGCTGGCACAAACTGTGTCCAACGTTGCAATCCAAGCACGTCGTCGTTGATGGCGACGCCGGTCTTGATGATTTTGGGATTGGCGAGGATGCCGGCAATCTGCTTTGGCAGACCGATGTTGCAGGTGCGTATGAGGTACGCCCGCTCCTCGGTGGAGAGTTGCAGGAGCGCGACCTTGTTTTTGCTGCCGCGACTGAAACACGGTTTGGTCTCGGTGTCGAATCCGAGCACACTCTGACGCGACAGGTATTGGACGCACGCAGCCACCTTGCCGGGCGAGTCAATCACCTCGATTGTACCTTCAAACGCTTTGAGCGGCAGCTCGTTGAGGTCTTCCTTCGATATGTCTTTTTCAAAATGCATATTCTTCGTAAAACGGATGATTTCTTTAAGTCGCTTCGCAAGTTTTGGTCGCTTCGCGAGAAATCTTACAAAATTTTATTCAAAATCTTACAAAATTTTTTTGTTAGATTTGTTTTGATTTGTGAGATTTCTGTCCGTCAGGACACTTACATCTTAATTCGTTGTGTTATAATTCTTTATTCCTTGATTCCAGCGAGCCACAGCATAAATGTGTAGGTCATCGCCGTCTCCTTGACGTGTCCGTACCTGCCCGAATCGCCCGAATGTCCCGCCTTCATATTGGTGTGGAGGAACAAAGGGTTGTCGTCTGACTTCATATCGCGGAGTTTGGCGACCCACTTGGCGGGCTCCCAATACTGCACTTGCGAATCGTGGAGTCCCGTGGTGACGAGCATCGCCGGATAGTCTTTTTCTTCCACGTTGTCGTAGGGCGAATAAGAGAGCATATACTTATAATATTGCTCCTCGTTGGGGTTGCCCCATTCGTCGTATTCGCCTGTGGTGAGCGGGATTGATTCGTCCAACATCGTTGTAACTACGTCAACGAAAGGCACTTGCGCAACTATTCCGTTGTAGAGTTCGGGAGCCATATTGGAGATTGCGCCCATTAGCAATCCGCCTGCCGAACCACCCATAGCATACATTTTGCTGGGCGAGGTTATGCCGCTGTCTATCAAGTATTTAGTTACGTCGATAAAATCGTTGAAGGTGTTCATCTTCTTCAACAATTTGCCGTCTTCGTACCATTGGCGACCCATCTCGCTGCCGCCGCGCACGTGTGCGAGGGCAAAGACGAATCCCCTGTCAACGAGGCTGAATATAGATGTCCAATAGCCGTCGTCCTCCGAATAGCCGTAGGAACCGTAAGAGTATTGGAGAAGGTTGTTGTTGCCGTGGAGGTCGATGTCCTTCTTATACAACAGTGTAACAGGCACTTTGGTACTGTCGCGCACCGTTACCATAACGCGCTTGACTTCGTATTTGCTCTTGTCGTAGCCGGGGACGACTTGTTCTTTGAGGACACGTTTTTCGCGTGTTGCGAGGTCGTACTCGATTACCGACGGCGGCGTGCTGAAACTCGAATATCCGTATCTGAACACCTTGGAATCGTGTTCAGGGTTGTCCTCCGTCCACGCCGAATATGCCTCCTGACCAAAATCTATCAGGTGGCGTTCCTTGGTTTTCAAGTCCATCACCTCGAAGCAAACAAGACCTTCGCGCATTTCTTCAAGCACGAGGTAATCGTCAAACACCGTAAAACCATTGATCAAGACCTTCTCGTCGTGAGGTATGAGGACTTTCCAATTGTTGTTGTAACTTGCAGAGTCGCAAGTCATTATGCAGAAGTTTTTGGCGTTCTCGTTGGTGAGTATGTAGAACGTGCCGTTGCAGTGGTCGATGGAATATTCGAGGTTTTTCTCGCGTTTGCGGAAGATGACCGGGTCTTTGTATGGGCGGTCGGTCGGGATGAGCCTTACCTCCGACGACGTGGTGCTATTGTGCGAGATGATTATCCATTCGTCTGACTGACTGCGACATACGTCGAGGTCGAAAGTCGGGTCGTCCTCATAAAAAATCTCCTTGTCGCTGCTGCAATCGCTGCCGAGCACGTGCCTGAAAATCTTGGATGCGCGGAGTGTATTGGTCTCTTTGCCAACGTAGAAAAACGTGCGCGAATCGTTGGCGAACACCAGTCCATTGGCAGTATTGGGTATGACGTCGTTTTTGGGCTTGCCGGAGACGAGGTCGATGAAACGGATTTCGTATTTGCGGCGGCTCACGGTGTCCACGCTGTAAGCAATTACCTTGTTGTTGGGGCTGACGCAGACTTCGCCCACGTCGAAGTAGTCGTGTCCTTCGGCGAGTTCGTTGACATCGAGCAGCACCTCCTCAGTGGAGTCGGGGCTGTTGTAACGGCGGCATAATATTTCGTAGTCCTTTCCCTTCTCGTAGCGCGTAACGTAATAATACTGGTTTTCGAGGTACGGGACGGTGCTGTCTTCTTCCACGAAGCGGCTCTTGATTTCGGCGGCAACTTTCTTGGACAACAACGCCGTGGGTTTCAGAAACTTAGCGTCGGTATAGTCGTTTTCTTCTTTAAGATAACTCATCACCTTTGGATTCTTCCTCTCGTTCATCCAATAATAATTGTCTATCCTTGTGTTGCCAAATTCCGAAAACTCCTTTGGTATTTTTTCGGCTTCTGGTGCGTTGATTCCTGAGTTGCAAGCACTTGCCATAGTTAATATTAATACTCCTGTGTAAAATTTGAGCGTTTTCATTGTAATATTTGCGTTATACAATAATCGGCGCAAAGGTAATGAATTTTTTTGGGATTGAGGAGGATTTTTGCGGAATTTTTTTGGGGGTGGATGGACGCGGCGCGCCACGTCCTTACGAGATGCGGATGCCAATCATTGTCATATCGTCCACCTGTTCGGAGTCGCCTTTCCATTGGAAGATGGTCTGGACGAGTTTTGCGCCGAGGGCGGACATTGGGAGGGCGGAGTTTTCGATGAGGAACGCCTCCAAGCGCATCCACCTAAACTTCTCCATATCGGCGTTGGTCTGATCCTTGATGCCGTCGCTCATAAATACAAGCACGTCGCTTTTTTGGAGCGCGAAGTCCTCGCCTTCAAATGGTGTCTCGCGCACGTAGTTGCCGATGGGCATACGGTTGCGTTTTAGTTTGATGATTTCGGCGTTGCGCATAATGAAGAGGGCTTGGTTGGCGCCGGCAAAACGCAAGGACGAATTGTCGTTCTCTATGATGGCGATGCTCATATCCATACCGTCGTTCATATCCATAATGTCGTCCGACTGCTGTATCAAAGTCTTCTTGATGGTGGTGCGCATTCGTTCGAGCACGGTCTCGGGGCGGATGGCCTCGTCGTTGATTTCCATCATACTGAGAATGTCCTTCAACGCGCTGATGCCCAACATACTGAGCAGCGAACCCGGCACGCCGTGTCCCGTGCAGTCGGCCTCCACGACCACCTTCTTGTTGCGGAG
>JAEEGK010025211.1_pt1 | contig 12234 bp, 15 predicted proteins | sample 8958771 | NCBI WGS metagenome assembly JAEEGK01 (sample SAMN16246547, study PRJNA631951) | gut metagenome | biome: gut microbiome; feature: rumen; material: SC-attached | host: Bos | place: Iran: Karaj | collected 2018-10 | reverse complement strand
CCAAAGGTTCAGGTAATTCATCCATAGACAGGTATCTTCGCATGATTATACATTATGTACAGATATTATACTTTAATTCTGCACCTGATTTGATAAAACTTATATTAAAAAACCTCGATTCTGAGCCCCCTTCCGGTGTGCCATGCTCGTTTTACTCGAATAAAATAACAAAAAGTAGAAAAAAAGCTGCCACACAATGATATGATCCTCATTGGTCAAGTCAAGAGGACTGTTCTTTTGGCTGTGACCTTCTCACAGAGAAGGGGCTGTCGCTTTAGTGCGACAGCCCCATTGTATTGTTTACTTATACAGGTGGCCGGACAAGCTTCCTGTAAAGCTGTACTGTGGTGTTGTGTAGGTAAGTGGAGCTGAGTAGACTATGTTTCCATTGGAATCGTAGCTGAAGGTGAAAGTCATGGTGGTGGAAACACCATCTATAGGTACTGTAACTGTGCTGGTTCCGGTTGCTTCATTGTAGTCTGTCAGCATATCACTGGTTATAGCATTTATCGGCAACTCCTCATCCGCATCAAAAGTCATCATCTGTCCGTCTTTTTCGCCTGATATTTTACCCTTCATGTGCTGGGTGAAGATTTTGTTCTCGATGTCAGATTTAGGCGGATGAGCAGGCTTTTTGGCTTCTTCCTTTGCGGGTTCTGCCGCGGCAGTAGGAGCTTCTGCGGCCTTCTCGGTTGAAGCACTGTCTTTTGTTGATGCCTCTGCCGATGCGTCTTTTGCATCGGACTTATCCTTTGTATCGGCATCTGCCTTGGTGGCGGCTGAAGAGTTAGCGACCTTTATGTCGGAAAGAAGCTTGGAGAGCAGCTGCTTACTGGTTTCGCCCACAAGATAGGGCTCTGTAACTCCGTAGAAGTAGTAGGTGTTATCCACGATGAACATGTAGCAGAACATGGTGAGCGGAATCGGGAAACCGTCAGGGGTGAATGCCATCTCAAAGCACAGGGCAGGATATCCTGCAAGCTTGAAGGGCTGTTTTCTAAACAACTGGTCCTTTTCTCCAACATAGCTGTCGGCCAGATCGGAGAGGATTTTGTCGGCATTTATTTCATCAAAGCCTGAATCAGGGTTTTCGATATAGTTGTACATTACAAAAGAGGAGAGTGTATCTTCCGGGTATCTGTAGTAATGCCCGCTCTCGCTGTCATCTTTTTTCCATACTGACGGCATCTTGTAGGTGATGTTCATAAAGGTTTCATCCTGATCAAATTCAGGGATGCTCACGGTGTAATCAGTCTGGGTCAGGCGGAAATTGTTGTCAACGCTCTCAAGGCGGAAGGCATATTTCTGATAATCCTTTGGCTGGAAGGCCATGGATGGCTTTCCGGAATCAGCGTCATATCCTGTATATACTCCGAAAATCCTGACGAACTGGTCTACAGCTTTTTCAACCTGCTTATAATAATCCTCTGTTCCGGATGCGCCTACGGACACGATCCAGTCACCGTCCTTTGTCTGAACGGTGATGGCCTTGGATTCTTTATCATATTCCTTAACCTTTCCCTGTACCCATATCCTGCTTCCTGATTTGACGGTGCTTCCTTCCAGGTACTGGGAGTAATCTGTTACTTCATCGAAATCGTCGGTAAACTGAGGCTCCACCACATTATCAGGCTCTTCAAGTGCAGCCGGCTCTTCCTTTACCTCTTCAGTGGTGGCTTCGGTTGCGGCTTCGGGCGCTTGTTCTGCAGTACTTTCCTCTGCGGTTGCAGCCGGGGCAGCGGCTTCTTCTGCTGCACCTGCGCAGGCGGTGGATGCTACTGTAAGAGCCATTACTAACGCTAAATATCGAAGTCTTTTTCTCATCGGCAGTCTCCTTTATCAAAAATTCATATTTATTACAGCTAATATACAGTTATACTAATAGTATAAACGGATAATCGTATTGTAATCTGTCGAAGATACAAATATTATCTAAATTTTTTATAAACAGGAGAATCGGTATGGGCAGGTATATTTATTCATACAGAAGTATAGTGGGCAGGGGAGCAAAGGTGTTCTGTGCCTGCTTTTTTGCTGTACTGGTCATAGCTTTTTTTATCCTTCCGGCAAAAGAGATATCAGCAGCCGGTGCGGGAAAGCCATATCCTGCAGAAGCCTTTAACGGAAAATGGGACGCAGCGGAAAAACTAGACTCGGCTGTTGCTACATTAACAGCAGAGCTTCACAGCGATGGGACAATATATTACGCGTTCTATTCCTATACTCCCGGGGATGGGGTTTTTAAGAATGGATTAGAAGGAACGGTCGAGTATTACGGAACCTACACCTATGATGAGAAAACAGGCGAGCTTTCAGTAACTGCCTCTTCCGAGAGCCTTTCTATTGCAATGGGGACAATGACAGAAAAAGCCATATGGACGCTTAAAGATATTGACACTTTGCAGATACAGGATATTGAATTTAATGGCAACCCAATAAGCCCTGCGCCTAACATATACTACAGGCTAAGCGCTACTCCTGTATATGACCAGGAGGAAGAGGACGATGCGGCAAAAGAGGAATCGGCAGAGGAAGCGCCGGTTCCAGAGGAAGAAATTGAAGAGGAAGAAACTGAAGAGGATGTCGAGGAAGAAGAGAGCGAGGAGGATGTTTCCGATGATGCATCTGAGGGTGCTTTGGACGAGGCGGCAGAAGCAGCAGAGGCTCCTGAGCAGCTCCTTACCGATGAGCAAGCTGAGAGACTCCTTGTCTCTATTTTTGAGGGGGACGATGAGCATCTTGACCTGGCAAAGACTGCGGCAGCAACAGTGGGGATGACACTTGGAGGCTTTGTGTCAGCTCTTTTAGCAGCAGGAACTTTAGGAGGATCACCACCGCCGCCAACTGCAGGAGCTGAAGGTGCTGTTCCGACGGAGCCTGGTCCGGGAAGAGTAGGGCCGGGAGTTAAGATCGACTCCGACGGGGATATCCATTTTACAAGTCCTGTAAACGGCAAGGAGAGCGTATATGTGTCCAATGGTGATGGCACTTACCGGAATGTCCTTACCGATGTAGAAGTCACTTTGCAGGATATCAATGACATGGCCGATTACCAGTTTGAGAACTCCGGGCAGCTGCAGCTTGAGCAGGAGAAGCACGATGCCTGGATGGATGAGCAGAGGCAGGCCAACAGCTTTCTTTCCAAAGAGGCCAAACAGGCTGCTCTTGATAAGAAGAAACTGGAAAAAGAGCTTGCAGAGCAGGACAGAAAAAATAAGATCATGTATAGCCGTGGTGTTTTTGACGGCAACGAAAAAGAGTTTAAGAAGGCTATACTAAAGGAGCGCCAGGTTGAGAGCGAGAAATTTGGTAAGTATGCTGCTGCGGGCGAATACTGGGATGCAGCCACCAAGTCCGCTGAAAATGTGAAAGCCGGCGCTGATCTTGCTATAGATGTCATGGCTGAAATTGAGCCCACAGGAACCGGCAAGACCATAAAGAACGGATACAAGCTCCTTTCTGAGGCTGCCGGCCAGTCCGGAGAGGTAATGGCAGGCAAGCAGAGCCTTAAGCAGGCCATAGGAAAGACGCTGGTAAATGGTGCCTGCGAATATGTAAAAGACAATGTGGATATGACCGAGCTTAAGTGTATGGCCAATATAACCGGTAACGGAACTGCAGCTTACGTAAACGCAAGGATAGATGGAAAGACCCACGAGCAGGCCCTTGGAGAAGCCAGCCAGGCGGCGAAGGACGGTGCGGTGGACTTTGCCGTGGATTACACTGTCGGGAAGATTGCTGATGGCGTCACAGATGGGGTAGAGGTCAAGGATAACAAGGTTTACAACGGGCTTTACAACAACAGGGGTGTCACAGGCGACAGCGTCTCAAAGCTCGGTAAGCAGATGCACACCAGCGGCTTTACCAAAGCGCCTGTTACAAATGATAACTTCAAGAATGGTATATCTACTTTAGTCAGTGACCTGGTAAAAGAGTCTTTGCCCGGTGATGATGAATAATGGAGATGCGGGATGGAAAAATTTGCAACGATGAAAAATGCGGCAGATAAAGCTGCAGCGCTCAGCAAAATCTGGTTTGTTCCAAAACTTGGGCTGACACTTGATGCAGAGGGTGTTGCCGAGTTTGCAAAAAATATGGATGAGGATTTTGCAAAGGCTGAAAGGAAGGTGGCAGCGTTCCTTTGCTCCAAGGAGGGTGCGCTGGGACTGACCTTTGACTATGAGTACAATGCAAGATGGCTTATCATTCCCCTTCCTTCTGAAAAAGAGCTTGTGGATGAGGCTATAAAAGAGATGGAATTTCAGCTTGGTAACCTGAAGGATGTCAGTGTAGAGGAGCTTAAGGAATTATGGAGACAACAGTAGAAAAGAAATATACAGTTGGCAGCTATATAAGCGGTTATGTGTCAAACATGGTAACAGCCCTGAAAAATCCAAGGACACTGATCATCTCCCTTCTTTTGACGGTGCTGGTATCCGAGGCTCAGTTCCTGCTTGCCATGATGACTGTAAGGGGCGATATCAAAAGTCTCTGTGCTGTAATAAGCCTGCTTCTGTATGCCAATGGCGGGATGTATGGCGGCGTCATAGGAGTTGCGGGAGGAGTCCTTGGAAAGATGCTTCTTATGATGTTTCTAAACTCAGTGGTACTTGGCTGGGATATGCATGAAAAACCCTTGGGAAGCTTTGCTTCGGGAATTGGCAAGTCTTTTTCCGCACTTGCCTTTAAGAGGCTATATGATCTGTCGGGATGGCTCTTTGGGGCCGGGACAGCTCTTTTGATCTACTGGATCTGCAATATTACCCAGAACCGCATGAACTGCATGATCGGTGCATATCTTCTGGTGATGCTGATTGGCAGCCTTGGAAAGAAGAACAGCTTTTTGTACGGACTTATGTTGCACCTTTTCTTTGGCAGGAGGATGGAAGAAGCCGGGTCAGCTCAGACGGTGACAAGTCTCATGGGCGGAAGCGCTGCCGGCTACCTCACGGGGACAATCCTTTCTGCGGCCGGCCTGCAGATATGTATGCAGATTGGAGCGCTGCTCCTTGTTCCGGCGCTTTTGTTCTTTGTCCTGGGGCTTTTGACAAAGCACTGAGGCACCACGGGAAGAAATTTTGTTGATGGCTATAGATAATTGAAGAGAGGCTGGATGATCTATGAAAGAATTTGCAAAAATGATAGATGCTGTGGCAGAAGCGGCCGTTCTTACTGACGAATGGGCAGTCCTTCAGGGAAAAGAGATTATCTCTAAGGATGATGCACTGGCCAGAGCTCTGGAAATCGACAAGGGCTATGAGGAAGCGGGAATCGCAGACAGATTCAGGTTCCTCTGCTCTGAGGAAGGCGCTGTGGGTATGACCACGGGAAAAGAGTATCAGGCACAGTGGATAATGATCCCTTTAATTAATTGAAAGTGAGGATATGACATGTTCTGCCAGAATTGTGGAGCGAAAATACCTGATGGGTCAAAATTTTGTGAGTCTTGTGGAAAGCCCATAGTTGGAGGGGCGCCGGTATCTCATGGGAAAGTTAAGAAAAAGAAATCTCTCGTGCTGGCGATACTCCTGGTGCTTACACTTGCCATGACAGGGGTTACTGTCTGGTACTTTACGTCGCAGCAGAGCCTTGGCGAAGTTGTGAATTCTGCCCTGAAAGGCGGTGGAGATTCCGGTGAGCAGATCGCTGCATCGGGTGAAGCAGAAGAGACTGCAGAAGATAAGGCCGGTGAAGCTAAGGCTACAGATGAAGGGAAGACAGCGGAAGCTTCGGAAAAGACCGATGACACTAAGGCTTCAGATGATGCGAAGCTTAAGGAAGCCCAGGAGAAGGTTGAGTCGGAATTTGACACCGTCTCCACCACGCCAAAGACGCCTTCAAATGTGGCTAAGATGGGGAACCGGGAGAAATTACAGAGCGGCGAGGTGGTATGCACCCTCTCGGATGGCTCAGATGCAAGAAATATCTGGGTTCAGGATGAAAATGAAAAGCTCTTTTTCTTTGGCTATGATGGCTGCCTTGTGAAGAACAATTATGCTCCCGACGGCTTTTACGCCGGGGAGGATGGTTCCCTGGATGGCAGCGTATCAAGAATTACAGGCTCCCAGGGTGATATACTGATGGATAAGGAATTTGTCACATCCACCTCAAATGACCCACTGATCCTGTTTGAAAAAGATGCTGATAATAAATATGAATGTCTTTTCATAAAGCGCTACAGCTTTGGCTATGATGAGGTTTACGGAGTGGTCGCCGATCCCGACAGCTCACATGCCTACCTGCTAAACCCCGGAGCCGGTACGCTGGGTAAGTTTGATGAGACTAAGGGGGCGCTTCTCACAATTCTTGATGACGGTGCAACACTCATAGTATCCGACTGCGGGATTACTGAAACTTACCATGTTAAATAAAAGTGTGTGACATTGGGGACAGGAATCAGGTTTGTCACTAAGAATCCAAACAGCGACAGCCCTTTTTTGTAAAATCATATGCTGAATGATGATATCAAACCTTCTTGATGTATCCTTCTTTTCTGGCAGGAGCGGGACCAATGCTGCCGGGCTTTCCATAGCCGAGGATTACGTTTCCGACACCTACATAGTTGTCAGGGATTCCCCATGCTTTCTTAAGCTCTTTTCCCTCTTCACTCTCAAAGCTCTCTTCGGCACGCCAGATATAGCAGGAATCAACGCCAACTGCGTGAGCAGCGTTTAAGAGGTTGCCGATAACAAGGTTACCGTCTGCGATTCCGAAAGGAAGAGTTGGATCGCCAAATACTACAACTACTGTAGGAGCACCGTAGAAGGTGTGCGCGTCGGGATTTCCTGTAACGGTAGCATTAAGTCTCTCAACAGTCTTTAAAGTCTCAGGATTCTGCACTGCAACGATGAGAGGTGACTGCTTGCCCATTCCGGTTGGAGCATATGTGCCGACCTCAAGTATTGTATCAAGCTCTGCATCTGTTATCTGTCTGTCCTCGTAAGCACGGCAGGCTCTGCGCTCGAGAAGGTTCTTTATTGTTTCGTTCATTTCATGTCCTCCGTTTGAAATATAATAGTGTATTTATTATAAGATAAAATCTAATTGTGCACAAATGATTTTTGCGCAACGTCTTAATACAATTTTAAGAACGATATCTCACGTAATATAGTAATATATAGATAGTAGACGAAAGGGGGATCCCAGAAAAATGGAAAAGATGAAAATCGCAATGGCAAATGATCATGCCGGAACACAGATGAAGGAAGAGATCAAAGCGTACCTTATTTCTCAAGGTTACGAAGTAGAAGATTTTGGCACATATGATGATAAGTCTTGTGATCTGTCCGATTTCGTATACCCTGCGGCTCTTGCAGTTGCCAAGGGAGAGTGCGACCGTGGTATTTTCTGCGATGGCGTCGGCTATGGAAGCGCTCTGATAGCGAACAAGATAAACGGTTGCTACGCGGCTGTGTGTCAGGATCCTTTGTGCGCAACGCTTGCAAGGCAGCACACCGACTCCAACATCCTGTGCCTCGGAGCCAAGATAATCGGCGGATTGATGGCCATGGAGGTCGTTAAGACATGGCTTACCACAGAGCCACTTATGGAAGAGAAGTACAGACGAAGAGTGCAGAAAGTCTGTGAGATCAACGATAAGCACTGCGTTCCGGTAAAAGAGCTTTAAGAAGGTGATTACTGCTTATGAGTGAGAATCAGGATAAAAAGCTGCCGGCGGAGAGCAAGAAGCAGGATATAAAGGTGAAGAAAAATCCGACTGCGGAAGCTTTGAAGAAAGCGCCGGATGAGGCTCTGGCAAGAGCTATACATGATGTGCTGTTAAAGGAAAAGCTATAGGAGGTTTCATATGTCTAATCGAGAGGATTTCCAAACAGTAGCAAATATTTTAAATGAATGGAATATAGCTGAAGAGCTTGAAGGGACAGTATTGGTAGGGCTCAGATTTTCTACAATATATTTGACTGATAACGGTGCTTTTTGTGACTGGATGGTAAGCTTCACATCAACCAAGAAGCTCCAACTTGAAGAAGCTGAAAAGACACGTCAGGAAAGCCTTGCCGATGTTTTCTCAGGCTATGATATTGAGTATTCTCCCGAGGATTACTTTATCGAAGTCTCCGATCAGGAATTCATAGAAAACGCTTATGACGAGTATGACGTCGCAGACAACGCAAGCGATCTCGTGGATACAGTATTTGAGTCACTTACAGACCTTGCTGTATCAACAGCCATCGACCCTGAGCACGAAGAAATAGCTAAAGAGAAATTGGAGCAAAAGAAAACCGAGATCAAAGCAGCTCTTAACGCAGACTGAAAACAGGAGCCGATAAAATGCTAATTGGAAATAATCAGAGAGGTGGTCTATGAGCAGCAACGTCAAAAAGCTATGCATAAATTGTGGAAGAGAATTTGTTGCAAAAAAGTCCGGGCACATATTCTGCTCACTGGAATGTAGAAAGCGCTACGGAAATCATACCGGTTACAGATGCAGCGAATGCAGGACTTTGCCCTGTGAACATCGCAATGTGTTTTCAAACAAAACGCCTGACGATTGCCCGAACTACAAGTGGACCTGGTAAATACTAAAGAGGGCTATCAATATGGATTACATTTATTCCGTGGAAGAAGCACGAGATAAAATAATAGGCCTGTTGATTGAATCAACCGGTTGGAAATATTTAAAAAGCAGGAATTGTCTCAAGAAAACAGTTAAAGACCTGGTATTTGAGATAAATTTCTTTGGCTCTAAATGGAATCAGTCTCATCAGAGTGTTGAGATGAATGCAGATTTCAGAATGATCTATAAAAAATATGGATCTGTGCCTGTGAACAATATCGTTGCATCAGTTCAATATCTTCCTGAAAATGGCAAGCTTGGAGATGGATACTGGTTTGATATTTCTGCCGAAAAGAAATTGCTGGATGTATATAAAGACTTGAATAATAGGATACAGGCGACAGCAGTGCAATTGGCTTCGGATTTTGAATCAGATTTTATCGGTGCAACAGAAAGACTATACAACGACCATTTTGAAGATTATAATGTTCATCTTGATTTTGTGGCAGATATTCTTGGCACAGATGCGATAAAAGATAAGGCAAAAGAGATTTATGACAACCTTTCTGATGAGTATAAGTGTCAGGTAACTGACTATAAAAACGGCGATAGGTCCAAGCCATGGATGATCAACAGATCCAATCTTAAATATATTGCTGATAATGGTTTTGGAGGATAACCTATGTATTATAATAACGTGCGAAAAACCCCTTCCGATGAAGTCGGTTGTGGGATGAATCGCACTGATGTTTAAATTTTGTAATACGAGAACATATGTTTGCCAAAGAGCTGCAAAAGTGCTATAATACTAGCATAAGACAAGTTTTGGAGCAGCTTCTATGGATGAGTATATCTACCTCAGATATCAGTACCGCATATATCCCAATGACTTACAAAAAGCAAAAGCACAGATTACTGCTGACTGCTGCAGGTTCATCCACAACTACTATCTGAACCTGAGAAGCCTTGCATGGCGCACTCAGCACCGCAGTATGAACTACAATGCCTGTGCAAATGACCTGAAGTACTTAAAGCTTGTCTACCCCTGGCTGGCGCAGGCTGACTCCATGGCACTTCAGGAGGAGCTTAAAGACCTCCAGAGATCCTTTGAGAACTTCTGGCGTGGCGATGCTTCTTATCCCTTATACCACGCCAAGAAAAGTACAGGACTCTCATTCAGGACACGCAATCAGTCTGATGGCATAAGGATATCTGCCGATAATAGGTACATCCATCTTCCTAAGCTTGGCTGGACAAAGATCAGGCTTTCTCGTCAGGTTCCCGGAATAATAGAAAATGCCACCCTAATACAAAAGCCTTCAGGGAAGTATTTTGTCTCACTGACAGTAAAGATAGCATCATCTGTTGTTACAAAACGCAATGACGGAAATGAGCATGGCCTTGATCTGGGACTTAAGTCATTCTATATCCTGGACGATGGGACAAAGAAAGATAATCCCAAATACCTGTACAGATATGAGAATAAGCTAGTCAGAGAACAGCGTCGTCTTTCACGTATGAAGAAAGGTTCTTCAAATTGGCGTAAGCAGAAGCTCAAGGTTGCACGCCTTCATGAAAAGATATCAAATACAAGACATGACTTCCTTCATAAGGAGAGCACGCATCTTGCCAGGAAGTGTTCCCTTCTATGTATTGAAGACCTAAATATAGCAGGGATGACAAAGAACCACAGACTTGCAAGATCCATAAGTGATGTATCATGGTCGGAGTTCATATCAATGCTCGAATATAAGATGGCACTTCATGGTGGCATGCTTGTAAAAGTACCAAGGTTCTATGCCTCAACACAGACCTGTCATATATGTGGACACAAGGAGCCGAAAACCAAAGCCCTTAGTATCCGCAAATGGACATGTCCTGAGTGCAAGGCTATGCATGACCGAGACGTAAATGCTGCGATCAATATCCTGAGTAAAGGAAAAACCTTGCTGCCTTCAGTAGCATAAACGAAATAAAGGTACCGTAGGGACTACGGGAACCAAACGCCTGTGGACACCGTGGGGAAAACTCACCAGGATATTTCTGTGTGAGATAATAACCCGGGTGGCTGAAGCAGGAATCCACTTCCGTCATAGACGGTGGTGGTAGTTCAAATGAAAAGGCCGGCTTTGAAATCTTTGAACTGTCCGGCAATACATATACGGTGAGAAAAAAACTGATTCTATAAATGGGAATATATTCCAGCTTAACTGGCTTGATATCCGTGCTGGTAAGTTATATAATTCTCTGTGATTTTGTGCAATAGCATAAGAAAAAAGTATTGTTTGGAGGAAAACATAAATGCCATATGAAGCAGATTTTTTTTGTGATTATAAGGGGTTAAAGAAGGCGACAAGAGCTAGGCTGATTATTATGCTAAAGGAATACTGGTGGTTATTTCTCCTTATTTACATAGCTATGCCGGGCAAATTAATCATATCCGGCATAATGAAGAATAATGCCAGCGATATTTTCGCAGGTGCAAGTGCCTCAATTTTTCTAATAGTTGTCTATGCTTTTGTAATTGATTTCAGTGTTCGCAGACAGGTAAAGACCAATAAAGCCCTGGGAAATTTAAATGTGCACTACACCTTCAATGAAGAAGATTTCGAGTGGACATCTCCAAAGGTTAGCGCCAGATCAAATTACAGCGCTATCTACAGGATTGTCGAGGACAAAAACTTCTTTTTCCTTAAGCCCTCAGCGAGACAGATGATGATAGTTCCAAAAGAAAACTGCTCGTCTGAGCTGATAGCTTTCCTGGAGAATAAAAAGACTGAGATAAACTGCAATAAGAAAAAAATGCTTTAAGACATAAATCTGCGAGGAAATGCGATAGTAAGTTATATTGGAAGTTATTTTCTAATAAAAGTGAAATGAAGAGAAGAGAGTCTTTTACTACGATTTTGTAAGGGCCTCTTTTTTTCTTTGCATGGAAATAGTATCATTGAGAAGTTGCATTTAATATGTTTTGGGAGGAAAACTTTTTTTATGGGTGAAAAGAAAGTAACAGGCTTTGATTTCCTATGGTGTGCGCTTTATGCATGTGCGGCTTTTGCAATAGAATTGCTGATCCAGCTCGTTGAAGGGAAGATGGGGGTTGATGTAAGTAACTACAGTACATCGCAAAACATAATTCATTGGGTAATAACTACAGTATTATGGATCGTTGCCGGAATTATAGTAATCTATATCGGAAAGAAAACAACAGACTTCGATATCTGGGAGCACCGTGAAAAAATAAAGGGATGGCAATACGTGGCACTCCTGGTGTGCTTTGTTGTAAATATCATTGCGAAGTATCTGGATTGGAATGGTTTTAAGGTTCTTATTGAATGGAATTCCAAGGAACCGATTTTGTTCGTGTTCCAATATATTTATTATCTGGCAGAAGGATTCCTTATTTCTCTTGTTATTGTCTATGGTCAGAAGGCATTTGAGAAATGGTTTAAGAACGATAAGATTCCTTATGGTGGAATTGTTCTTGGACTGATATGGGGATTGTTCCACATATTGACTAAAGGCAGCGTGCTTGTTGGGATTTTTTCTGCAGTGGCCGGTTTTCTATTTGGAACAGCATATATTTTTACAAACAAAGATTATAGAAAAGCATTACCTATCATTACGTTACTGTTCATTTTATAGTAACATAGATGATTCCTCCAAAATAGAATCAAGTGTGACTATAACTTTTTACTGCTTTGCTTCTGGTTGAT
>JAEEGK010025208.1_pt1 | contig 12235 bp, 8 predicted proteins | sample 8958771 | NCBI WGS metagenome assembly JAEEGK01 (sample SAMN16246547, study PRJNA631951) | gut metagenome | biome: gut microbiome; feature: rumen; material: SC-attached | host: Bos | place: Iran: Karaj | collected 2018-10 | reverse complement strand
TATAAAAAAACAAACTTTAAAAATAAACAAAAAAGAAAGTCTAAAAAAAAAACAACTAAATAAAAAGAAAAACAATAATAAAAAGAAAATAAAATCTCATATTAATTTAACTTTTATTCTTAATAATAATAATAACATAAGTTCTTTAAATAATAAATCAAATAAAAAAGAAAGAAATAATTTAACTGGAATAATAACAAAAAATAAATCTTTAAACAAAAAAAATTTATTAAATCCAAATAATATAAAAAAAACTTGTTTAAAAAGTTCATTTGATAATATTAAAATATTAAAGAATAGAAATAATCAATTTTTAAAAGAAAATTATAGTAATAGTAATAGTTACGCAAGTAAAATTGCTCATACTCAAGAAACAGTAAACACAACAAAAGATAATAATAATAATTATATAACAACAACAACAAATTATTCAACAAATAAAAAATCTCCTAAAGTTATTAATGATTTTACTTTTTATAAAAAAACTGTTAATTACAGAGCGCATTTTGTTTCTTTAATAAATCCAAGAGAAAGTAATCAAAATATTAATAATTTATATTTTAATAATACTAATATTAATAATGATATTAATAAATTTGATTATAAGTTTTATCCTAAGAAACAACAACCTATTGCTTCTATTAAATTAATGAAATTAGAAGGTGATATTGATTCTAATATTTCAAGTGATGAATAAGAATTTGTTTTAAATTTTAATTTTTGTAATTTTTATTTATTCAGTTTATCATTAATTTATAATTTATTTATTATTACTTAATAATTCTTATTAATTTATATTTTTATCTTAGAAAATCATATTTTAAAAAATATATTTGTTTAATTTATTTTCTTTTATCTTTAAGTATTTATATTTAATAAAATTTAAAAAAATTTTAACCTTTTAAATGTTTTATTTATATTAAAAGAAAAAGAAATTTAAAAAATTGATTTATATTATATAAATAATACTATGATAAACCTACAAAATATTTTTATAATATACTAATATTCTTCGCTCTCTTTTAATATTTAATTAATGTTTTTTTTTTTTTAATTTACAAAAACATTTTTAATCTTTTTGTTTTATTTCATTTATATTAATTACAGTTTCATTTATTTCATTATTATTATTCGTTAAATCACTATTTTTATTTTTTTCACTTTCATTTTTAGGAATATGACATCTATTACAAATAATTCTAAAAGCAAAATTTAAATTTTGACAATTTGGACAAATCCAATCTCCATTTCTTCCTGCAAAGTGTCTAAATTTTTTTCTTTCACCTTTAAAATTATAAACTCTTTTGTTCGAATTATTACCTAAAAAAATACTATTACAACCTTCAATTTCAATATTATTTGTATTAATATTATTTACAAAAGAATTAGGATAAAATGAATTATTATTTGAAATTCGATTCTGAATACCTCCCATCTGAGAATTATTATCTATAAAGAATTAAATAAAAAATAAACTTACATTCATTATAATTATTATAATAAAAAGGAAAGTCATATTTACTATTTTTTTGATTGGTCTTTAATTGTATTTTTTCATTATTTAATAAAGTATTATTATTATTATTATTTAATGTTTCTTCATTTTGAATATTATATTTATTATTAAAATAAAGTTCGTTTATTGCTCCAATTGAATGTGTTCTTAATTTAAAATCAGAATTATTTTCATAAGCATAATATTGATTATTATAATATGATTCTTTTTCAATGTAATTACTACTTTTAATATAATCTTTTAAATCAGGTATTTCATCACTTAAATATTTATCAAATCCTTTATAATATAACATAATAGGAGAAGACATTTTTCTATTATAATCACTTTGATAATAATTATAAGATGGAATATAATTAGGAAAAAAAGTATTATCATTTCTTGAAGGAGTATTATTATCATTTGATGAGGAATTTGTAGTTGATTTTTTTTCTAAAGAATCTGTTCTTTTATCTTCTGTAATAATGATTGATGTTTGATACTTAGGACTTAAACCTAAATATTCATCATCATTATCTATTTTATTCTGAGTTGTTAAATTTAATTTTAAATTTTTTTGAGTTAAATCTTCTAATTTTATTTCATTTTTATCTTCTAAGATGTGAGGTTGTACTTCAGTGAATTCCATATTTAAAATTTTATTATTTTATGATTTGACAGATATATTATTAATTATTTTTTTTTATTTAAAAAATAATTTTTTTATTTTATATTAATAATTTAAATTTTAATTATTGAAAGAATATTAATATTAACTAACAATAAGGAAAATTGATTTAATAATAAATAAAAGAATGTAAATTCTATTTTATATAAATAAAAAAATGAAAATAAACAATAATACATTAATAATATATGTATTAATTCCATTAGGATGTGCAAATATATTTAATTACATTTATGAATTTAAATTTGTAAATCCAAAAAATATAGAATGGATATGGTCTGCAATAGATTTAAGTCAACATTATTTAGGTTGGGTAGCTTTTAGAAAAGAAAAAATATCTTTTCCTTTTGGAATGACTACTTCTTTAACATATCCATATAAAACTTCTTTAATTTTTACTGATTCAATTCCTATATTTGCTTTCTTTTTTAAATTAATTAATTATATTTTACCAATAAATTTTCAATATATTGGTTTATGGGGATATTTATCTTATACTCTTCAAGGAGTTTTTGCAGGAAAAATTTTAAATTTGTTTTTTATTAATAAACCACATATTATTATTTGTTCTTTTTTTTTTGTTATTTCTCCTGTTTTTATTCAAAGAATGTTTATTCATTCTGCGCTTGCAAGTCATTGGATTTTACTTTTTTCTTTTTATATTTATTTAAATGATTCTTTTAAATATAAAGATTATTGTTTTTTATGGTCTTTAAATTCTTTCTTAACTTCTCTTATTCATGTTAATTTATTAGCAATGAATGGTATAATTCTTTTAGCTTTTTGTTTAAAAAAATTTTTAAATGGAGTTCCAATTAAAAAATTATTATTAATTATAATTTATTTTATTTTAATTTCTCTTTTTAATGTTGGATTTCTTTTAGGTGGTTTTTCTACTAAAACAGGAAGTGTAGATTATTATGGTTTAGGAAAATATTCTATGAATATTAATGGATTTTATAATTCTTATAATAAATCTAAATTATTAAAGGGTTTTAATATTATAGAAGGACAAGAATTTGAAGGTTTTTGTTATTTAGGTTTAGGTTGTTTTATTTTACTTTTTATTGTTTTTTTCATTTTTTTAGTAAAAATTAAAAATTTTAATGAAATTAAAAAACAAAAAAATAATTGGATTCCTTTATTACTTATTTTTATATTATCATATTTTCTTGCTTTAAGTCCTAAAATTACTTTTAATAATAAAGAAATAATCTCTTATAAAATACCAAAATTTATAGAAAAAATTTGGTCAATCTTCAGAGCAACAGGAAGATTTTCTTGGATATGTATTTATATAATATATATATTTAACTTTTATATGATTCAAAAATATATAATTAATAGAAAAATAGTTTTTCTTCTTTTTATTTTTGTATTTATTATTCAATTCATTGACATAACTTTATTAATAGAAAACCAAAAAATAATATTAAATACTATTAGATATAAATACACTGAAGAAGAAGATTGGGTTAAAATTTTTGAAAATGAAAAAATTAAACATATTTTTTTTGGTTCTAATAATTATTATGGAGGAAATTGGTTTGCTGATAGTGCGTTAAGATATAATAAAACTATTAATAGATTTTATATAGCTCATCAAAATGATTTAGTATTTGATAGATATTTTGATAAAGTTGTTAAAGAAAATAAAGAAGAATATTTATATATTTTAAATCATGTTGATGAACAAAAATTATTAGAATTTTCACCTTATATTTTTAAATTTTATTCTCTTAATGAATGGTATATTATTTATCAAAATGAATTAAAACATTTAAAAGAATTTTATCCTATACAATATTATTTTAATGTTCCAAAGGAATATCAAATTATTTATCCAAATAAAATATCATATACTCCTGTTTTAAAACTACATTATGGAGGATATACTATTTTTATTGAAGGAGAAAATTTAAATCATGTTGAAATTAAATTAATGTATTCAAGAAGAAAAAATAAAATTTTTACCAATATTCTGCAATTAAAGAATGTAATTGAAATTGTTATAATTCTAAAAGAAAATATTAATGATTTAGAAATTCAATTTATTAATAATTCGAAGGAAATATCAAATATTTCCATAATTGGTATAAAGCCTTTTCTTCCTTGCTTTGGAAAATTATGTGTTTGTAAAAATTTTGAAGACGCAATTTATTATTATAGAAAAAAATGTTCAATTAATTTTTCTGTTTAACTATTTATTTAAAATCATATACTTTATTTTTTAAAATAAAGAATTTATTTAAATAAATATAAATCATTCATAATAAATTTTTTAAATAAAACTTAGGTAATTGTGTTAAAGGGAAAATAGTTTTTAGGATCAGTTAATTTATTATTTAAAATTTAATATTTATAACCTAATGAATATTATTTTATATAAGTTTTAATATGTATTATTACTTTATCTCTTTAAAAAAAATGAGATAAACTTTATTAATATTTAAATATTCAATATTTTATTATTTAATAATTGATTGTTAATAAATAAATTATATAAATTATCAATGACATTTATTTTATATAATTAATATTAATAATTTTATATATTGAAAATAAAACCAAAAATTAATTATAAAAAAATAAAAAATTAATATTAATAAATCAATAAACATAATATAAAAATAAAAAAAATAATTTTATTAGAATATATATAAAATATAGGAAAAAGATAAACATTTATCTTAATTAAGAGTATAATGAATTTAGTTTTTAAAATATCCAAGACAATATAAAATCATAAACATCAAGAACAAATAAATATAATAAATAAGTGTTTATGAAAAGAAAATTAATTTTAATGTCAACTTTAATTCCAGAAGCAAGATTATTATAGGAGATGAGAATTTAATTGTATATTATGATTTTAATGGTTAAAAACCAATTAAATAATTCAAAAAGTAAAATATTAGAAGAAAAATCAAAGGAAATGTGATTATTTATTTAATGAAATAGAATAATAATATAATATATAACTTTTAATAAATATAATGAAACACTTAAAAATTTAAGTAAGATAAAAATGAATTCTTTTAAAAAAAATATGTATTTTTATTCAAAGCATTATTATTATAATAAAAAAAAATCAAAGAAAAACACAGATATAAATTTTTATAAATAAGAGATTATCTTCTTTATTCATTAAAAAAAAATTCATTAAATTAACGAAAAATAGATAATGTAATTTAATTTAAAAATTAAATGAAGAAATTTTATTCATTAACAATAGTAAAATAATGAAAAAAAGAATAAGTAACTCTTATTAAATAAGAAAAAATAAAATCAAGATAAGATTTCAAAATAAATTTTAGGCTCTCAAAAGTTTTTTTAAAATAATTAAGTAAATTTAACAGAAACACTAATTTTTGAAGAAATTTATGATTCATATTAATAAAAATAAAATTATTCAAAACAAAGAAAAAAACAATAAAAAGAATTTAACTTTATTGGAATAAATAATTTTCAATATTTTTATAAATTTTAAGCAATAATAGTAAAACTCATTGTTTAAAATACTCTCTTGAATAATATATAAAAGAGATAATAAAAAAATAAATAATAAAAATTTAAAAAAATGTTAAGTGATGAATTAGATTTTGAAACTGACTTAAATTACCTTAATCTTTCAATTAATTCAAATTTATTTTGTGATAATGATCCTTTTCTTTTAAAAAATGAAATTCAATTTCTGGAAAAAATTACAGAAGAAATTAACGAAGCTTCAACTTTAGAAGAAACTGAAAAAAAAAATAAAATGATTAACTCTAATGAAGATATATTAAAAGAAAATAAAAATGATAATATTGAAAAAATTATTGAAAGTAAAACTATTAATTTTAATAAAGAAACTTTAATAAAAAACATTGAAAAGTTAACAAATAATTTCTTAGAAAAAAAAAGAAAAAAATCAACAAATAACAAAAAACCAAAAAAACAAAGAAAAATACATGATAAAAACACAAAAGATAATTTGAACAAAAAATATAGAATTAGTTGTATTCATTTTGGAGTGAATTTAATAAATGATTGTTTAAGAAAGGAAAAAGGAACATTAACAAAGGAAGAAGAAATAAAATATTTAAATCAAGAATTTGTTTCAAATAATCAATCACATTTTAATAAAAATTTATTGAATTCACCTTTAGAAAAAATTTATAGTATAAATATAAGTCCTCAATATAAAAAAAATTATGAAGCTGATCATAATAAAATTATAATTAAAGAAATAAAAGAAGAAATAAAGAAATATCCAAAGACAAATGAATTATTAAAAATAACATTTTCTGAATTAATTACTATATATAATAATTTAAATAATGAAATTAAGGAATATTGTTTAATTAAAGCTAAAACTTTTGATAAGTTTTTAGAATCTCAAAAAAAAAAAATGTCTGAAGAAGATATTCAAAAATTAAGAGAAGCTGGATTAAATTTTGTTAAAAATTATATAAAATCAAAACCGAGAATAAAAAAAGAATAAATTATATTCGTTCTTTGAATCAATTGTTAATATTATTAATCAAAATAGAGATAATTATATTTTAAAAAATAATTATTTCTTTAACTATTAAATTTTTTAAAGAATGCTTTGTATCATTTTAAATAATTGTTAATAAACTTTTTTTAATAGTTAATTTAAAAATATTTATTAATACTTAATCATTTTTTTTCTGGCTTTAAAACTAATAAAATATTAACTTGTTTTCATTTTTTCAAATATAAATAAAATTCATAGAATTTATTATCTTCAATTTTTTTAACTAAATAATTAAATAATATTTTTGAATAGAATTTTCACTTACTTAAATCAAAAAATATTGAATTTTTCTTTTCAAGATAACTCAAAAATTAATTCAATAGAACAAACAATAAATATATTTACTTATTATTTATTTCCCTTTTACTATATAAAAAATCAATAAAAAAAAGAATAATTAAAATTCATCAAGTAAAAATAAGAATATTTGTTTTATGAGATTCTTTTTAGCGATAATTTAATTAAGTAAATTAACAAAATACTATTCTATTATAATAAAATTATTTCATTATATTTAATCTTTTATGTTTATTATATTTAATATTATTCATAATGTAATTACTTCCAAAAATCATTTGAATTAAAGGGAATAACTTTAATAAGTTATTAAATATGATAAATAATATATATATTGTCTTTTCATTAGAAATTGCTTTTAAAATAAACTAAATTCTCTTATTTCATATTTTAAACTTTTATTATTTAATTTTTTGCCAAAAAATTAAAAAAGTTTAGTTTAAATAATTCAAAAAAAAAAAAAAATGGAAAAATATCCAGAAGGAAATTTTTATTGTGAAAAATGTAAAGAATCATATCCATACACATCAAAAGAATATCATGATTCAATATGTAATAATAAAAAAATAAATCCATTAAATTCAAAAGAAATAAATAAATATAATTATTATAATAATATTACATATAATAACTTAGAAGATGATAATGAAGAAATACCAGATGAATTCAATTATAATAATAACAATAAAGAAATAAACAACAATATTTATTCTTCAAACTTCCATTTTTTAAATAATAATGACAATGAACCAGAAATAAAAAGAATAAATTCAAAAATAGTAAAAGTAGGAAACAATGAATTTTATGATTTAGAAGAAGAAGCAAATCAAATAAAATACGAAGAACAAGAAAAAGAAGCTTATGAAAGGAAAATATTAGGTTTAAAAAAAAAGAAAATATCATTTCCTCAAAAAATAAAAAACTACTTAAAAGATAATAAAGAAGGAATATTTGAAGTGACTGTAGATTTAATAGGATGTGTGTTTTTAATACCAGAATGTTTTGCAGATTTAACAGCAAAAGTAATATTATCTATTCAAAATATAAATAATAAAAAAGAAAATAAAGATGAAGATAAAATTGAACCTAAAAAAATATTAGATTATTTACCAATAACTACTTTAGGTAAAAGATATAATAATGATAATATTGAATTTAAATGTATTATTTGTTATGAAGATTTTCAAGAAGGTGATACTGTAACGACTTTACCTTGTGCTCATGTGTTTCATATTAATTGTATTGAAATTTGGATTTTACAACATGGAAATTGTCCTGTTTGTAAATTTGTTATTACTAAAAGCTCTTTGTTAGGAGAAGTTTAAATTTTATTTATTTGTTTTTATTGGTTTTTAACATATAAATTATAATTTTACATTATATTTAAAATTTTTTTAAATTTTTTCAAATAATCTTTAATATAGGAAAAGATTAAATTAATATTTTAATTTAAAAAGATTTAATGTCTAATGAAATAAAAATAGAAGATCAAGAAGTTAATGATTTAAATAATATTTTATTTACTATCACTTCATCTTTAAAAATTCCAAATCCTAATAATATAAAAGAACAATCATTAAATATTTCTCAATTAATACAATCAAACATTAACAATCCACAAGTATTAAAAATAATAATTCAAAATCTTGCTATTTACATAATATTTAATCAAAACAATAACTTTAATTATTTAGATTTAATATTTAATTCATTAAATGATGAAGAAATAAGAATTTTTTTATCTGAAATTTTAACTTATTTACAAGAAAATATTTCAGATGAAAATATTGAAGAAATTAAAAATGCTTTTTTAAATATTATTAAAAGTCTTCATGAAAAAAGAGAAAATTCTGAAATTTTTAAATTGTTAAACGGATTTTGTATTTATAATTTCAATCAATCAAATATAAATAATCAAGAAATTGGAATTCAATGTTTTTTATCTTTAATTAAATTTGTTAATTTTAATAATAATAATAATGATATTGATTTACAAAAAATAATATGGGAAAATTTATCTGATTTATTAGAAAATAATAATTTTTTTAAAAAATATGAATTATTAAATTGTTTAAATGAATTAATTTTAATTTCAAAAAATAACTTTGAACAATATGCTGCTGTTGCTTTATATAAAATTTTAGATTTTTTAAATGATGAAAATGATGAAAATAAAATTATTGCTTTAGAAATTATAAAAAATCTTTTAACTTATTGTGAAAAAGGTATTTCTTCTTTAAAAGAACAAATAATTAATTTTATGGAAGCAATTGAAGATTCAAAGAATGAAAAAATTGAAGAAGAAAGTTATAATATTTTACAATTATTAGGCGTTAAAAAAATAAGAAAAAAAAGTTCTTTAGGTGAATCACATTTAGAAACTGAAAATAAACAAAAAGATATTTTTATAAAGAAAGATAATGATATTAATAATAAACCTCAAAAAATTTTTTCATCAAAAGAAAATGAAATTAAAAATAAATATACACTTAATAATTTAAATGATGATGATTCTTTTAAAAAGAAAAATATAATAAATAATAAAAAGAAGAATGTTAAAAGTAATCAAATTTTAAATAATAAAATTCCAGAATATGATAATAAAATTGCAACTCTTATTTCTCAAATGAAAGAAATGTCTGATAAGCAAATATATTTAATTGATATAATTTCTAATCTTCAAAAGTCTTCTTCAGAACAAATTAATTTATTAAATGAAAAAGTTTCAAATTTAGAAAGTAATATTTTAAAATCAAGAGTAAATAATAATCCTTATGAGATTAATGATAATAAATTAAACAATATTATTTATTCAGGAAATGAATCATTAATTATTAATTATATTTCAAATATTAATTTAAAAGAAATAAAAAATTTAGATGTTAATGTAATTGAAGATATTTTATTAGTTATTTATCCAATATTATCTAAAGGAAATTATATACATGAATGTATTTCTTTTATAAAAGCAATATTAATGTCTTATAATAGTAATTGTAAATTAAGAGATATCACTTTAAAAAATATAAATGATATTTTATTATATATAAAAGATAATAATAATGATATTAGAGATGAAGATTTAATTGATATTTCTCTTTTAACATCCTTTTTAAAAAATAATAAAAAAGTTATAAATTAAAATAAATTTAATAAAATGATTTTTTTGATATTTAATTATATTATTTTCATTTAAATTCCTTAAAGATAATTATTAAAAAGTAAATATTTAACTCATATTTACTTTTATAAATTAAAATCTTTACTAAATAAAAAATGATATAAACATTTAAAATGAGAATTATAGATTTTTAATATTCAGAAAATATTTTATTAATTATATATTTTTATTTTAATTTTTTTTTAAAAATCTATCCTCAGAAAATAATAAATTAATTTAATATATGTGATAATATAATTAACTTCAATAATTTTGTAATTTATTTAAATACCTCTCATTTGAACCATTTATTTTTTTATTACTTTTTAAAAACGAATTGATATATTTATCATTTAAACTATCTTTTTTTAAACTTTCATTAATACTATTTTTTAAACTTTCAATTTCTCTAAAAGTAGTAATATGATTAACTGATTTATTATTTCGAATAATATTTTTTTTTTTAAACAATTGTGGTTTAATATAAAAAGGTGAATCACCAGATTTATTATTTGAATTAAAGGGAATATATTTATTTACATTAACTTCAGTTTTATTATTTTTAAATTTAGAATCATTTATTTCATAAAGATTTTTACCAGATAATGAACTTTTAATTTCAAGAATTTTTTTATTTTTTTTTCTTTCTAATTCTTCATTTCTAAATTTTATATTTTTATCACATTTAAGTATTTCAGTTGATAATAAATCAATTTCTGATTCTAATTTATCTTTTTCTTCTTTTTGTTTTTTAATTATATTAATATATATTTCTTCTGATGTTTGAAATTTTTTTTTTTTTGATTTATAATCTTTTTTTAAAGTATTATAATCAATTAAATCATCTTCATTTAAATATTTTTCTTCATCTTATAATTCATCCATACTATCTTTTTCTTTTTTTTTTTTATAATTAATATTATCATTTATAATTTGACATTTATTTTCTATTTTATCTATTGATTTCATTTGTCTTTTTATTTTAGTTTGAGTAATTTCTAAATATCCTTTTTTTATTTTCATTTGTTCTTTAATATTAGAAATTTTACTATTTAAATCTATTACTTTATATCTTTGTTCATTAATTTTATTTTTTTTTTCATTTATATTTAATTGATTATTTTTTTCTTCATTTAAAGAACAATTTTCTTTTTCTAATTTTTCTAAAATTTGTTTCTTATAAAATTCAGAACTTTCAAGTTCATTAATGTTATTAAGATTTAATATGATATCTAAATTTTTTCTTATTTCATTTACTTTATCTTTATATAATTTTACTTCTTCATAACCATTATCTTTTTTATTTTTGGAATTTTGTTTTTTTGGTTTTTTTTTATTTTTTTTATATATAGAATCTAAAGCTTCTTCAATCTGTGAACAAGTAAATTTTAAATTTTTAGATAATTTATCATATATTTCTAAATTTTTTTTAAATTGTTCTTTTTCTTCTTTTATTTTATTTTCTTTTTCTTTTTCAATTTTTTCTTTTTTTTCTTCTTCTTCTTCTTCTTTAATTTTTTTTTCTAATTCTTTTATTCTTTTAATTCTTTCTTCTTCTGTTTCATTTTTCTTTTTTTAAATTTTGAGTTTATTATTAAATTATATTTTATTACTTTGAAAATTTAATATTTAATTTTAAATAAGTAATGTCCTTAATATTGAATAAATAAAGTTTAATTGAAAAAAATTCAATTGAATCCATGATTATTTTTTAATAATTTTCTTAAAAAGAAATTAAAATATATTTTCCATTTTAGATTATTTAGTATTTAATAAATAATTAAAAAATAAAAATTATTAATTTAATGAATTCCAAAATTCAATGAAGAAAATAACCCAAACCCAAAAAAACATCAAAACAAAAGAACTAAAAATCTTTTTAAATCTTATTAAATTTTAAATATTAAAATTTCACAATCTTAATAATCTAAAATATAAAATAATAAACAAACAATAAAAAAACAAATTTTAATCCTATTCTCAAATATGTTGTAAAAAACAAATTTTCATATCAAAGAAACCAAAAAAAAACATAAAAACACAAAAAAAATT
>JAEEGK010025207.1_pt1 | contig 12236 bp, 2 predicted proteins | sample 8958771 | NCBI WGS metagenome assembly JAEEGK01 (sample SAMN16246547, study PRJNA631951) | gut metagenome | biome: gut microbiome; feature: rumen; material: SC-attached | host: Bos | place: Iran: Karaj | collected 2018-10 | reverse complement strand
TAAATATATAATTTAAAAAATAATTATTAAAAAATAATTATCAAAAAAATTAGTAAAAATATAATAAATAAAATTTTGATTAAGATAATTAATAATTTATAAATATTTTAATGAGATGAAAAAGTAAATGTTTTTCAATTAGTTTTCGTCAATGAAGAAAACAAAATTTTTTTCCAAAAAATAAAACAATTTCTCTTTAACTTGAATAAACTCTTCATAAAACTCATATAAAAAAGGATATACTTTGAAGAAAATTCAAACTAATAATTTGTATATTTTGTTATTTCTCGAAAAGTGAAATTGATTCTGGATGGAATGTTATTTTATCTAAATATTCTTAACGAAATTATGAACACTATCTAATAATTGTTCTAATGCTCTTTATGTATTGCGATCAAAATATAGTCTTTTTAGGATACTAAATAGAATTTTGGCCAATTGAAGATTAAGAAAAAGAAGAAGAAAATAAAAAAAATTATATGTGAAATGATAAAAATTTTTAACCAAAAAAAGAAAAATTTGAATAAAATTAGGAATATTTTTGGTTATATTTAAAAATAAAATAGGAAGAAATTAAGATAAGAGATATTTTTGGAAAAGTTCATTGAAAGAATATCTCAGCGAGTAATCGGAAATTTTAGTTTTATTTTCGATAAAAATAATAATAAAGGACGAATAATTAAATTTATTTTCGATAAAATAAAAATATTATTTTATTTTTAATAAATTAATAATTTAATCAAATAAACCCAAGCCAAATTTAATTGTCATACATTTTATTTATTGTTTAAATTAAATTGAAATTATTTAATTTATATAAATACCTTTATTTAATATAATTTTTAAATTTAATTATTTAATCAGCTTCATCATCTCCTCCATCATTATCATCATTATCATCATCATTTTTTTTCTCGTCTTCATCTCCGCTACCATCTTTTTCACCGTCATTATCTTTATCGTCTTCATCACTATTTTTTTTTTCTTCTTCTTCTACATTCTTATTGTCATCATCATTATCTTCTTTTTCTTCGCTTTCATTATCAGAGTCATCACCACTGGACCCCCCCTCCGTGTCTTTTTGATTTTGATTTGGGTATTTCTTTTCAATATATTCTTTTATTTCTTTAATTAATTCTTCCTCTTCTTCTTCTTCTGCTAAATAATCATAAAGCCAAATGATTTTATTAATTTGAATATTGAATTTCTTTAGTGCATTTAATTCCTTAATAAAATTGCTATCTTTATATACATCTTTTTTCCATAAATCAACTACATTTAAATAATCAAATAAATTTTTTTTGTTTTCTTTGATTTTATTCTCTTTATCCTTTTCTCCAAATAAGACAAGAGCCATGAACCACTTTATTGCAGAAAGTAAACTATTTTTTTCAATAGCTTTTTTATCACTATCTTCTCCGAAATATTTTTCTAATTCATCCTTTGTTTTTTTTTTCAAGTTTTTTATCTTTATAATCCTGTTTATATTCTTCTATTTCATCCTTAATGTCTCCGAAAATTAATTTCAAGAAATATTCAAATATTTCTGTTGTTTTATTCACCGTGAGGTCTTTCTTTTTTTCATCTTTTTTATTGTCATCTTTTAGATCTCTAAACAAATCCAAAAATTCTGTTGAAATATTTTTTTCTATTTTTGAGTTTATATCAGAAATCCTTACATTTTCCTCTTTGTTATTGACTAAATATTTTATTAATGTCATGAAATCGTCAATTATCTTTTTATATAAATCTTTATTTGATTCATTTGAGTCGTAAAATTTATATATAATTTCTTTGTCATCCATTGTTAATTTTTCTATATTATAATTATCTTTGAAAGTAATTATTACATTAGAAACTTCATTTGTAAATAGTTCATTATTATAACTAAATTGGATAATATCATCATTTAACAATTTTTTATTTTTTAATAACAAATCGGTTAATCTATCTTCTATTGAATTAAAATCTATTTCGTATTGATTATAAATTTCATAGTTTTTATTGTCGATTATTTTTCTATAGGCGGAATTAAATGTTTCATTTATAAATGAAAATTTGTCAGGTAAATTAAAAGTAAATATTTCATCTTCTTTTATTTGTTGAATATTTATTTTATTCGTGCTATTAGGATCAATTTTTCCTTCAATAATTTTTTTATCTAATAAATCCGAGAGTTCATTATTTTGTACTCCTATAAATTTATTTAAAATATCAATATAAGCTTGTCCATATGAGTTACTAGGATCTAATAAAACATCAGATAAATGATTCTTAATAGTTAATTGCAAGAAATCTTTTTTCTCTTTCTTTTTATCTTTTTTGATTTTATCTTCTTTATCTTTATCTTTAGCCTTTTTATCTTTTTTGTCCTCTTTCTCTTTTGTTTTTCCTTTTGAATCTTTCTTTCCTTTATTTTCGCTTTCTTGTAATTTATTAAAGAAAGTAATAAATTTATCAATAGTTTTTGAATTTTGACGATATACTTCATCATCTTCTAATAATTTACCTTCGGCGAAATCTCTTGAAATTAAATGTGAATATTTTTCATTGAATAGATTTATTGCACTAATAAATGTATTAAGATTATCTAATGAATAATAATTTTCTTCCTTATTTTTTTTGGAATCACTTGTTTGCTTATTTTTCGAATATTCCAAATATTTATTTATCATTAAAAGTTGGTTTATATTCCTATGACCTAATTCTTTAGTGAAATATTCTTCATCTAAATAATCAGTGTAATAGAAATTATCATAATTAGGATATTTTTCTTTATCATAATTACTACTATCGAATTTTTCTGTTAATAAACTAACAAAAGATTCTTTATCTTGACTATTTTTATTTATTAATTCTTTATATTTTTTGCATTCTTCTTGAGTTAATTTTACTTTCTCTTGGATCAATTCTTCTAACTTATTTTCGAAACTAATAAGACTATCATAATCATTAATACATTCTTCTGAATTTAATTTATTATAAAGATCTTTAAAAGTGAAATTCATAAATATCTCAACAAAATTAATATCCTTTTTGGATAATTCTTTTTTCAAAAGAATCCAGCATTCATTCAAAGTTTCTCCCCAACTCATTCTTTCGGTGGATTCTTCTTCACTATTTTTTTTTCCTTGTTTTTCAGGTAAATATTTATCGAAATTTTCGGATATTCCTGTATACAATTTAGCAAAGAATAAATGATTATATAAAATATAGTTCAATAATCGATAAGAAAGTTGACTTAGATTTCTGACTAATTTATCATCTTTCTTAAAGTAGTTTTCGTCTATTTTATGCAAACCTTTATCATCTTTATATAATTTATTAATATAATCTTCTTTAAATTTGTCAATGGTCATATAATTTATTTCTTGAAGTTTTCTATTTTTTCCACTATCTTCTTTTGTTTGATCAATTTCTTCTTCATCTTTGAATATTCTTACATAACCATTTCTTTTAATTATTTTGCATACTTTTCCAGTTTCTTCTTCTATATACTCTGTTCCTATAGAATTTCCACAAAATGGACATTTCCCATCTTTCTCAGAATCACCTGGGAAACCTGATGGAACTGAATGGTAATAACCTTTCTCACACAAACATACATAGCATCCTTCATTTGGCTTTTCTTTAAAATGATTAATAATTTTGTTATATAATTCATATTTTGGTTCAAATTTGGGATTACTACCTGGATAACATTTTTCAGTTAAATAACTAATTCTATTTTTATTATATAAAGAAGAGTAAATTTTATCTTCGTCATCATTTTCTTGTATTTCGCTTATGCAATTTAGACTATACCTCAATCCAAATAATATTGCGTCAATATTAGATGAATCAATTCCGTATTTTTGCAATTCTTCATATTTTTTTGGATTAAACAAAAAATCAATTATTTTAAATAATTTTTCATCACCTTCAAATAGAGGCATGCATATATTATTAAAAAAGTTTTCATATTCATCCGATAATTCAAAGTCTTTCTTTTTTAATTTCGATAATATCAAATTAATTGAAGCATTTATGAAATTATCTATAAAGGTTTCACGTTCTTCAACGATATCATTCTTTTCAATTTTTTTATCATAATTATTTTTTTTATTTTTCTCAATTTTGCTGAAAAATACATCATAATCATTATCAAGAGTTTCAAATCCATAATTTATAATTTCTTCTTCTTCTAATTTAAAGAAGGCTTTGAACCCTTTGTATTTATCGAATTTAAATTTCCTTTTCTTGGTTTTGTCTAAAAATATATCCATTTGTTTTCCATTTTGATTAAAGATTGTCTTATATGCATACAGCCTTATTATTGTGTTCATTTTTTTGTCTTTGTCACCTAATTTTTCCAATAGAGTTTCAATTGATAATGCATCTTTTATTTTCTTGCTATCATCTCTAATCATTTTGAAAAATTTATAACAAAATGATTTTATATAAGCTACAGAGAATATTTTTCTTATATGTTTTATTTCATTAGAAACCTTATCAGTAAAGTTATATTTAACCAAAAATTTGACACATTCTTCGAAAGTTTCTAAAGGTAGTCCTTCATCGATATATTTAGAATCTTTATCCTTTAATACATTATCCAAATAAATTAATGAATTTTTTTCAAAAAACATTAAAACTGTTTCTTGTAAAGATAAATAATTGGCTTCATTAATATCTGACAAATTAATTTCGATTAATCTAACTGTTTCATCTCCTTTTTTTAAATTGCTTAAATTAGTCTTGAAACCATCTTTTTCAGCTGTTGTTGTTTTAATTGTTTTTCTTAATAGGATCTGTAATATATCGCCTGATCTTTTTATTACATTCTTATCCTTAATTATTTTTTCGAAAATTTTATTACGATAATTTTGATCAATGATTTTATTTATTTCTTTGAGATATATATATTTCAAAGTATCATAATATTTATCGGCATATTTTTTATCTTCTTCTGTTTTTATTTCATTTGGTTTATCGGTAATTAATCTTTGATATATGTTTTCGAAATTAACAATAAGTTCAGAAAATTTCTCAGGATTATCTTTTTGAATGATTGAAGCATTTTCTCTTAATAATTTCCTCATATCAACAATTTTTTGAATATTTATTTTTCTTAGTTTTTGTAATTCAATTAATTGGATTAATTCATCAATAATATACATTTCGTTCAAAGATAGATTTAGATTAGTGTTTAAATCTTGCAAACTCAAATTAACTTTTTTTAGGACATCTAAATAATCCTCAATACCGATTTTATTATTGTTTTCTAGTTCTAAATTTTCTGATAATACTATTTCTTCATCAGTTAAACAAAGACAAGCACCTGCTAAAAATTTATAATAGCATTCATTAACTTCTCTGGTATATTCAGGATTTCTTGTTTCATTTATTATATATTTTATACCTCGGTCTTCATCATATATTTTATTTTTAATTTTTTCAAGAAATTGATCTTTAGGATTAAATAGTTTTTCAGCATTTGAATAAATTGTTAATATATTTAGAATATAGTTCGAATTTGTTTCAATCCATATCATCTTCATTAACATAATTTTAATAGGCTCTGATTCATTTTCCTTCATAATATTATTTTCGGAGTTATATCTCAACTTTAATAATAATTCTATAATGTTAATATTGATATTATTTTTCAAATCGTGTTTATCAAGGAAAAATGAAATATAATCTTTTAATAATAATTCAGTATCAAATTTTTTATTTTCTAAATTATCAAAAAGGAATTTTTCTCCATTATATAAAAAGTCATGTAGTGAAGATAATAATTCCTTTTCTTTTTTATTAAATTCATTTTTCTTCATTGTTACATTTGCCTTATTTTCATATTTTCTTAAATTCTTTTCACAATTGAAATAATCGATAATAATATTGTCTTTTATATAATCAGACAAATTTTTGTAAGAATTATAAAATCCAGGTATTTTATAATTAAATAAAAATTTGGGATTAAACTCTCTTTTATCGTCATAAGTTAAATTATCTAATAAAGCCTCTAATAATTCTCTAATAATAGTTCCTTCTATTTCATTACTTCTATTGTTTTGAATTTCAATTAAAGTAGTCAAAATGTTATTATCTTCTAAAGCTGAGAAAATATATTTAATATATTTTCCAAATATTTCTTCTTTTACATATTTTAATATACAAGATATAATATCGCAAGTGTTTTTTCCAATGTAATTATTATGAAGTATTTTATCTACAACTTTTTGACTATTTCCATGAATAGTTTTATCTTCAGAAAGGAAATTTTTTGCTTTCTCTATTATTTTTTCCTTTAAATAATTATTATTATCCATGAATTTAATAATTTCCTTGGAATAATCATTATATCTTTGCTTTAAATTATTATCAATGATTACTTGATTTTTTTTTTCATTTAATTCTTTATATACAAAATTCTCCAATAGTCTATTAAATTCAGTATTTAAATTCATATATTGACCGTTATCACTCATAATCTCTTTAATATTCCTTTTCAATAAATCTCTATATTTTATATTTGGGCCATTTAAATTATCAATAAATAATTGCTCAATTTCTGGATCTATATCAGGTATAGAATAAATTGGGTGTTCTGCTTTTGGATTAAAATTCCTTTGTATATGGATTATAAAGATATATTTATATCCATCATCTTTATAATTTTTTTTTATGTATTCACTTACAAATTGAATTTTATTAGAATTAAATTGCTCAAAAGCTATATAAATAATATTTTTTTTACCATCATTATAAGGAAGTCTGTCGTTTTGGAATTTTATTTCTTTTATTGTGGAGTCCAATTTATTTTCCATTTTTATAGTGGAAATCAAAAATTTCATTCCATCTCTGACTCCATCTATTGCTACTGCTATACCATCAAAGGTATACACAATTGAAATTTTGCAACTTTTTTCACCTAAATCATTTATATAAGATTTTAAATTATAATATTTCTTTTCTTCCTTTTCTTCTAAATATAATTCTTTTATTACATTACCGTCTGGCAATATTGATATTATATCTTGAGATGAAATTTTGACAATTTTATTATAAATCGTTTCCTTAATTTTATCTTCTTCTAACTTATTATTATTTTTTTTCATTTCATAATATATTAAGCCTTGAATTTCTTCTATTCCGCAATTGATTAATAAATCTCCAAGTTTATAATTAATCTTATTATCCTCTAAAGGCTTTTTGAAATTAATTTCTCCTATTATTTTAGTGGCCAAAGCTTTTTGGTTATCATCTAACAATTTTTCAAAACTTATTTTCATTTTTTCTAGCCTATTTAGAAATGCAAAATCTATTTTGTTTATAAAGTTTCTATCAACTAATATTATTATTCTAAATGTATCTTTAACAGGAGTCAAAGATTCACTGAAACTATCAAAGCAAATTCTTACACATTTTTCTTCGTCCTTCATTACATAATTCATATTATACAAATCGTATAAAAATGGCTGTATTTGATTTAAATTTTGCATTATAACTAATTTATCTTTATTTGCACTTTGTTGTATTTCTCTCAATTTTATAAATTTATATTCATTATTATCATCATCTTCAAATGGACTTCCATCAATAAATTCCAATTCCTTTTCTGGATTTTGAATTCTAATATTTTGACAGATTAAAGATACCAATGACGGTTTTATTTCTAATAATAAGTATCTACTATCTGTATCAGCAATATTACTAATTATACATCTATTTAAATTATATTCCATAACTTCTTTATTTTCAAGTTTATAAGTTTTTTCACTTAAAGTATCACATACCATATTATATATTTTTTTAAATAAAAACACCGAACTAACCTTTATTTTATCTTTTTTACTATCATCTTCAGATTTATCAGACTTTTCTTTTTTTCCTCTTACTGGTTTGGTATCTCTTTTTTTCTCCTCGAGTTTTTCTTTCAAAATTTCTTTTAAAGATTCAATATCTTTTTCAATATCAGATAATTTTAAATCTAATGATATATCAATTTCATAATCTATACCTCCAAAATTCCTTTCTATACAATTATTTATAATTGTTTTTATTTCAGCCTCATCAAAGCTTCCTAATCTAGAAACTCTAGATGCTATTCCTCTTATATAATTATATAAATCACGGTTTGAATGGAAATCTTCTTTTATTTTTTTTTCTTGTAATAATAAAAGTTTATATTCTTTTTTAATTTTTATTTCTCTGAATAAAGTTTTTTTTATATTTATTTTATCTACTTTTTCATTATATTGCTTAAGAACCATTAATTCTTTAATGAATTTTAATTTATTTTTATATTCAAAATAGGCTCTGGAAAGAATTTCAAATATCTTATTATCATTTAATTCTTCTGAAATGCTTTCCACTATACTATTTGAAGTTGCTATCAATTGATCTATTTTTTCTTCTAAATTAGGCACTGATAAGTTCATTGCTCTATTTACTTTGGCTGCATCAAGCGAATAATTACTGATCCCAATAAAACTAACACCATCTTCTTTTCCAGTATATTCCAGCTTTGAATGTAAAACTTTAAGTGGATTGCTTTCTGATTTTTCGGCTAAACCAAGCTCATCGAATAATATCATTGATATTGGTAATTTACCTTTATATTCTTCTTTATCCTTATAAAATTTCAATTTATTTTCAGCGATTTCAAATAATTTTTCTATATCTTCAGGCTTTGTTGATTGTGAACCTTGGAAATATGATAATATAATTTGGGGAAATTCTCTGAAAAATTTATCCTTGGAATATTCGCCTCTCATTGAGTTATAAATTAATTGAGAACTCAGGCTTTTCCCAGTACCGGGTTTACCGACTATAATTAAAGGAATATTAGTGGTTACTGCTACAAACATCAAAAATACATTTTCCTTTAATAAATCGTTTTTACCAATACCTTTTTTTAATTCTATTTTATCTAGTAAATATTTTTCTTCTAATCTTAAGAAATCACTGAAATATTTAATTCCATTTTCTTGAATAAAAGATTTTAAAAGTTTATTTTGGACTTTAGAAGCCAATTCTTCATGTTCTTTAATATTTTCATCTGCATCATCCTTTGCTTTATTTGGATTTTCATCGGATTTAGTTTCAATATATTTAATAGAATTCGACAATTTTATAAAGCTTTCTCTTAATTGGTTATTAAATTCAACCCTTTTTTGTTCATCTATTAATCTAATATAATAGCATAAATAAACTGAGCATATTATACTTATTACTTTATCAAATTTTTCATTATTAATTTTTTTTGTTTTTTCTTCTTCCGTATTTTTTTTAACATTTTCATTATTATTATCATCTTTTCCTTCCTCACATTTTCTTTTAATCACAAAATATTTTTTGAAAAACTCAACTATTTTACAAAATCTGGAAATTTCCCTTAGAGATACAACTGAAGTATCAAATGCATTTCTTAAATAATTATGGCATTTAAATATCACTTCTTTTGTGGCCTCATGTAGTTCTTCTTCTCCTTTTTCAAATAATTTTTCTATAATACTGTATATATATTTTTTTTCATCTTCTTCATTCAAAGCTCCAAAGCTAAAAACAAAATTTAATAAAGATTGAGGTAAAGGCTGAACCAAATATACTAACTCTTTATCATTTTCATTTTCCCTTCCATAGCCACACCTTTCCATTCCTTGTTTCCTTCTACGATAAGGATTGCAAGCTCCAATTAAACGAATATTATCACATATTTTTTCACCATTAAAAGTTTTATTCACAAATATTTCGGTTAAAAGAGACAAAGATAAACAAGTATTGATTTCATCAAAAAATACCCAGAGCTCTGTTTTCTTTTTTTTAGCTTTTTCATTCATTTCTTTCATTTTTTTGCATAAATATTTATCTGTAATACCCGGATGAATATTAATTATCTCTACAACAATTTCTCCGTTATTTAAAATTTGGCTTAACTTTGTTATCAGAGCTGTTTTTCCACATCCAGTTTCTCCCATTATAATAACAGGAATATCTGCTATTATTCTATAAACCAATAAAATCATTTTTGTGAAATTGTCATTAGTAATTACATAATCATCGGTCTTATAATTTAAAATAGATACTAATGGCTTTAAGCCATTTTTCTCAGCTTCTATTTCATTTGGAATAAATAATGCTTTTTTTAAATATGATAAATAATCTTTTGAGCTAATATTTTTTTTTGATGTTATTTTAGTGATTTCTAATTCTTCATATCTCATTGTTTCTTTAATAATAAAAATAAGAGGAATATCAAAACTTTTACCTTTTAAATCATTTTCATATACGTCAGATAATAAATCAACATAATCTTTATTTTCTTTTTTCAAATTATTTTCATTAATTTCCTCCATAATTAAATTTTGAAATCCTCCATCAATAAAATATTTGGTACTTTTCGCAAAATCTTGGATGCATTTATCAGTTACATCGACTTTTACGCCTTTATCATCTGTTTCTGTAAAATATAATTTTGAATTAAATTTATTATATTGAGATATAAATAATTGAATGAATATTATTATTTGGTAATAAGAATATTTTTTCTCACTATCCATATATTTAGCTAAAAATTTTTCTTCTATCCCTGCATTTGAATTTAATGCAACCATTCTTTTGAAAATTTCTATCATTTTAGAAGATAAATTTAATCTTGGTTTTGTAGCTAAATAAATAGTTTCCCTAGGAAATATTTTTAAAATACCAAATTGTGATAGATAATTTTTAAAACAATTAGGAATTTCTATATAAATTTCGATATCTTTAGGAATATAAATTATTGTTTCATTATTCGTGTAAAATTTTGTAATAAGGAAAGCAAATAAAAATTCATTAATTATACTGGTTTCTTCAGATTCTGTCAAATCTAAATGAACAGCTTTTTTAATTTCTGTTTGCTTTTGATTTTCTTTTTTTTCCTTCTTATTATCTTTTTCGTTTTCTTTCTTTATGTTTTCAAATAAACTAAATATTTTTGTAGAAATAGCTTTTTTTGTTAATATACCTCCAAGAGGAAAATGAAAATATTTTTGCTTTTTGTTTTCTATCATTTTTTTTATTTTAAATGTTTTACCTAATCCACAAAATTCTGAACTTATTACTGTAATATTTGATGTGTCCATTTGATTTTCTGATTGAAAGATATTTCCTTCATTATTATCTATTTGAATATCTTGCTTTTCAAGTTTTCCAATTTCGTTAATGAATGACAAACCTGCATTTTTTTTTTCGTAGATAAATACAATGCAAGAATCTAAGTAATCTTTAGTTTTTCCTTTTTCAACATTTTTTCCTTTATTACTTTCTTTATATTTATCCATTTTATATATTAATAATTCATCCAGAAAATTATACATTATACCTTGTTGATAATCAGACAAAGATTCATTAATTTCCACGACAAATAAAGTATTATAATCGCATAATACAGCTCTATATAAAAAGGCTTGAATTTCTTCAATAGATGTTTCTTTACTACTTATTAAAATATTTTGAGCTATAGGCTTTTGCCCAATTTTATTCAAGAATAATTCATAAATAAATTTACCAATTGAATTTTCCTCACATTCATGCCTATAAACTCCTTTATATTTATTCTCTTCAACCATTAGCATTTTTTCATAATGCTTTTGTAAAGAAGTATCATTAATTTCGAACAAGGAAATCAAATAATTGAAAATGTTTTCAAAAGATTTGTTATTATAATCAGTATAATTTCTAACATAATCAATAATTTGAGGATTTGCAGGTTTACTTGCTTTAATTTCTTCGTCATTATTTTTATTTAAAATATATCTAAAAATATCAATAATTTTATCAAAACTTCCTCCATCTAGATACCCAAAAAGTTTTCTAAATAATTTTCCATATAAATATCTTAGATGTTTTTTTTCCTTATAAGCTGAATCTAATTTTTTTATATAATCATCCCTGGCATTTAACAAGAATGTCTCTATTTGTCCAAAATTTGATTTATTGTGGTTTAAAGAATAATCAGCTTCATTTTTTTCATCATATTTTACTCTTATTCTTATAATTTATTTCCTTTGATTTTTAATATTTGCATATTTTCATATATTACTTCCATATTAGTCACTAAATTTTTATAAAATAATAGTTTTTTAAATTTTATCTTTAATATATCAGTTTTTTCTTTTTTTTTTTCTTCTTCTTTTTTTTTTTTTGCTTCCAATTCTTTTGATTTTTCACTATTATCATCTTTAATTTTGTCTTCTTTTTTTTTATTA
>JAEEGK010025203.1_pt1 | contig 12237 bp, 13 predicted proteins | sample 8958771 | NCBI WGS metagenome assembly JAEEGK01 (sample SAMN16246547, study PRJNA631951) | gut metagenome | biome: gut microbiome; feature: rumen; material: SC-attached | host: Bos | place: Iran: Karaj | collected 2018-10 | reverse complement strand
ACTTTGTGTATTGCCGAGTATTTTTGGACGATATGACGGAATATTCTGCAAGTAAGATATGTGCCGGGAATTATGCGGTGTTGCCCTTATACTAATATACAGTTATACAGTTGAAAACAGAAAATCTATGCGGAAGGCTTTGAGCAAAGCTTCGTTGGGCTTCATCCATAGGCTCGAATTGCAGCCGGTGTAGCTCTGATACTTGCTGCGACCCGGATAGTTGCAGCAGGACTCCTTATTATAAAAAGGTAACTTTGAGGATTTGCTTATCGCCTCCGTCGGATTTAAGAAATGCATGCTTATAGTTCAGGCCGCCTGTGACGTCGGACATAAGCTCGTCAGGAAGCTCAATAGCCTCGGATTTTATAAAGTCCATAAGCTCATCCAGAGTCTTGCAGGCTGTTGCCTTAGCCTTTTGCTCGGGGCTGAGCTTTTCCATAAGGACGTTGAGGTATTCCTGCAATTTATCGACGTTTGCATTGTTTTCACTCATGTTAATCCACCTTTCTGATAAGTTAATGATTTTTTAGCCGATGGAAATGATATCTCCCTCGGGACTGTACTTTATCGAAAATATGTCAATGGGGTCAGGCGCGGTTTCTGCGCTGGGCGTTGGGCAATCGCTGCCGCCGACAACGGAGTCAAGAATTTCGTCGGGCAGCTCAAGGCCCTCCTCGACCGCAAAGCTCGCAAGCTCGTCCATTGTCTCGCATTCCTTGGTTCTGTTCTTCTGCTCGGCACAGAGGACCCCCAAAAGCTCTTTTATCGTTTCGTTCAGCATGTTTGCCTCCATAGCTTTTAACATTCCTCTTATAAAGACAAAATGCCGTTAAGAAGTAGGTTGCGATTTATTTGTCGTGTGCCGACGATTATCTTCGCGGCGTATGCGGCTGCCGAACTGGAGAAGCTTCAGCATTTTCTTCTTTATCTCCTTTGTTTTCTGCCCTAAGTGATTGGCGCAGATAATTGCGTCAAGCTGCCTTCCCGAGCCCTGCATAACTTCTCCCGTTAGGTCGTTTATAACAAGCCAGAGGCCATTCTCCGTGTTGTAAACGTATCCGCCTGCGACAGCGTCCAGCAACTCGTCCGGCAACTCCACGCCCTCTTCGCCTGCAAAGCTCATAAGCTCGTCTATGCTTTTGCATGACTTCGCTCTTTCTCTTTGTTCGCCGCTGAGCGAGGTCCAGAATTTCTTGATTGCTTCGTTTTGTTCAAAAGTTTTGTTTTCCTTTGATTTCATGGTTATACCTTTCAGCTATAGGCGAGTTTCTTATCGCCTGATGTTTGTTTATATGAACGAATGCGGCAATGAATTTTAAAACATAATAAGAAATTGAATGCAAAGGATGCCCGAGAATGAGCATATCTGCCGCTTGCATATTCTCCCCTTATAAATTATAATGACAAACGAATAAATTGCAATTACAAAATACTAATATATTTTTAGCAAGTATGTACAAAATTTAGAAGCCATTTGTGAAAAACAGAGCTTGTGATGAGTGACAAAACTTGCCGCAGAGCCGTGTATACTCCCACGTTTCCGCATATGCGGAGAGTTTCACGCTCCGTAACGGCAAAGCAGGTCTCGGCGAGATGAACGGAGGCTGCCACCTCCGACCTTGACATGCACTCACAACCTCGTTGCTTTGCAGGCAAGGCGGAAGCCGCTTCCGCTGCCCCCACCTTGAAAATATTATGCTCTGTTATGCAGCGGAAACGGTGCTTACACTAAATTGATGATACTGCCGCGAAATTAAACCCCAGTCTCTTTTTCTTCTGTAAAAAGGGGCTGCCTTTTTGAGGCAGCCCCTTTACGATATTTTAAGTATACATCGATTAAAGCATTGCTTAATCGCGCTTACTTTGCTGCCGCGGCTTCGCTTTCGCGGCGAAGCTGGGCGCGTTTGATTTTGCCGCCGAGAGTCTTGGGCAGCTCGTCCACGAACTCAACAATACGCGGGTACTTATACGGAGCCGTGACCTTCTTAACGTGGTTCTGCAGCTCCTTAACAAGCTCGTCGGACGGCGTGTAGCCCTTCGCGAGAACAACCGTTGCTTTAACAACCTGACCTCTCACGGGGTCGGGCGCAGCGGTGATGGCGCACTCGACGACGGCCGGGTGCTCAATCAGGGCGCTTTCAACCTCGAAGGGGCCGATACGGTAGCCGGAGCACTTTATAATATCGTCGCCGCGGCCAACGAACCAATAATAACCGTCGCTGTCGCGCCAAGCCATGTCACCGAGGCTGTAATAACGGCCGCCGAGTTCCTTTTTCGTGCGCTCCTCGTCGCCGAAATACGAGGTGAGCAGTCCGACGGGCATCTTCTTATCTATGCCCATAACGGCTATGTAGCCTTCTTCGCCATCTTCGACCTCGTTGCCGTCGGCATCCACGAGCGTAATGTTATAAAGCGGCGCAGGCTTGCCCGTCGACCCGGGCTTTATCTCATCCCAGCCGAAATTGGCGAGAACAACCGTCGTCTCCGACTGGCCGAAGCCCTCGTAAATCGTATGGCCGGTGAGCTCCTTCCACTTTTTCACCACCTCGGGGTTAAGCGGTTCGCCCGCCGTCGCGCAATGGTGCAGCGAGGACAGGTCGTAGGAGGCAACGTCCTCCTGCAGCATGAAGCGGTACATCGTCGGCGGGGCGCAGAAGGTGGTAACCTTATAGCGCTGCAGGCGTTCGAGCAGGTTCTTGGCGATGAACTTATCCATATCGTAGGCAAAAATCGTCGCGCCGCAAATCCACTGGCCGTAGATTTTGCCCCAGCCGAACTTCGCCCAGCCGGAGTCGGAAACGCTCATGTGGAGCTTATTCTCCTCTACCTGCTGCCAGTACTTCGCCGTCGTAATATGCCCGAGCGGATACTTGAAGCTGTGCGCGACGAGCTTTGGCATGCTGGTGGTGCCGGAGGTGAAATAAATAAGCATGGTATCGTCCGCGCGCGTCGCCTCCGCGCCCGTGGGACGGGGAAATTCATCGGAAAAGGGCTCGATAGCGGCGTCCAGATTCGTCCATCCCTCGCGCGCGCCGTCGCCAACGACGAGGCGGTGGAGTATGCCCGGCGCCTCGGCAAGCGAAGCGTCCACCTGGTCGAGGACGTACTTATCATCCACGCAGATAACGCCCTTGATCTCGGCGGAATTTGCGCGGTAAACTATGTCCTTTTTCGTGAGCTGGAGCGTCGCCGGGATGAGGATGACGCCGAGCTTATGCAGCGCGGGCGCGCAGATCCAATATTCCCAGCGGCGGCGGAGAATGAGCATCATGCGGTCTCCTTTTTTGAGGCCGAGGCTCTTGAGGTAATTGGCGACCTTATTGGAAAGGCGGCTTATGTCGGTGAAGGTAAAGGTCTTTTCTCCGCCGTGGTCGTCGCACCAGACGAGGGCGCGCTTGTCCGGTTCCTCCTTCGCCCAACCGTCCACTATGTCAAAGCCGAAGTTGAAATCATCCGGCTCGATTACGCGGTAATTGGTCTTGAAATCCTCATAGGAGCTGAACTCCGTGCGCGGCAGGTATTTATCTAAAAGCATGGCTGGCTCCTTACTCCGCTATAATCGTGATAAACGTCGCGGGAACTGTCCCTCCGCACTTCTGCCCGTGCGGATGGGTGGGGTTAAAATAGATGCAATCGCCCTTTTCGAGCGTAATCTCCTTATCGTCAAAGGTGACGATGACCGTCCCCTCGACGACGTAGTTAAACTCCTGCCCGACGTGGGAAACGAGCGCGGCAGGCTCGTCCGACGGGTCGAGCGTGACGAGCAGGGGCTGCATTATCTTATGCGTATAGCGCCATGCGAGGTCCTTATAATCATAGCCCTCATAGCGCTGCACAATCTTGCCCTGTCCCGCCTTTACGACGTGGAAGGTATCGAGCTTCGCGGCGCTGCCGGTGAGAATCTCAGTGAAATCCACGCCGAATTTGTTCGCTATCTGAAAAATAACGCTTATGGGGATATCCTTGCCGTCGCTCTCGTAACCGGCGTAAACTGCGCGGTCAATGCCGAGCTCGTCCGCCAGCTCATCCTGCGTGTAGCCGCAGGCGTCGCGCAGGCCGGATATTCTCATGGCGATTTCCTGAACATTATCCATTATAATCCTCCACGCGGCCTTGCCGCAGTAATCGTTGTTTAAAGGCTCAGAGCTGCTCCATGCCGAGCTTGAGCGCCTTGCGGTTAGCGTCGAGCATAGCGGCCTTGGATGCGGGGACGCACTTGGCGAGGCCCTTGTCGAGCGCTTCCTCGGAGCAGAAGCCGAGCTCCTTGTAAAGTCTTCCGAGAAGGATGATGTTTGCAAGGCCGGAAAGACCGTTATCGTCGGCAAGCTTCGTCGCGGGGACGTAAATTGCCGTGATGTCCGTGCGGCTCGTCCTGGCGGAAACCATCGTGCTGTCTATGAGCGCGACGCCGCCGGGGACGACGGTATCTATGAATTTATCGAAGGAAGGGAGGTTCATCGCAATGAGGGCGTTGGGCGTGAGCACGAGGGGCGAGCCGATGGGCTCGTCGCTGACGCAGACGCTGCAGTTAGCCGTGCCGCCGCGCATTTCGGGGCCGTAGGACGGCAGCCAAGAGATTTCTCTGCCTTCAACGAGGCCGGCGTAGGCCGTAACCTTTCCGGCGAAAAGGAGGCCCTGTCCGCCGAAGCCGGCGAGAACGAGATTAAGGTCGGTTCTCATTATTCGGCACCCCCTTCGTCGGGATAAAGGTCTTTATAAACGCCGAGCGGATAGTAGGGAAGCATATTGTCACGTAGCCACTGGAGCGCCTCGTTCGGGGTAAGACCCCAGTTGGTCGGGCAGGCGGAGACGACCTCCACGATGCTGTAGCCCTTGCCCTCGACCTGGTTCTTAAATGCCTTTTTGATGGCCTTCTTCGCGTTGCGGACGTTCTTCACCGTGTCGATCGTGACGCGCTGGGCAAAGCTTACGCCGTCGAGCGTGGAAAGTAGCTCGCACACGCGGATGGGATAACCCGCCGCCTTAACGTCTCTGCCGTAAGGCGTCGTCTGCGTGATCTGGCCGGGCAGCGTCGTCGGCGCCATCTGGCCGCCGGTCATGCCGTAAATTGCGTTATTGATGAAGATAACGGTGATGTTCTCGCCTCTCGTCGCGGCGTGGACGGTCTCCGCCATGCCTATTGCGGCAAGGTCGCCGTCGCCCTGATATGTAAACACGATGTTATCCGGGCGGGCGCGCTTAATGCCTGTGGCGACGGCGGGAGCTCTGCCGTGGGCAGCCTCAACCATGTCGCAGGCGAAGAAATCATATGCGGTAACGGAGCAGCCGACGGGGGAAATACCTATCGTGCGGCCCTCTATGCCGAGCTCGTCGATCGTTTCCGCGACGAGTCTGTGAACGATGCCGTGAGGGCATCCGGGACAATAACTGAAAACCTTATCGGTAAGCGCGTGCGGTCTTTCAAATACAACGGCCATCTTACATGCCCTCCTTGATCTTCTTGATCTCTCCGAGAACCTCTGCCGGAGAAGGAATCATTCCGCCGGTGCGTCCGTAGAAATACGCCGGAACGGAACCGTTGAGCGCGAGGCGGATATCGTCAATCATCTGGCCCATGCTCATTTCGACGCTCAAGAACGCCTTGGCGTGAGTCGCAGCCTTTTTAATCGCGTCGTTCGGGAAGGGCCAAACGGTAATCGGGCGGATAAGGCCGACCTTGATGCCCTCCGCGCGCGCGGAAACGACTGCGCTGCGGCAAATTCTCGAGGATGCGCCGTAAGCGACGAGGACGATGTCGGCGTCGTCTACCATAAACTCCTCGCAGCGCTGCTCGTCGCGCTCGACGGCGGCGTAACGCTCATAACGCTCGCGTACGGTCTTTTCAAGGAGATCGGGCTCAAGATAAAGGGAGTTGATGATATTGTGGAAGCGCTTTCCACCGTGGCCGGTGACGGCCCAGGGCTTGTCGGCGATCTTCACCTGGCCCGGCTCGGGCAGGACGACGGGCTCCATCATCTGGCCGAGAAGACCATCGGAGAAGAGCATGGCGGGCATGCGGTACTTTTCGCCGAGCTCAAAGGCGAGGAACACCATATCAACCATTTCCTGAACGGTGGAGGGCGCGAGGACTATAAGCTGGAAATCGCCGTGACCGGTCGCCTTCGTAGCCTGATAGTAGTCCGCCTGAGAGGGCTGGATTCCGCCGAGACCGGGGCCGCCGCGCTGGACGTTGACAATGAGCGCGGGAAGGTCGCAGCCGGCAATATATGAGATACCCTCGGTCATGAGGCTCAGTCCGGGAGAGCTCGTGGAGGTCATCGCGCGGACGCCTGCCGCGGCAGCGCCGAGAACCATGTTTATAGAAGCGAGCTCAGATTCCGCCTGAAGATAGGTTCCGCCTATTTTCGGCATTTTCTTCGCCATATATGCGGCAAGCTCCGTCTGCGGGGTAATGGGATAGCCGAAGAAATGGTGGCATCCGGCGCAGATAGCGGCTTCCGCGAGGGCTTCGTTGCCCTTCATAAGAACTTTTTCAGCCATTTTATTCTTCCTTTCCTCTCTTATTTCTCAACCGTAATAGCAACGTCGGGGCACATCGTGGCGCAGCAGGCGCAACCGCTGCACTCTGTCCCCTCGATCTGTGCGGCGGGATGGTAGCCCTTGGCGTTGATATGGTCGGCGGAAAGGGCGATTATATGCTTGGGACAGGCGGCTATACAAAGCTCGCAGCCCTTGCAATATGTTTCGTTTACGGTAATTTTGGGCATCTTACGTTCATCCTCTCTTTACATCCATACTGTTTTTACAATAGTTTTTATCGGGTATAGGTTTTTAACGTCTTTAAGAGCCGGAGCAAGAGCCTCCGGCGCGGTGGTAAACCTGATGGGAAGGCCGAGCTTTTGTGAGCTTTCCTCCGCGTAAGAAAGTGCGGAACGGACGGTTCCCTCCGTGGTAAGGTTCATAAGGTGGGAATTGTTTACGATTGCCTTCGCTTTGAGATGGGACGAAAACTCTATCTCGCCGAGCAGCTCGGCCGCGCCCTCCGCCTCCGCGGTTATCGGGCGGTACTTGTTGATAACGTAGAGCATGTCGTAATCCTTCTCCCGAATTTTCGCGGCAAACCGGCCCAGCGCCGTCGCGCCTACGTCGTCACCTCCGACGTCTATTATTACATATCCGTCGGTTTCAAAGATAGAATAAATCTCAGCCGGAAGCGCCGGAGAATCGAGCGTGCTCCCTGCGTAACCGGGCGCAATCAGGTGAACCCCTGCCTTTTCCACGGTTTCCTTGTAATCGGAGGAACGGAAATAGGGGTTGACGATATCCAAATCTACAAGCGAGACCTTTTCGCCGCGCGAGGCTAAATCCAGGGCGATATTCAGGGAAAGATTCGTCTTCCCGCAGCCGTAATGCCCCGTGATGATGGTAAATTTGTTAAATTCCATGCGTCATCCCCTCCGCCGCTTTCGCGGAGCGCGGCATAAGCCGGAAGCACGAAAGCAGTTCACTGAGTTCACTGATTACTGATTGCAGATTTAAGTATTTAAAGAATTATAGCATAAACTAATTCAGATTTCAATTTAAAACTTCTTGTCATTTTATGCAAAAACAGACTCTTGCAGGGCTCCTATATATAAATCTTGCGCAAAGGCTGTTTTCGGTTTGAAAATGCAGATCAAGTTAAATTCCATTACTTATATTGATAATTAATGGCGGTCTGCCAATAATATTTATACCTTATGTCTCAGCGTGCCGAATTATGGCCTCTTGGCTTTGAATTAATTATACAAAACGGCAATGGTTTTCGCCTTGCAAATGATGTAGAATATGCCATGGTAAAGAAGAAGGCAATCAAAATTACTGCGGCGGGCGCGCCGTGCAATTAAATCCTGCTGTAGAACCAACTCGAAATGAGCTCTGGCTCTGCGGCTTTGTATTGCAAGGAGGAAACCAAATGGCTCATTTGCAGGAATCGGCCGTGCGGAAAATATCCGAGATCTGCGACAGATACAAAAACGAAAGAACTCCTTTGATAATGATTCTCAGCGATATTCAGAATGAATATGGCTACATCCCTTTGGAGGTTCAGGAAATTGTATCTGCGAAAACCGGCATTTCCGTTGCGGAAATATACGGCGTCGTGACCTTTTATTCGTTTTTCTCGCTAAAGCCGAACGGAAAATATGTTATTGGCTGCTGCCTCGGAACGGCCTGCTACGTTAAGGGCGCGCAGCAGATAATTGACAAGTTTTCCGAAATGCTCGGCATAAAGCCGGGCGAGACTACGGACGACGGCATGTTTACTATAGACGCGCTGCGCTGCATCGGCGCCTGCGCCAGTGCCCCCGCCGTTACGATAAACGGCAAAATCTATGCCCACATGAGCGTGGACAGAGTTGCAGGTATTATAGATGAATACAGAAAGCTCGGAGGTGCTGAATGATGATCAAAACGCGCGAAGAGCTTGAAGCGAAAATTCAAAAATGTACTGCTGAGCTAAATTCCAAGTTCGACGGCTCCGACGGCAAGCGTTACATAATGCTCTGCGGCGGCACGGGCTGTATAGCCTCGAACACCATGGGTATAATGGAACGTTTTGAAGCGCTTATCGCAGAACACGGCCTCGGCGACAAGGTCGGCGTGCGTAAGGTCGGCTGCTTCGGAATGTGTTCTCAGGGACCTTTCGTAAGGATTTACCCCGAGGATACGCTCTACCGCCTCGTAAAAGTGGAGGACGTAGAAGAAATCTTCAATTCCGACATTTTAAACGGCAAAATAGTTGACCGTCTGCTTTATGAAGACCCCGAAACGGGCAAAAAAATCGCCAAGCAGGACGAGATACCTTTTTATAAAAAGCAAAAGCGCGTCGCACTCCATGGCTGCGGCGTAATTAACCCCGAAAGCCTCGACGAAGCGCTCGGCTGCGGCGGCTATCAGGGACTTCTGAATGCCCTGAAGATGGATCCGGCGGACGTTGTGCAGCTCATTCTCGACTCCGGGCTGAGAGGAAGAGGCGGCGGCGGCTTCCCCACGGGCAGAAAGTGGAAATTTGCCTACGACCAGAAGAGCGACCAGAAATATGTCGTCTGCAACGGCGACGAGGGTGATCCCGGCGCGTTTATGGACCGTTCCGTCCTCGAGGATAACCCGCTTGCGGTCATCGAGGGCATGGTGATAGCCGGATACGCCATCGGCGCGAGCGAGGGTTATTTCTATGTCCGCGCGGAGTACCCCACGGCGGTAATGAGGCTGAGAAACGCCATAAAGCTCGCCGAGGAAACGGGGCTTTTGGGCGACAACATCCTCGGCTCCGGCTTCAGCTTCCGGGCAAACGTCCGCCTCGGCGCGGGCGCTTTCGTCTGCGGCGAGGAAACGGCGCTGCTCAATTCCATCCAGGGCCAGCGCGGTATGCCGCGTCCGCGTCCTCCCTTCCCCGCCGTCAAGGGTCTGTGGGACAAGCCGACGATAGTCAATAACGTCGAAACGCTCGCCACAGTTCCCTATATCCTGCGCGAGGGGCTCGACAAGTTCATTCAGTACGGAACCGAAAAATCCAAGGGTACGAAGGTTTTCGCTCTCGGCGGAAAGGTAAAGAATGTCGGTCTCGTTGAGATACCCATGGGAACGACTCTGCGTGAGCTGATTTACGATATCGGCGGCGGCATCCCGAACGGCAAGAAATTCAAGGCGATACAGACCGGCGGCCCCTCCGGCGGCTGCCTCACGGAGGAATACCTCGACGAGCCGATAGATTTTGATAATCTTGTAGCCAAGGGCTCGATGATGGGCTCCGGCGGCGCGATAGTAATGGACGAAGACAACTGCATGGTCGATGTCGCGAAGTTCTACATGGAATTCATCTGCGACGAATCCTGCGGTAAATGCACGCCCTGCCGCATAGGCACGAAGCGTATGCTCGAGATCCTCACGAAAATCACCGAGGGCAAGGCCACGATGAAAGATCTCGACACTCTCGAGGAGCTCGGCAAGGCCTGCAAGTCCAACTCTCTCTGCGCCCTCGGCCAGACCTCGGCAAACCCCATTATTTCCACGATAACGCATTTCAAGGATGAATACATAGCCCATATAGTGGACAAAAAGTGTCCCGCGAAGGTATGCAAGAGCCTTATCAAGTACACGATAGACCCCGACAAGTGCAGAAAGTGCAGCCTCTGCGCGAAGCACTGCCCCGTCGGCGCGATAACGGGCGAAGTGAAGAAGACCCCGTTCGAGATAGACTCTGCAAAATGTATAAAGTGCGGCTCCTGCATTGCTTACTGCAAGTCCGGCGCCATCACCAAGGAATAATCGGGAGGAAATGAAAAATGGCACTCATAAATATAAAAATCGAAGGTCATTCCTATCAGGTAGAAGACGGCTTGACCATTCTTGAAGCGGCAAGACGCTGCGGTTACGAAATTCCTTCTCTCTGCGCTTTCAATCACGGCGAATGCAACAGGGGCTCCTGCCGCGTTTGTCTCGTTGAGGCAACGGGCGCAAGAGGTCTCGTCGCGTCCTGTGTATATCCCGTAAACGAGGGCATCGAAATCACCATCTCCTCTCCGAAGGCAACAGCCGCGCGCCGCACCTCCGTTGAACTCATGCTCTCCAACCACTCTATGAAATGCCAGCAGTGCGACAAAAACGGCCGCTGCGAGCTGCTCCATGTTGCCAAGCTCACCGGCGCGCGCGAGGATATGTTCCTCGGCGCCAAGACGCCCACCACGATAGATAAGGTCAACCCCTCCATCGTGAGAGACACGAGCAAGTGCATCCTCTGCGGGCGCTGCATAGCCAGATGCCAGAACGCGCACGGAAACGGCGTCCTCGGCTTTGAAAACAGAGGCTTCGCCACCATCGTCGGCCCCGCCGGCAACCGCTCCTTCGACAAGTCCCCCTGCATCATGTGCGGCCAGTGCGTAAACGTATGCCCCACCGGCGCGCTCATGGAAAAGAGCGAGATTTCCGCCGTGGACGCGGCTATGGAAGCGGGCAAGTACATCGTCGTACAGACTTCCCCCGCCGTTCGCGCGGCTCTGGGCGAGGAGTTCGGCATGAAGATTGGCTCCTCCGTCGGCGGCAAGATGGTCGCCGCGCTCAAGCGCCTCGGCTTCAAGAAGGTTTACGATACCGATTACGCCGCTGACCTCGCCGTTATGGAAGAGGTTGCGGAACTTAAAAACCGCATGGAAAACGGCGGCGTCCTTCCGATGATAACCTCCTGCTCCCCCGGATGGATCAACTACGCCGAAACCTATTATTCCGACCTGCTCGGCCATATCTCCACCTGCAAGTCCCCGCACGAGATGTTCGGCTCCATCGTAAAATCCTATTACGCGGAGAAAAACGGCCTCGACCCTAAGGATATTTTCGTCCTGTCCATCATGCCCTGCGTTGCCAAGAAGTTCGAGAAGGAAAGACCGCAGCTCCAGCATGACGGCATCAAGGACGTTGACGCCGTTCTCACCACGCGCGAGCTCGGCGACCTCATAAAGCGCTCCGGCATTATCTTCAAGGAGCTGCCGGACGAGGACTTTGACAAGGACCTTCTCGGCGAAGCCTCCGGCGCCGGCGCAATCTACGGCGTGACCGGCGGCGTTATGGAGGCCGCGCTCAGAACGCTCTACAAGCAGCTTTCCGGCAAGGAGCACGACAGCTTCAAGTTTGAAGAGCTTCGCGGCTTCGAGGGCGTCAAGGAAGCTTCCTTCGAGGTAAACGGCAAGACGGTGAATGTCGCCGTAGCGCACGGCATGAAGAACGCTAAGCTTCTTCTCGACGATATAAAAGCCGGCAAGTCCAAGTATCAGTTCATCGAGATCATGGGCTGTCCCGGCGGCTGCATAAACGGCGGCGGCCAGCCCTACGTCCGCCCCTGCTTCCTCCCCAACGAGGATTACGATATTCTCGACACCTATAAGGAGAAGAGAGCCGCAGCCCTCTACGCGGAGGATGAAAAGAACGCGCTGCGCCAGTCGCACAACAACGCGCAGGTTCAGCAGCTCTATAAGGATTTCCTCGGCGAACCCAATTCCGCCAAGGCAAAGCAGCTCCTGCACACCTCTTACGCTGCCCGTCCCGCGTTCAAGGACTGATTTGGCCTTTGCGATAATCCCTAATTAATAAGCCGCGGCAACGCTGTTTTTCAGCGCTGCCGCGGTTTTTGCTGGTGCGCCCGGCGAGCGCACGTTCTATAGGGTGAAAGTCCCGAACGCGCCCGGCAGCGGGAAGCGTTAGCCGAAGACAAGGGTGTCCCCGGCGACGGGGAATCTGAAGGAA
>JAEEGK010025201.1_pt1 | contig 12238 bp, 5 predicted proteins | sample 8958771 | NCBI WGS metagenome assembly JAEEGK01 (sample SAMN16246547, study PRJNA631951) | gut metagenome | biome: gut microbiome; feature: rumen; material: SC-attached | host: Bos | place: Iran: Karaj | collected 2018-10 | reverse complement strand
ATCGGTAGCCTCTGGGTGGCTCCCAACCGTATTCAGGACACGAAGATGAACTGCATGGCCCACGAGCTCGGTCATTCTTTCCAGCTTCAGATTCCTGCCGACTCGGTAGGCGATGCGTGGGGTGGCAATGGTTTCTTCGAGATGACCTCACAGTGGATGCTATGGCAGGTAAACCCCGACTGGCTGACAGACGAGAACTACCATTTTGAAGCTTTCAAAAAACTCACCCACAAGGCGTATCTGCATCTAGAGAACATCTACCACTCGCCTTACGTTATCCAGTGGTGGAGCGACCTGCATGGCAGGAAGTCAATTGCAGAGCTGTATCGGCAGGGTAAGATAGGCGAAGATCCTGTGATGACCTATAAGAGGATGTATCGTTTAAGTCAGACTGAATTCTGCGATGAGATGTTCAGGGGCTATCAGCATTTGGTGAACTTTGATTTTAAGCATGCCCGTCTGGCAACCAGGAAATATGCATGTTCTTTCAATACTGAATTGGCAGATAGCGGCGGATGGCTGAGCCCGAAGCACTATCCTGAGGAATATGGATTCAATGCCATCCTGCTCGACGACAAGGTGGATCTGAATGCACATAGCTTCGGCCTTCAGATAAAGGGTGACAATCTGAGATACGGTTTTGTAGGCATCACGACTGATGATGAAGAAATCTATGGAGACATAAATGCTACGAGTTTTACAGTCCCTCAGAGTAAAAAACTTAGGCATCTGTATCTTATTGTCATGGGGGCTCCTGCATTACACTATAAGATACCTATGCCGTCGGAGGAAAACCCTGATCCAAAAACAGAACTGAAGGAGTTTCCTTATTCCTTTAAGGTCTGTGCTTACCAATCAGGCACAGCACAATGGAATACTCCAGGAGCAGGAAATCCTTTTATCCCTGGATATTTTGCCGATCCTACCATTCGTAAGTTCGGCGATACATATTATTTATATGCTACCACCGACGGCACTGGCAATGGCTACGGTCCCGCACAGGTGTGGGTATCAAAGGATTTCTGTAATTGGAAGAACATCGTTATGAACTGGCCTACTACCGAGGTGGTTTGGGCGCCTGACGTGGTACAACAGCCTGATGGCACCTTCCGTTACTATTATTGCGAGCCATGTAATATCAATGTGGGAGAAGGTCCTTCACCTATCGGCCCTTGGCACAACATACTTAAAAAGGATGATGCTGTGATGGTACCCGACCGTTATGTACACAATGTCATCACTCTTGATCCGCAGCTCTTCCGCGATGACGACGGACAAGAGTACCTATATTTCACTACATGGGGTATCTACGACGGTTTCGGTTGCGGTGTAGCCAAACTGAGTGGCAAGAAACCTGTTACTGGCGATGCTCGTGGATGGAAAGAAGACGCTCCCTTCCACATCGCTGCTGATGAGTTCTTTTCAGAAAAAAGACTTATTCCCAATACTGAACTGAAGGATATCTTTGAGGCGCCCTTTGTATTTAAGCGTGGCGATTCCTATTATTTCACCTACTCCTCCGGATCCTGTCACGACCATACCTATCGTGTGCAGTATGCCACCTCAAAGACAGGACCGATGGGACCTTTTGTATATCAGGGTTGTATCCTTGAGACCAATGCCGATGGGACTATACATGGCCCAGGACATCATAGCGTATTCAGGGAAGGTGAGCGTTATTATATTATTTACCACCGGCACAACAATCCCCACTCCGTTCATGGTTTCAACCGTCAGGTATGTATCGACGAATTGCTCTTCGACACCAATGGAAACATTCTCCCGATAGTTCCTACCCATGATGCCAGGCACGTTGGCCTGATACCTTCTCAATCATATAAGAACATTGCCTATGGGGCAAAGGTTACAGCCAGCAGTTATTACGACGAATGGTTCAAGCCCGAACATGCGGTTGATGACAATAACGGGACGCTGTGGAAGGCCCGCCACACGAACTGGGATCCAGAGAAACACGATGAATGGTTGCAGATAGACCTCGGAAAGACGATCAGATTCAGTGAGGTGTGGATACAATTTGAGTATCCCACATTCTTCTATCAGTATTTCATAGAGACCTCTGTTGACGGCCAGAAGTGGACGACCTATTCCGACCGAAGGGACAACACTATGCAAGGCTCTCCGATGATTGACCGCAAAAAGACAAAAGCGCGCTATCTGCGCATCACCATCACAGATACTCAGAAGAACGGCCATATGCCGGCGATATGGAACGTGAAGGTATGGCAGGATGCTCCACAGTTACCTGATGCAGACGTGGTGTCTAACGACGGGTATCCGGGAATGCACCAAAAAGATGTCGATTCAGAGGCTCGTCTCCGTCATGCCAGCATCACCCTCGATGCCAGCAGCATAGGACAAGGCAGGAAGGAACCGATGGATGTGGCGGAAGTGGTGACAGCAGAAGGCTTTACCCTGAAAGCCAATAAACCGTTGCGCTTAAGGGTAAAGGACGGACGATGGGCACTTTTCTTTAATGGTTCTCAGTCATTGGCCAGTCAGGAGCCTTTATCGGAGGTGTATCGTTATAATGCACCTTATACCATCAGTGCATGGGCATTACAGACGGAGGTTGGTCCTGTACCAACGCTCGTATCTCTCAGTAGTTCTCATGCAGATCTCGCCACAACCGAACTGCGCTTGGGCTCAGACCAGCGAGCAGGTCTCATTCATCACAATGGTTCTTTTGAAAGTTGCGGAGTGCCTGATGCTGTCAAGGTTTCCGAAGGCCAGTGGCATCATTGGGTGGTGACATTCGATGGATGGAAGGAAAGTATCTATCGTGACGGAGAACTATTGCATGAACAGAATAATTTTATCATGTTCCGGCCTGAAAGGAAGGTTGTGATAGGTGCCGACGGTAGCGGAGCAAACTGTTTCAGGGGTTATCTGAGCGAACTTTCTATCAAACCGTTGTCTATCACTGCCGATGAGGTGAGAACGATATACTCTCAGCGGAAGGACGAGTATCTGGCTTCGCTGGGTGACGAAGACTTTGACGAAAGCGATCCTGACAGCAAGTTTACCCTTGCACCAGACATGAACGCAATACTGGAGCAGCCTGAAGAGGTGACACTGTCAGCCACATCTGCAGACTTCCTCGGTGATCCTCTGAAAAATGGTGGCCATATATATAAAGAGGTAGAGGGCGACTTCGTGATGATGGCTAATTTCACAGATATGGAAGGCCTGAATGAACACAAGGTAAAGGGATATAATGAGTGTGGACTATTGATATCGGAAGGTGAGACGCTGTATCAGCTGGGCGTATTCCCGTTATATAATTGCGGTAATATGTTCACAATAACTAATAATGAGGAACGTACTCAATATCCAAACTACAAGGGCTACGTTTTTGACCATATTTTACAGTTTGAGCGTCGTGGACATCTACTCTTTGCCCGTACCAGCAGCGATGGAAAAACTTGGCACAACATGCCTGGCTCTCCTGTCAGGATAGATGCGCCTAAACTTCATCTCGGCATCTATCAAACGACATACTCAGACAGCCTGTCGTGGGCTAAACTGAAGGATATAATAGTGTATCAAAGATAAATAATCGGGCGATGTCTTGGTTGTTTCGGAATTATTTTATACTTTTGCCCCATCATGCGACGACTGCTATTGCTAATAACAGGGATTCTGGTGCTCCTGCCTGCCTGGGCTAAGGATGACTACAGTTACCGTCAGATCACGATGAATGACGGGCTGGCTGCCAATGCCGTGCGAAATATCGTACAGGACAAGAATGGCTATATATGGTTCGGCACCGACAACGGACTCTGCCGCTACGACGGGCGAAGGGTGATGCCCTTCCGTATTGCCGAATTGGGCATCAGCCAGTATATATCTGCCCTGATTGCCGGGGAGGGCGGTCTGTATGTGGGGACTGCAAAAGGGGTCTTCTTTGTGGATTTCACACATCAGACGATCAACAGGCTGCCTATGGACATCCATTCCACGGTGACTTCGCTCGCTCTGGATAAGGAGGGTGAACTGTGGGTGTCGACGATGGAACAGGGGGTTTGGCAGTATATCGTGAAGACGGGACGTGCTAAACAGTGCAAAATAAAGACACCTGATAATGCCATAGCGCAAGTGATGGTGGATGCTGGCAACCAAATATGGACAGTGACAAACTGGGGGGAGCCTGTAGTGCAGAGACTGAACCGCCTGCACGATCGGTTTGAGCCGGTGAATCTTAGTTTTAAGGGGCTGCCCATATCTCTCCGGATGCTTCAGACAAGAGACGGCCGTTACTGGCTAGGCACTTGGGAATATGGGCTGTTGCTGATGCATAGCGACGGCAGACTGGAGCAGGTGCTGAATCCTCAACTGACTAAAGTGGGGTGGCATATACATGCCTTATATGAAGAGCCCGACGGGCACATCTGCATTGGTTGTGACGACGGTTTGATACACCTCGACCCTAAAACAGGAAACTGGGAGAGGTATGACGATCGTTTTGTGTATGCCATTACCAACGATACTGAGGGAGGACTGTGGCTGGGCACCTTCTACGGTGGAGTGAAATATATCTCACCTGTGGGAAAACGTTTCAACGGCTTCTCGATGGATAATGGCCTTACGGGGAACGTGATATCCCGTTTCTGCGAGGACAGGCAGGGACGTATCTGGGTGGGCAGCGATGATGGCGGGCTGATGTGCTATGCTGGCCGGTTCGAGAACTTTCCGCATCAGGATAAGCTCTCCAAGCTGAATGTGCATGCCCTGTGCGTAAGCCGCGATAACGAACTCTGGATAGGCACTTATACCGACGGGGTGATGGTGATGAATCTGGAGAATGGGCAATTGCGCCAATATGTACATACCAACGATACAACCAGTATTGACAACTCCAGTTCGTATGCGATCTTTCAGGACTCGAGGGGCGACATCTGGGTGGCTACCATGGAGGGGCTGTGCCTGTATGATCCCGGGAAAGACGCTTTCATCCGTATAGGTAAGACCAATGCCATCACCATCGACATCGACGAAGACGGTGACGGGAACCTGTGGCTGTCCACCCAGGGCGAAGGGCTTTGGCAGTATGACCGGAGACACAGGAGGCTGCACTGTTTCCGTAGCGAAGACGGGCAGGGCGATACGGCTCTGCCTGATAATCAGGTGAACTGCTGTCATATCGACGAGAGGGGCAGGCTGTGGGTAGGCACATTTGCCGGGCTATGCGTCTTCGACAGAGACCAGGGCTCGTTTGAGCGTATTCCGCTCGATGTGCCGAGTCAGAACATTCTGAGCATCGTTGAGGACAACGGCGCATTGTGGCTCGCCACGGAGTGCGGCGTGGTGAAGTATGTGCCTGGCGAGGGCATACAGCGGTTTACACGCCACGACGGCCTTGTGAGCGAACAGTTTCAGCCCAACAGTGCCTATAAGGCCAGCGACGGTCACATCTACTTCGGCTCAACGGGCGGGCTGAATTGCTTCCTGCCTTATCAGATAAAGGCCAATACGGTGATGCCACCCGTCTATATCACTAACATGAGTATCATGAATCACGAGGAGCATACAGCCGAGGGATTACCACTCGACCTTTCACAGACTAAGGAACTGATTCTTGGCTATGGTGATGCCCGGATGGTGACTTTCTCGTTTGCCTCGCTGAGTTACTGCTCGCCCGAGAAGAACCAATATGCCTATATGCTCGAAGGTTTCGACCGCGACTGGAACTATGTGGGCAGCCAGAATCGGGCTACCTATACGAACCTGCCAGCAGGTACCTATGTGTTCCGGGTGAAGGCCACCAACAATGACGGTGCATGGTCGACTGCCGAGGCGGCACTACAGATAGAGGTGCGTCCGCCTCTCTGGTGGAGCTGGTGGGCCAAGGCTTTATACCTATTACTGATAGGTGTCGCTATCTGGTATTATGTCCATCTGCGTCTGAAAAGGGCAGAACGTCGCTACCAGATAGAGATGCAGCGCCTGAACGAAGAGAAGGAGAAGGAAGTGCGCGAGGCACGTCTGAACTTCTTCACGATGATTGCCCATGAGATCCGTACGCCAGTATCGCTGATCATCGGGCCGCTGGAAAAGATCATGAAACGTGACAATCCCTTTTCCAACGACATGGAGGTCATCGACCGCAATGCCCATCGCTTGCTGGAACTCGTCAATCAGCTGCTTGACTTCAGGAAGGTGGAGCAAAAGAGTCTGATTATGCATTTCGCACCTCAAAATATCCATGAACTGATGGTATCGGTTAGCGAGCGCTTTGCACCCACCTTCGAACAGAATGGCCGGCGGTTCACGGTTGATTATCCCAGCGAGCACTTCACAGCCATCATTGACAAAGAAGCAGTGATAAAGACCATCAGTAATCTGCTGACCAATGCCAATAAATACACAAAAGATGAAGTCAGGCTGTCGTGTGTCGAGGATCCTGACGGTCAGCATTTCCGTATTATGGTCAGCGATAATGGAGTAGGAATCCGTGAGGAAGACCGCCAGCGAATCTTCCAGCCGTTCTTTCAGGCTGAGGGCAACAAGCCCGGTACGGGTATCGGCCTGAACATTGTGAAGAATATCGTCGATCAGCATCATGGCGAAATCTGTATAGAATCAGAATTGGGCAAGGGCAGCGTCTTTACAATTACCCTGCCTGTAAGTCAGAATATAATGACTGAAACAGATGTCAGTAGTGTGAAGGATTCTGTTGCCGTCGGCGGGTCGCAAGAACGTCCGCCAAAGGAAATCGATCAGGGGGACAGGGCGCGTGATTCGCTCTGCGCGAACGATCATGGACCTGTCCCCCTGATCAAGGCATCCAATCCAGTCATGCTCATTGTGGATGACTCTGAGGACATGCGTGACTTCTTGAAAGGCAACTTTAGCGATAAATATGAGACCCTGACAGCAGAAGACGGTATTGAAGCACTCCATCTGCTTCAAAACCATGAAGTCAATATTATCATAAGCGACTGGATGATGCCACGAATGGATGGTGCAGAATTGTGCCGTCGAGTACGTCAGAACCAGCTGACTAGTCATATTCCTTTCATTATGCTTACAGCCAAGACCGACGACGATTCGAAGGTGGAGGGAATGGATGTCGGTGCCGATACATACATCGAAAAGCCATTCTCTGTACAATATCTCGAAGCCTGTATCAGAAATATACTCCAGATACGTCGCCGCTTGATGGAGAAATTTTCAACCCAGCCATTAGAGCCTGTAACCGAAATTGCCCAGAACTCCACTGATAGCGAGTTTTTGAAAAAGATGAATCAGATTATTGAGGAGAATTTTTCCAATTCAGATCTCAATGTAGACTTCCTTGCCGATCATTTGAACATCAGTCGTAGCGGACTCTTTGCCAAGATTAAGACTTTGGCTGACGTTACTCCCAACGAGATGATACAGATTGTACGACTGAAGCGTGCTGCCAAATTACTCAACGAAGGTGGCCATATGGTTAGTGAGGTGGGTTACATGGTGGGATTCTCTAACCCCTCTTACTTCTCTAAATGCTTCCAGGAGCAATTCGGCATTCGACCTGCGGAATATATGAAATCCTGCCGGTAATAACATTCCAAAATATGTTGTATATTTGCAACCAAATAACAAACATTCATCAGTATGAAGAAACCCCAATGGCTTGAAAAGGAGCAACTTTATGCCTATCTTTGTACCCGATTACAAGCCCTTCATGGGGGATTCCTAAGATGAAGAAACTACTGTTATTGTTGATGGCTTTGGGCTTATCAAGTGCAAAACGCCTGTTGCCCTGCGTCAACTCATAGTCGAAGAAGTTGAAGAAAGTGGAGTCAACAAGCATGATGGTGCTCTTGTCATCACCATCTTCTACCACATGATCGCCATGTTTTATCTTTCCACTTTGGCTCATCACGCAGCACGTCTGCTCCACTTCGGGACATATCGCCTTGATATCGTTGGCAGCCTGCGGCCACATAAAGAAACTGTTCTGACTACCCACCAGCCAGATGCGGTCGGCCTGCTTATGCTGACTGTCGATGGTAAACTGGCGTCAGGTGTAGTCGCCCATCAAGATGATGAACATCAGCGACACCACAAGGCCCACTACATTAATCAATGTGTAGAGCTTGTTGCGCGATAGGAAACGGAAATAACTCTTCATAATCTACTATTCGTTTTTTAAACTGTTGACGGGATTTTCATTGGCCGTACGCCAACTTTGGGTGACGATGGTGGCGAGGGTGATGATACCTACGGCAAAGATGGCTAAGGGGAAGAGCCACCAGTAGATAGGTGTACGCTCAGCGAAACTTTGCAGCCATTGGTTGCCGATATACCAAGCCAATGGGGCAGCAACGACAAAACTGCCGATAAGTAGCCAGACATAACGACGGCAGAGCATGGAGAGGATTTCGCCAGTAGTACTTCCCATCACCTTGCGGATGCCAATCTCCTTGCGACGATACTCCGTTTCGAACATCGTCATGCAGAACACGCCGATAAGGGTGATAATCATACAGATGACAGAGAAGACAAGCACCTGACGGATGAAGCGGAACTCCTCCTCATAGGTATCCTCCAACTTCTGGTCAAGGCGAATGACGGTTGGCTCGTGCTTCGCACCAAACTTCATACAGAGGTCCTTGATTTTCTGGCAGACCTCCTTTTTGTCTACGCCTGCTGCCATACGTATATTTATCCAGTGCAGTCTGCCGCCCCAGTCCTTGAATTTCTCACCCATGAGAACAAAAGCCATTGGAGAGGTATTGTTGTCCATACGGGTAGAGGCAAAGCGGACATTACGGCATACACCAACGACAGTCAGGTCATTATCGAGCAACGGCTTATCCATTTCCACCCAATCCCATTGCTTGCGGGCTGCCTCGTTAATGATATAACAGTCGCCATCGTGCTCATTGAAATCCCTGCCTTCAACAACCTCGATACCCATCGCTTGCAGATAGTGCCAGTCAACGGGAAGGGCAGTGAAGTTCACATGATGATTATCATCGCTACGCCCCCAGCCCATATATTGGTCTTGGCTGGCAATCGGAAACAACGAGAGGCCTGCATCCTTGACACCTGTCATCTGCATCAACTCTGAACGTATCGCATCGCTTTTGTCGTAGACTTCATGAATGTTAGCCAACAACAGTTCGTCTTTGGCAAAGCCATAGTCGGAATGGAAGATATAATGACTCTGCAAGTTGAGGATGCTGATGTAGATGACCATAATGGAGGTGATGACAAATTGCAGACAGAGCAGACCTGTGCGCAGTTGCCGTCCCTTGGGTGAGAGGCCAAACGAACCCTTCAAGACTAAAGCTGGCTGGAATGAAGTCACGTAGAAAGCAGGATAAGTACCTGCCACAATACCCACAACGACAGCGACGAATGCCAATGTCAGCAAAAGAAGCGGATGGCTGCTGAGGGCAATACTGCCCACTGTCATCTCCTTGATAAACGGCCAGACGGAGAGCAGATAGATGACTCCTACCGCCAACAGGAAAGCCGCGAGAGAGATGGCCACCGTCTCTGCAACCAGTCCAAAGCGTAGGGCCGACAGACTACTGCCAAGCACACGACGGGTGTTGATGCTCTTGATACGCATCGGACTCTCTGCCAATGTAAAGTTGAGGAAGTTGATGGCTGCAATGACAATCACCAACAGACAAGCCAGTTGTAAGATAAGGTCAACAACGGGATTTCCCTTGTCCTCCATGACATCAACTCCAGAGAACCACGTTTCACTAACGGGACGGAGACGACCTGGGATGCTAAGTTGTGAGCCGCCTCTTTCCCACTCGTCAAGCGCATCGCGTTCTACACACAGTTGATATAATCTCTGTTTGAGAGCCTGATTGAAGGCTTCTCCAATTCCTGTCGTATCTGCCTGCTGATGCAGTCTGACATAACAATTGTAGTTGTGGTTGCCTTGGTTGTCCTTGTTCTCATCCTTCATATTCTCATAGACGCCATTGCCTGCAAGCGAGTTCTCAGGAAAGTCCTCGAACACGCCACGTACCACGATACTATCCTTGCCATTCCACATACAATGACCTGCAACCTGACGACTGCCGAAATAGCGCTCTGCTATCGAGGCCGGAATAATGATGCCCTGTTGGTCATCGTCCGTCCAGGTGAGCACACCATCCACCAATCGTGGGGCCAGCGTCTTCAATGCATTATTGGTTACAGAATAACTATTGAATCTGAACTCCGTCTCTCCTTTCATAAACAGGTCCTTTGACCACCCTTGTATCAATGCCATACTTTCTATCTGAGGCAGGTTTTCAATTGTCTCTGCTTCCAGGCGGCTTACCAATGACCCCCAGCCACCTTTGAAGAAATCAGTCGGTACCTCCACACGATAAAGCTGCTCATAGTCTGTCAGTCCTTTGTTAAAGGAATGGTTATAAGTCACTTGCGTCAGGAACAGATAGCAGGCTGCGAAGGCTACTGTGAGTCCTATGAAATTGAGCACCGTCGCTGTCTTGAAACGGCGTGCCATATAAAGTATGTTTCTGAATACGTTCATATCTTTGTTTCTTTTCTTATTGACGTTTTATTATTCTATTCTATGCATTTTCTGTTGCAAACTTTGGAATTTACATTTCAGGCTTTGAAATATATGTTGCAAACTCTGAAACTTACGTTGCAGGCTTTGGAATATAAATATTCTTTCTATTTAAAAACTAATACTTCGTTGTCTTTGAATGCTTCGTAGCCGCTAGTAACCACTTTTTCGCCAGGCTCAAGACCTTCGAGTATCTCGTAGTGCTGAGGGTTCTGACGGCCTACGCGAATCTGACGACGATAGGCTTTCTGGCCGTTCTTGTCGAGGACGAAGATCCATTGCCCGCCTGTGGTCTGGAAGAAGGTGCCACGAGGAATGATGATAGCCTGCTCGGGCTGGCCCAGTTCGAGATCGATGTAATAGGTTTGACCAGAGCGGATGTTCTCAGGGCGATCGCCCTTGAAGATGAAATCGCAACGAAACTTACCATCACGCACCTCAGGATAGACCTTGCGAACCTGAAGCTGATACAGCTTATCGCCACGCGAAAAAGTGGCTGTAAGACCAGAACGAACGCGATCAATGTAATGCTCATCGATACTGGCTTGCACTTTATAATCGCTAAGGTCGTTCAACTGCCCAATCTTCTGTCCAGGCTGGATGCTCTGCCCCAACTCCACATCGAGCAATCCTAATTCGCCGTCGATGGCAGAGCGCACTTCGAGTTTGTCCTTGCGCTGACGCACCAGCACCACGTTCTTACGCATGTTTTGCAGATTGTCTTCCATCTGATCCATCTGCACGCTGCGATAGATAGAATCCTGTTTTAGGCGCTTGGCAATAAGCGAACGCTTCTTGGCAGAAAGTTGAAAGTCCTCCTGTGATTGCAAGTAATCCTCCTTACTGATTAACTTCTCTCCGTAGAGTCGCTTGTTCTGTTCGAAGGTGCGTTGCTTCCGCTGGGTGTCCATATCCAGCTGAGCCTGTTCCGTCTGGTTGTTCAGACGGTCTTGCTGCATAGCCACTTGGGTGTTTCTTAAAAGGTTCTGCTTCTCAGCCAGTTCGGCTTCGGCATTCAGAATCTGAAGGTCGAGGTTACTGTTCGAAAGCCGGACAATGACGTCGCCCTTATGCACCATCGTGCCTTCCTCAACCACCTTCTCCATCACGATACCACCTTCTTCTGGCGATATCTGTACCACTTGGATGGGCAGCACTTGTCCGTTGGTACGCACATAGTCCTTAAACTCCGCTTGGCGCACTTCGCTAATGGAGAGTTCGTCCTTGCTGACTCTCAGCGTTGAGGCGTGATTGCCAAATATCAGCCAACCACTAATAGCTAACACCAAACACCCACCTGCCATATATGGCCAATACTTCATCAGCCGCTGACTCTTGGTTTTTTCGATTACTCTGTCCATATAATTTAACTTCGTTGAATTCAGTCGCGACTCGGGATAGCCGGAGTAAACTCCGCTCTCCTCTCGCTGCTCCATATCGTTTCTCCTCTATAATATCTTACCAATTGTTCCTTTACCATCGCCATCAGTTGGCACTGCAGCAGCGTTGCCTTTGAGTTCAGCAATTGTGCTGAAGTGGTACGCAAGTCGATAGCCGTGCTCAACCCTTCTTCAAATTGGCGTTTCGTCAGTTGATAGGCGATGCTGTCGGCTTCTACTTTCTCCACCATCTGCACTGTCTGTTTCAGATAGCCTTGCCAGTCCTGCCAAGCCTCACGACTGAGTT
>JAEEGK010025200.1_pt1 | contig 12238 bp, 11 predicted proteins | sample 8958771 | NCBI WGS metagenome assembly JAEEGK01 (sample SAMN16246547, study PRJNA631951) | gut metagenome | biome: gut microbiome; feature: rumen; material: SC-attached | host: Bos | place: Iran: Karaj | collected 2018-10 | reverse complement strand
ACCCATTCTTAGATGGAAGTATTGTTATTGAAGCGCACTACTCTGACCCGATTATCGAGGAAATTGAAATCGATGGACAGCGGGAGATGGTTACACTATACAACTACGGATCTTTTCAATCGGGAGCAGGTTCCTTTAACACTTCAATGAGCAGAACCACTTATTACGTTATTTATAAATGCAATGATAAAACATATATATATTCCACATCAGATATCAAATCTGAAGAACAAATTGTTGATAAACAGGGCGTAAGAATGGTACATCATTATGGTTCCCATCTCGTGAATATTGTGGATTTAGCAGAATATCTTAGCCTGAATTCAGATTTCACAATCTCGCAACTCTCATCGGGAGAATATGTTTTTTCCATTCACTAAGCAACAGCGCCGTAATCACAAATTCAGACTTCGGCGCTTACCCTCCAAAAGCCCAATATACTTATACGCCGTAGTCCTGCTAATATCGCACACCCTCGCCAGTTCCGACACATTCAACGCCCCTGTCTTATACGCTGGATAATGAGTCAATGGGGACGGTTCCAATGGCGTTTAGTTAAGGAAAATAGTTCTCCCAAAAACGCAAAATACCCTTGACAAATAAGTAAAAATGTGCGGCCGCCTTTGCCACTTCTAATGTTTAGGATGGCAAAGGCGGCCCTTGTTGTGAATGTACGTTGTTCACTTCAAGGAGGTGCCCTATGCCAATGAGAATGACACCCGCACATATCCGATCAACGCTCCACCTCTCCCTCAAAGAAATGGAAAACGACATCGGCAGTTTTGTAAAGCGTCCGGGCAGAGATTTTTCCAGACGCCGGATCGGTACCTTTTCGGATACGATCCGTTCCATTATGACTATGGAAGCCCACAGCCTGAACCGAGAATTATTCGAGTTCTATTGTCACTTGAAAAAAGAACCTCTCACGAAATCCGCCTTTATCCAGAATCGCGCAAAACTGAATTCATCTGCTTTCCCGCATCTGTTGAAGCACTTTAACAGTAAGATTCCCTTCCGTAAACAGTATAAAGGCCTTCATCTTATCGCCTGTGACGGCACCGACTCCAATATCCCCGCAGATGAAGAAGATACGCTCTCTTTCATCCCGTTCAATTCCAATAACGGCGGTTACTACCAGTTCCACACGACGGTTATGTTTGACCTTCTCGAAAAGCGATATGTGGATGCTGTTATCCAGCCAAGGCGGGAGCTGCATGAGACCGACGCCTGCTGCGCGATGGTTGACCGCAATCTGTTCCCCGATTATTGCCTTTTCATTGCGGATCGCGGTTTCTTGAGCTACAACGTCCTGGCCCACATTGCTGAATCCCATCACTATTTCCTCATACGGGCGAAAAACATCGACGAAGCACGCTCTCCTTTCCGCAGTTGCCGTTTACCTTCTGATGACGATTGTGAGATTTCCTGCGAATTCGTGCTTTCCAGAAAGCGCAATACCCTTCAAAAGAGGTTTCCGGATAAGTATAAATGGCTTCATCCTTTGCGGCGTTTTGACTTCATTCCTCCCGGAGATAAAACGAGTACATACACGCTGTTTTTCCGCTTGGTAAAGCTGCGCCTTCCTGATGGTTCCTATGAGTTCTTGGTTTCAAATCTTCCGAAGAATACATTCTCATTGGACGATCTTCGATTCCTTTACGGTATGCGATGGGGTGTGGAAACCTCTTTCCGGTTTCTCAAGTTCAACCTTGCATTGAATTACTTCCACAGCATCAAAAGAGAATTCCTGATTCAGGAAATCTTTGCAAAACTGATCTTATATAACCTGATCTCTCTCATTGTTTCATGCGCCGGATCGCCGAATAATAATGCCCGTTTCTCCTGCTGCATCTCTTTTTCTGATGCTATTTACAAATGCAGATCGTTTTTACTTGGCCGTATATCCGGCGCCAAACTGCTGGTCTCCTTGAACCGAGGCATTACCCCTGTGCGTCCAGGCAGATCCTTTGAGAGAAAAATGCGCTCCCAATGCCTTAAATCGCTGCAGAACAGGACTTGAGTTGAACCCGCTTCAAACGGTTATTAAGCAGGCATTCGTGGCTGCTCTTTTGCTATGCCCTTCTTTTGCTTTGGCCCGTTCCGGCTGCTCCTATTCTTCAATTCCTTCCCCTTATACCATCCTTTAAAGCGGTTTCAACGCCTATCTTAACGCCATTGGGACGGTTCTTTTTGACTCCCCCCCTGAATCGATAGAAGGGGAGAGAGTCGGGAAGGACCGTCCCCGTCGGCTTCCAGCACAGACAATCCAACCATTGGGAGAATCATTGATATCATCGTATAATTGACTGACACGGAAGCTCTCAGGTAAAATAATAGCAACAACAATCGGAGTAATGACATATGAAGTATTTGGGAAAAAGACTACGGGAGCTCCGCATCAAAAATGATATGTCGCAGGAATACGTCGCCAAAATGATCGGCGTATCAAACCAAGCAATTAGCAAATGGGAGACTGGGAAAAGTGACCCGGAGATCGGAAGCCTCATCCCTTTGGCTGATCTGTTTCACGTTCCCGTGGACGAGCTGCTGGACCGGGAGAAACGGCGTCAGGATTGGGTGGATCGAATGAACCGTGTGCTCGCCGACCCGGACAAAGATGCCAGAATGCAGTTCCTGAAGGAGGCCGTCCTGGAGTTTCCCGGCGATCGTGCGTTCCGCTATGCTCTGGCCTGCGAAGAATTCCGTCAAGCATGGGTAGAGAAAGGACCGGAAAAACGGCAGCAGCTGCTGTTGCTGGCGGAGGAGCACTTTGCCTCTTTGCGAAGGGAATACCCGGAATTCACAAACGCCGTTGACATGTATGTGCGGGTGCTGACCGCGCTGGACCGCCGGAAGGAAGCTGCGGAACATGCAAAGGCTTCGCTGAATCGGGAACGTCTGCTTCTGTCTGTGCTGGAGGGGGACGAGCTGGCGGCGCAGAAGCGAAAAGTAGCGGCGATGAGCTTCCTGACATTGCTGACGGACCTGACGCGGGAAGGCTCGCCGGAGGCATTGAAAATGGTGGAATCCATCATCACGGACGCCGCAGGGCAGGATGGGCGACTGTTGGATCTGCTCTTGGGAGCGTACTACCATCAGGCGCTGATCTGCTGCGAGCGCGGACGGACGGCGGAGGCCGTGACTTGGCTGGAGAAGGGCTATCGTGCTTTAAAGTGCCATGAGGAACAGAAAGGCGGCAACGAGCAAATATCGTTCCTCGACCAGATCATCCCGCGAGGCGTGAAAAAGGACTATGCGCCGCTGCTTCTAGCTTTCCTGCAGGACGAGCGATTTGCCTGCCTCCGTGACATCCCAGACTTTCAGACGATACAGGCCGACGTAGAACAGATGGCGGAAGGAAACAATCCATAAACCTTTCCTACCAAAGGAGGCAATCGAAAGGAGAAAACGATGGCAGTATACAGATGCCCGAAATGTGAGCAGGTCGTGGGAAAAAACGCAAAGAGGTGTATCAACTGCGGCCTCAATTTTGATTTGAATCATGAACCGGTGTTGACAGAAGGGAATGTCGACTCAACCGAGCTCAGCAAAAACGAAAAACGCAAAGCGATCATCTTTGCGGTCATCGCTGTAATTGTGATTCTGGCTTTGTTCGTGTTTTATTTTATCAACCAGAGAGCAAGCTGGAGAATTGATGGGCTGATATGACCTTCTTGTTTTCCGGATTTGAAGTAAACCACCCTTGACCAGGAGGCGAAGCCATGTTTTACAGTGTCCTTTTCCCCACGGAGGAAAGCGCCAACATGCCCCGGAACCAAAAAGAGCCGGACTGCTTTTCCGACCTGCAGCTTGACCGCATCCTGAAAGCGGTGCTGCCGGACTATGGTGAATTTCAGCTGGAGGAATTCTTCTACACTCCCGTGACGGACCGGGAGACGGTGCGCTACCGCCAGGAGATCATGCGGGAACTGGAGAACCCGGAGAAGCGCACCGCCATCGAGGACATCCTCCGCCGCTTTTCAGCCACCCGCGCCATCCTGGAGGAGGTGCGTCCCAAGCTCCTGAAGGCCGGGCTTCTCACCGGGGACAAGCTTTCGGACAATTATCTGGAAATGGGCCGGTTCCTGGACACCCTCGTCGTCTATCTGGACGCAGTAAACGACCTGAACGCCAGCCTTCGAAAGCTGGACCTGCGCTCGCAGGGGCTGCGGGATTTCGAGGAGTATCTCAGTGCATACTGCGCCTCGGAGCAGCTGCGGGACATGACTGCCTGGCGGCAGCGCATCCGGGAAAACATCACCCGTATCCGCTTCAATATGTTTGTGAAACCCGGAAGCATACGGGTGACGCCTTACGAGGGGCAGGCGGACTATGCCGAGCGCATCAAGGAGCTCTTCTCCCGCTTCCGGCAGGGGGAAAGCCGCAGCTTCCTCCGAAGCATGCAGGAAAAGCCCCGGTCGGCGAATGTTGAAAACCAGGTGCTGAAAATGGCCGCCAAGCTCTACCCGGCGGAATTCAAGGAGCTGCGGGAGTTCATCGCCGCCTATATCAACATTGAAGACACCGCGATCCTGGACTTCGTGCGGGAGATACACTTCTATTTCGCCTGGCTGGACATGGTGAAGACCATGGAAGCCATCGGCTTCCCCTTCTGTTACCCGGAGCTCCGTGGCCGGGGGGAGGTGCGCTTCGCCGCGGACGTTTACGACCTGGCCCTTGCCATCCGCACCCTGAAGCCGGTGGTCCCCAATGACTTCTCTCTCACGCCGCCGGAGCAAATCCTGGTGGTCACCGGCCCAAACCAGGGGGGAAAATCAACCTTCGCCCGCGCCTTCGGGCAGACGTTCTATCTTGCTTCCCTGGGGGTCTCCGTCCCGGCACGGCAGGCAGCTCTACCCCCGTGCGATCAGGTGCTGACCCATTTCGAGCGGGGAGAGGATGAGCTTAAGCAGAGCGGCAAGCTGGAAGAGGACGTCCTCCGCCTGAAGGGCCTCCTGGACAGAGCGACGAAGGACAGCATCTTCGTCATCAACGAGATATATTCCTCCACAACGCTGAAGGACGCACTGGTCCTGGGCGGGCACATGATCGACGCCATCACCGCGAAGGCCGGAAGCGCCGTGGTGGTCACCTTCATGGAGGAGCTGTCGGAGGTCGGCCCTCAGACGGTGAGCATGGTTTCCGGCGTCTCTGACGACGGGGAGCAGACCCGGACCTATCAGATTCGGCGGAGGAAGGCCGACGGCGCCGCCTTCGCCATGCTTCTGGCCGGGAAATATGGCCTGACCAGAGAGCAGCTCAGAAGGAGGATCAAGGGATGAAGGTACACCTGCTGCTGCCGGAGGGATGCTCTTCTCCGGCGGAAATCCCCGCCATGTCCCGGGACGCCCTTCGTAGGGATCTGGATCTGAAAACGGTGGCCAATGGAATGGCGGGCCGGGACGAGGTAATCTACGACACCGTTCAGGAGATGATGTTCGCCCCCCTGCGGGACCTGAAGCTACTTGCCTACCGCCATGATGTACTGCGGGACGTGCTGGCGCATCCGGAGGAGACCATGCGCCTCTACCAGGTCTGCCTGGAAGCGGATCAGCGGCGGGCCAGAGTGGTAGATTGGCTGAGCAACTATAGCCTGACCGTCACCTACCATGGAGCGGTGGAGTATTTGCTGAGCTTCTCCGTCCTGCTGCGGCAGCTGCGGGGCCTGGCGGCGGAATATACGCCCCTGTTCAAATCTGCCGGTTTTTCGGAGCTCTTCCATTCCCTGAAGGAGGAACTGTCCGACGAGTATCTGGAGAGCATCCGGCGGGAGCTGGAGGGCCAGCGGCATTTGTCCGACGGGGTGTTTTTCAGCGCAGGGCTGAACGAAGCTCTGGAGACCGTGGACTATGTCATGCACCGCCGGGAAAAGTCGATCCAGGACCTCAACATCTTCAGAGGCCAGGTCTACCGGCTGGGGAAAGAGGCAAATGACGACAAGGACGCCTCGGACATCACCGTGAGGCAGGAGCGAGCAATCAACCGCGTGACCGACGCTTTGGCTCAGGCAGCGGAATACCTTGCCTCCTTCTTCGACGCGCTTCGGAAGGAGCTGGCCTTCTACGTGGGCGGGCTCAGGTTCACGCAGCAGATGGGAGAATTCGGGATGCCCTGGTGCATCCCGACCCTCACGGCGGAGGATACCTGGTCCCGATCCTGGGAGGAACTGTACGATGTTTCCCTGGTCTATCGAAATAAAGCCACCGTGGTGGGGAACACCCTCACGGCGGAGAACAAGCGGCTTTACATCGTCACCGGGGCCAACCAAGGCGGGAAGACCACCTTCCTGCGCTCCTTCGGCCAGGCCCAGCTCATGGCCCAATGCGGGCTGCCGGTGGGGGCGAAGGCCTATTCCGCTCCCTGCCGCGGCGCAATGTTCACCCATTTCCGCCAGGAGGAGGACCGTTATCTGAAAAGCGGAAAGCTGGACAAGGAACTGGAGTGGATGAGCCGCATCGGGGATCACCTGCATCCGGGGGATATCGTCCTGTTCAACGAGTCCTTCGCCTCCACCAACGAGCGGGAGGGCAGCGAGATCGGGCGGGAGATCACGGAAGCCCTGGTCGAAAGCGGCGTGGAAGTCGTTTCCGTGAGCCATCTCCACATGTTCGCCGCGTCCTTCCACGGGCGGGAGGGGGTGCAGTTCCTCCGGGCCGAGCGGCTGGAGAGCGGGCAGCGGACCTTCCGCCTGCTCCCCGGCGAGCCGGAGGAGACCGCCTACGGGGAAGACATCTATCAACGGGTATTTGCAGGGAAGCTGTAACACTCACAAGTTGAGAAAGGAGAGTCAAAATGAAACGTAAATACCGCCTTTTCAAGCGCAAAGGAACGTCCTCGGCAGCGCTATTGAGCCTGCTCCTCGCTTTCCTGCTGCTGGCCGGCTGCTCGCCGTCTGTGCCTGCGCCGTCGCAGAGTCCGGAACCTTTCAGCGAAAGTCATCCGGCGGCAAGCCTGAGCTACCTTCAGGTGGAAGCGGAGCAGGTACTCACGGCAGAGAGCGCGGCCATGGTAATCTATCCGGAAGAGGGCACGGTGATCCGTGAAATTCCGGAAGGAACGTTGCTTACTGTTCTCGCTGCGGCGGCGTCTGAAAATCAGGAGTGGCTGCTGATTCGTATGCGGGACCTCCGCTCACCCAGCAATCTCATCGGCTGGGTAAAGAAGGGAAAGACCCTTGCTTATGATGAGAGCCTGAAAGAACAGTTGGTGAGTCCGATTCTGATCCCTGGAGGAACGACTGTCTATCCCAACTCCAACGACGGAAAAATCCTGCGGGACAACGCGGAAACCCAAGGTGCGGATACCTATGGCTCGGTGTTGCGCCGCGAGGACGGTTATCTTTTGCTAGTGCTCACCAGCGGTACGGAGGTTTGGGCGGCGGAGGACGCAGTGCAGGCAGGCAATCCGTAAGCCAGGCGGGCCAGCCCTTCTTGACAAGGAGCATAAAGCCATTGGTATGAAGAAGCTGAAACGCACCCTGGACAACGCCCGATTCCTGCTGAGACCGGCGCTGAAAAATGGAAAAGGGCTCTTATTGCTGATGTTGGTTTCCCAGGCTCTTCCCAATTTGGTGAATTCACTCGTCGGTGTGGCCACCCCCAAGGTGGCCATCGACGGGCTGATGAAAGGGATGCCAACGGGCCGGATCATTCTGAATGTGGGCGTGCTGATCCTGGTACAGTTGGTAGTGGGGGTGCTGACAAACCTCCTCAGCTACGGGACATCAATCAAACAGACTGCGTTCAGTTTGAGCTTCACAAAGCTGATCTTGCAGCAGTCCATGAGAACGGATTACCGTTTTATGGATAAGCCGGAATACTATGCAAAATACCAACTGACCTATCAGCAGTTTTCTGTGGGCTCGCAGAATATCTTCAATACTTTTGTCAATCTGCTTGGCACAGTGCTGACCTGTGCGGCCATGTTCACCGTGATCGCGCTTCTGGGTCCCTGGGTGGTGCTGATCGTGGTTGTCGGCACCCTGGCTCAAGTGTTGGTCAGCCTGAAATCGGTCAAGTACGATATGGCCATGAGCCGGGAAGTGACAGAGAAAAACCGGGGTATCAACTATGGCTCCAGGATGCTCCAGGAACGGCAATATGCAGCCGACATGAAGGTCAGCAACATGGGGACCTATGTGCTGAGCTGGGTAGATAAGTACATCGGATGGATCAAAGAAATCTATCTGCACTATTTGAAGCCGAGAACGCTGATCAGCCTGGTCAGCAGCCTTCTCAACCACCTGACGACGCTGGGGACTGTTGCCTATGTGATTTGGGGCATCAGCAGTGGACGGATCGGCAGCGTCGGCGACTACGCAGCCCTCATTGCCGCCAGCACCACCCTCTCAACACATTTACGCCAGTTGTTCTCATGCGTCACCAACATTGCTCAAATATCCGCCCAGGCGGAGCAGTCACGGGAGTTCTTCGAACTGCCCAACGTCATTGAGCCCTCCGGAGGCGAAACCCCGCCCAAGGGTCCCCTGTCCCTGGAGCTGCGGGATGTGTCCTTCGCCTATCCCGAGTCGGACTTCTGCCTCAAACACCTGAGTCTCAAGATCGCGCCTGGGGAGAAGATCGGCATCGTGGGGGAAAACGGCGCGGGCAAATCCACCCTGGCAAAGCTGCTGCTCAGGCTCTACGATGCGGACAGCGGCGTGGTCCTATACAACGGAAAACCTATCACAGAATGGGATGTACACGAGCTTCGCAAGAGAGTGGGCGTCGCCTTCCAGGATTCCAATCTCTACGCACTGACCCTGCGGGAAAACCTGCAATACTATAACCCAGCGGCAGGCGACGAACAGCGGCTCAAGGCTCTGCGTACCGTGGGGCTGGACCGGCTGGACGACCTGGATAAAACGGTGTCCCGGGAATTCCTGGAAGACGGAATCATGCTCTCCGGGGGCGAGACGCAGAAGCTGGCCCTGGCGAGGCTGCTCATGGACGATTTCGGCCTGATGATCCTGGACGAGCCCTCCAGCGCCCTGGACCCCCTGGCGGAATACAAAATGACCAAGCTGATGTTCGACGTGAGCAATACCACGACTATCATGATTGCCCACCGTCTCAGCACTATCCGGGACGCGGACCGCATCTATCTCATCAGCGACGGGGAAGTGGCTGAGCAGGGTACACACAATGAACTGATGGCGCTGAACGGCAAATATGCGGAAATGTTCCGCAAGCAGGCGGAGAACTACGTTGCATAGCAAGTTAAGATTTCCCACAGAGCCAGACACATGATGTAGAGCCAGAGTGAACGAAGGGAATGTCATGTCAAATCAAAAAAGGCAGGAATACTGGCTCCCGTGTCCGGTGTTCAACGGAAAGACACGAACAAGGGTCCATGAGGATACCACGCTAGTGAATTTTCCTCTGTTCTGTCCAAAGTGCAAGGCGGTAACGAGAATCAACTTCGTAAAACTGAATATGGTACGGAGCGACGAGCCAGACGTATAAAACGCGGAGCCAGCTGCCTGATGATCAGGAGCTGGCTCCGATACTGTTTGGGCCTTGGCGGCAGATCCATTCTGTACCATAGGCGAACAAAGACTCATTCTTGCCCTTCCTTGGATTCGTCGCCCGTGCCTGTTTGTCCGGAGTTTTTAATGATCCGCTTATAGAGGGGCTTCAAAGTCTTGATGACCCCATCCGGCAAGCAGGTCTGCGCCTGCACCTCTTCCAGCATGCGGTCCGTCAAAAGATCCAGCCTTTCTTCCTCCGTCTCTTTGGAATCATAGACCTCCTCGGCGATCTCCCGCAGCCTGGCGGAAAAAGCCTGGTTGGCGATCCTGCGCTTCAAGACCGGGTCGTCCTCAGCCTGTTCCCGTTCATACTGCGCCTTGGCTCCGGTCAGGATCGACCTGGTGAGAGACTGGAGTTGTGACAACTCGATTTCATGATCCTTCGTTTTGGCGTAGGCAGCGTTTCCGGCAGCCCGCCGTACACCGTCAGGATCCTCCGTATCCGCCGCATGATCCCGAAGAAAACCGGCACCGGCATCCAGGATCGCGTTTCTGTATCCGACGCCTTCGGCGTAGATGTCCGCGAAATAGATATAGGACAGCCGTATCAGATCCCCGAACCGCTCCTGCTCCATCAAGCGGCTCAGGGTCACACCGTCGATCTCGCGGCGGATCAGCTTCTCGCAGGCAACCTCCGACAGTCGCAGCTCCGATAGGACGTGATCGTTGGATTTGGTGGGGGATAGGCCGAGTATGTAGTCTGCGGAAACATCGAATTCCTTGGCTAGACCTATCAAGATATCGCTGCTGATGGTGGCGGTCTTTCCGCTCTCGATGCGGGAAAGCTGGGATTCGCTGATTTCCAGCCTGGAAGCCAGCTCCCGCTTCGTCATATTCCGGTAATCCCGCAGATCGCTGATCCTCTTACCGATCTCGCTCAACGCCATACGCCTCACTTCCGATTCGCTATATACCTCAATAATAACCGAAATACGGGGAAAGGTCGAGCAGAATTGCAAGTTTTTCGCTGATTGGGCGGCTGCTTGCAATTCTGCTTTGTTCTGGGACAAATCGACACATCGCATATAAAATGGCGCCAACACAGAGAAGGGGGTGAAGCTGTGAAGTCCTCAGAATTGCGTCCTTTTTGCTTGGATTCCAACCTCACCGGGTATCTGCCGGTCCCGCGGGAGCTTTTGGACATGGAGCTTCCCGGTACGGCGATCCTTCTCTATGCCGTCCTGCTGGACCGGGGGACCCTGTCCCGGAAAAACCGTTTTGCCGATGAGCGCGGTCACGTCTATGTGGTCTATCCCATCCAAAAACTGGCGGAGGCCCTGTCTCTCAGTGAAACCGCGGTCAAGCGAAGCCTGAAAACGCTGACGAACCGGGGACTGATCCGTCGTGTACGCCCCAGGAAAAACGGCCCCAGCCATATCTATCTGAACCTGCCGGCAGGGAGCATTAAGGCCGGTGACACGGTGCAGAAACGACCTCTGTGCTGGCCGGAAACGGACGGCCGAACGGTGCAGAAACGGCCTGTGAACAACCACAGAAAACCGTTGGATCTGAGCGACTATTATGAGCGAAAGGATGACGAGAGTTTATGACAGATCCGGAATCCCGTGAACTTGACCGGCTCAGCCGTTTGCATACCCGGCGGGAGATCGCCTTCGGGAAAGCAGCGGCGCTTGGTGCTTACCGGTTCGAGAATGATAACGGCAGCGTTCCTCAGTTATCCGAAGCAAAGAAATATGTCGCGCTTTGGGAGGAGATGCTGGAGAACGACATCGGCCTGCTCTTTTGGGGTCTGCCCGGAAACGGAAAAACCTTCGCGGCAGCCTGTATTGCCAACGCCCTTTGTGAGAAGTGGCTGGATGTTCGGATGACCACACTGGCGGCAGTCCTGGGGAAACTCCCGGCACTGTCTGCCCAGGAAAAGAACGATTACTTGGATTCCCTGAAAGCCTGCGACCTCCTGATCCTGGATGACTTCGGCATGGAGCGCCGGACGGATTACGCCCAGGAGCAGGTCTTCAGTCTTATCGACGGGCGGTATCTTGCCCGCAAGCCCCTGATCGTCACTACCAACCTGTGCCTGCAGGAATTGAAGCAGCCTGCGGACATGACCGAGCGCCGGGTGTTTGATCGCATTCTGGAAATCTGCGTCCCGGTATGCTTTGACGGCCCCAGTCTCCGGCAGGAAAAGGCCAAAGACACGGTAGCCAGATACAAGGAACTCACCGGCAGGTAAATCGTGCCTGACCACCGCATAAACTCTGGCAGAAGGGAGGTCGGGAGCCATGCTGGAGCAGGCGGTCTTGCGGTACGTCGAGAATGACCGGAGGATCACTGAAGAACAGGATGCGAAGTTCCTTTATCTGCTTCAAAATGCCGTCCTGCTGGCCTTGAAGGAGGCAGGGAGGCTGAACGAAATGCAGTACAGATATGCTGAAGAAGAATTGAAGGCGCAGTGCGGAGCCGTCCTTCGAGAAAGCAATGCAAAAACATAAGCCCGCACATTCGTCAAACCATTCCCCTTATGAGATACTGCCCCCAAGGAGGTGAACAACATGATCATGGTCGCAAGCTACTGCCGCGTTTCCACGGACAAGGAGGACCAGGCCAATTCCTTTGAAGCCCAGCAGCGGTATTTCAGGGAGTACATCGCCCGTCAGCCAGACTGGGAGCTGTACGCCGTTTACGCCGATGAGGGCATCACCGGCACTTCCACCAGGAAACGGGCGCAGTTCAACGAAATGATCAACG
>JAEEGK010025197.1_pt1 | contig 12239 bp, 8 predicted proteins | sample 8958771 | NCBI WGS metagenome assembly JAEEGK01 (sample SAMN16246547, study PRJNA631951) | gut metagenome | biome: gut microbiome; feature: rumen; material: SC-attached | host: Bos | place: Iran: Karaj | collected 2018-10 | reverse complement strand
TTAATAATATATTTTATATTTTTTATTAAATTAAAATAAAAAGAAAAAAAGAATAATTATATGGGAAAAAAGTGTTCAAAATGTTGTTGTTGTAGAAATGATAAAGATAAAGATATTCCTGTAGATATACATAATGATTCAATTATAATTAAATATAATGATCCTTTTTTTATGTAAGAATTTAAAGATAAATTTTATATAATAATATATAGTAAAAAAATTACTCTAATTCAATCTGTTTTGCGTAGTATAATAATTCGTTATAAAAATAACATTAAAAAAAATAACAATTTAATTGAATATTTTAAATCTAAAAATTTTATTGACATAAACAAATTTAAAAATAAAAATAACTTAGTTAATATTAATGATGATTTAAATGAAAATAACAATATTAAAGTAAATAATATATATTCAAATATAAACTCCATTTCATCAGCCATTACATCAAATTTTAAAATTAACAAAGAAGATATAAATCAAGTATTTTCAAATTATCCCCTAACTGAAATATTTTCAACAGCAAAAATAGAATTACGCCCAATAACTGAACTAGAAAATAAAATACAATATTATGGAGAATGGAATATAGAAACTAATAAAAGACATGGAAGAGGTATTCAAATATGGCCAGATGGAAGTAAATATGAAGGTTATTTTCTAAATGGTTTTGCAAATATTAAAGGAAAATTATATAATATAAATGGAGATATATATAATGGAGAGTGGTTAAATGATAAAGCAAATGGTCATGGTATATATCATCATAAAAATAATGAATATTATGATGGTGAATGGTTAAATGATAAACAACATGGAAAAGGGATAGAATTTTGGCCTGATGGTTCAAGTTATATAGGAGATTATTTAAAAGGAAAGAAAAATGGAAAAGGGGTTTTTAAATGGTTTGATGGGTCTTATTATGAAGGAGATTTTATAAATAATAAAATAGAAGGTAAAGGGAGATATATATGGAAAGATAAAAAAGAATATATAGGTGAATGGAAAAATAATAAAATGGAAGGTGAGGGGATTTTTATTTGGCCAGATGGAAGAAAATATATAGGTAAATTTGAAAATGATAAAAGAGATGGATATGGAGAATATAAGTTTAAAGATGGAAGAATATATAAAGGCAATTGGAAAAATGGATTTCAACATGGAGAAGGTCAATTTTATAATCCAAAAAATAATTTATGGATTAAAGGAATTTGGATAAATGGTAAATTAGTAAAAGATAAAATATAATTAATAAAAATTCATAAAAATAAGATTTTTGGTATATTGTAAATTATTCTATTTTTTTATATTTATTTATAAATAAATGTAATTTATTTAATTTAATAATATTAATTTAATTTCTTAATGGAATGGAAAGTTGCGCATACAAAAAATAAAAAAGTCACAAATCCTAATTTATGTTGGTATTGTCAAAAAGAAAAAATTACTTTTTATGCAATGCCATGTAGATGTGAAATTTTATGTTTAAATTGTGCAAAAAAGGTTTCAACTGGAGGATATTGTAAAAAATGTCATGAAATGATTTGCCAATGTCAAAGAATTATTAAATAATAAAATTTAATAATAAATTTTTATTATGAATATTAATAATTTAATTTTTATAAAAATGAAACATATTTTTTTAATTATAATTTAATTATATAAAAGTTATTTTTATATAAATTAATTATATTTTATTTTATATTACAATATTAATATTATTTAATAATATTTAAAAAAATTTGAAAATAATATTATATTTTTATAAAATTAAAGTTTTTAAAATATGATAATTATTAAATCTCATTTTATAATTTTTACATAAATTCAATAATCTTTTAATTTCATTTTTATTTTTTTCTATAAATTTAATAGAAATATATAAATAATTAGAAATTGGATAAAAAATAAAACTATTATTATTTTCTAATTTATATATTAAATATTCATTATTTTTTTCATTATTGATATTTAATAATAAATTATCTTTATCTTTAGGATTTAATATTTTATTAAAATCATTTAATATATTTTCAATATTATTTTTAAATAATATATGACTAATTCCATATTTTTTATCATTTTCAATAAATACATTTTTAAATAAATTTTGTTTATAATTAATATCTTTTTTTTCATAACTACTTAATTCTAAATATTTTTCAATATCAAAAATAAAAATAAAATAAATTAAATCTAATTCTTTTGATAATATTTTTATATTAAAATCATTTTTATTATTTATTGGAAAATTTAAAATAATTTCTTTTATATTAATATTATCATTTGATTTTTTAATTTTTTCTTTTTCTTCATTAACTGAATTTAAATTAATTTTTATATTATTAGATTTTAATTGAGAATTATTATAATAATTAATTAATTTAAGTCTTTTATTTTCTAAATAATTATTAAATAAAAATTCAAATTTTTCTTCATTATCAATATTAAAATGAATATAAAATAAATATAATTTTATTTGTTTTTCATTAGTATTAATTTTTTTAGTATTTTTTTTAATTAAATTTAAATAATTCATAGCATTTATAACATCCATTGATAAATTTGCTTTATATGCTTTTATTAAATAAAAAAATAAAAAAGAATCTTCAATTAATCTATTTAATATTGGAATAAATGAATTTCTTGCATAAATAAAATTATTTTCAAAAATTTGACATTTTTTAATAATTTGTTTAATATTTTTTTCTTTTTCAAATAATTCTTTAAATAATTTTTCAGTAAATATAATACATATCTCATTATTTTCTAAATTATTTTTATAAATATTTTCTAATTTTGAAAAACAAAAACATATATTTTTTAATAAAGATATAATTTCTTGAATAACTTGAGAGTTTTGTTCAAAAATATTAAAAAATAATTTTTTATCATCTTCTTTTAAAGTAAATGAATTTTTTCTATTTTTAAAATCATTTTTATCTTTAAAATCATTCATTATTAAAAATTCATTAATATTTGTATTTAATAAAACTTGTTTTAAAGATTTGTCACTTAAAGATTCTTTTATTTTTAATTTTTTATTAATAATATTTGAATCGATAGTCATACTATTATATCTAAAAAAAGAACCTTCGTTTGAAAGTAAATCATTTTTTACATTTACTGATAAATAAGAATTATTTAATTTCAAACTTTTATTATTTAAATTATTGTAATTAACATTCTTAAAAGAATCTAATAAATTTAAACTTTGTTCTAAATTAATATTATCTAAATTATAAAAAAAATTTATAGATTTTTCTAAAATTTTAATTTCTTGTAAAAAATTATTATATATATAATTACCATATAATGGAAAATAATTATTTAAAAAATAAATAAATGCTTCATATTTTACTTGATATGAAATATTTGGTTCTTTATTAAAAAGTAATAAATTATTAGAAAATTCAATTAAAAAAGGTAAAATATTTTCTTCAATTTCCATATTAAAAGAATAATAATAACAATAATATTATAAAAATAAATTAATAAATAAATAATAATAAAAAAATTTCATATTTAAAAATATTTTTATTTATTTTATTTAATTTATAATATAATTATTATTCCATTATTTAACTTAAATATCATCGTCATTTTCTTCAGTAATTTCCGGTTTTAATAATTCAATAATTTTATCTTTTTTTTCAGTATCAATAAATTCAGGGAAAATTATATTAAATCTTATAAATAAATCACCTTTAGAAACTTTATGAGTTAATTTATCATACACTGGCATTCCTTCTTCTTTAACAATTCTTACAGTTTTAGGTGATATTATTTCATCCATTGAAACTGATATATTTCTATCATCCAAAGTTTTTATTAAAACAGGAACACTATTAAGTGCTTGAGATAAAGTTATTTTTTTTGTATATAATAAATCATTTTTATTTACTCTTTTAAATAAATCATTTTTTATTTCTCTTATATGAACAACCAAATCAGATGTTATTTTATCTTTTTCTTCATTACCTCTTCCTTTATATGTTATTATAGTATTTTTATCAAATCCTTTAAATATTTCTACATCAAAATTTTCATCAATTGAATTAGTTGTTCTTTTATCATTACTTAATTTATTTTTTTTATATGTTATTGTTTTAACTGTTCCATTATATAATTCTTTTAAAGTACAATACAAATCAACATGAATATCAGGTAAATTCAAATTAATTTCTTGTTTTTGACCTCCAAATGCACTTCCAAAAGCATAATTATATTCATCTCCCATTTTTTCATGATCATTAACTAAAGCAAAAGGAATTGTATTTCCCATAAAATTTTCAAATATTTCATCACAATTTCCAATATATTTATATCCCCCTTTTAAATTTCCTTCTTTATCTAATACTCCATTATATAATCCATCTTGACCATATATGTCATATATACCCTTTTTATTTATATCACTAAGAACTTCATATGCTTCACATAATTGATGAAATTTTCGAATATAAACTTTTCTTTCATTATCATCTTTCGCGTTTTTGGGAAGATATTTTAATGATAATCTACGAAATGATTCTGTAATGTCTTCTTGAGAACAATCTCTTGTAAGTTCTAATGTTTCATAATAATCATTAGATATTGATGAAATTGACATTTTAGTTACAAATTATTTGTTTAATAATTTTATTATTTAATTAAAAAAATAATATATATAATAATATTAATTTATATAATTAAAATTAAAAAAATTTTGAAATTAAAAAAAAAAATAATTCTTTTATATATATAAATTTTATAATAATTATTTTTTTGAAAATTAAAATCTATATATACATAAATTTTAATAAAGCCAACCACTTAACCATCCTTTCTTTTTTCCTTTTTTTTGTCTTGCTTTCATTTCTCTTTCTTCTCTTTGTAATTTTTCAACCATTAATTTCCAATTTTGTGCCAAATCTTCATATTTTTTTCTCTCTTCATCATCTTTAGCTAAATAAAAACTTCTTTGAAGCCATATTACATCTTCTCTATATCTTCCATCAGAAGGAATAGGATAATCAACTGGTCTAATCCAATCAGGAATATCTGTATCTATATCCCATATTTTTTCATCTTCATCAAAATATAATTTATCAAGCCAACTTCCATAACATGTACTTAATACTTTATATTTTCCACTTTTTTCATTATAAGTATTTCCAAACTTTTGTTCTTCTTCATAATTAACTTCATAATTTTCAGGATAATCAAATTCAATTATATATCCTTCAACATTTGCAATATGATAATAATCTTTTCCAAGTCTTATAACACCTTTTAATTTATTTTTTACATCAATAAATACTAAACAATTATAAAAATAAGAAGAACGACCATTTTCACTTGTTATTTTAAGAACTCTTACAGTAGGAAAAATATATGAAATTTTTTCATTTAATTTTTTCCATTCTATATTCGTTACACCTTTAATCCAAAAACTTAATTGAGTACCTAATCTTTCTGTATGTGTACTTAAATCAGCATAACCATATAATTTTATTTCTGAATTAACTAAATAAAATCGACTAACAGTAGGATAATTACATATTTGTTCACAATAAACTTTAGTATGATATGGATCTTTTTGATATTCACCTTCAAATGTTTCTGTTATTAATGCATTAAAAGGCTTTAATTGTTTAGTTGGAATATATAATCCACTTATAGCTAAAGCCATAACATTTTTTAATCTATTTATTGCAGACATTTTATTATCATAAGTTGGAGTTAAAAATTTAGGTAAAAAACTCCAATAATCTGTTAATCTTTGTAATATACTTTTTGGTTCAAAAAGTTTAACTTTTAATGAAACTCTTTTTCCCATTGCTATTGTAAGTAAACTAGATAATAAATCTTTTAAAAGTCCACTAAATTTTTTACATATAAATTTATCAACTAAAACTAATCCTTTGGCTTCATCTATTTGAATTCCATCTAAAATACCATCTTTAGATAAATCAGGTTCTTTTATCCAATCTTCTTTATATAAAAGTGTGGGAGCAGGAGCAGTTAATAATCCATTTTTATTATAGCCCCATTTACGATGACCTGTTAAAAAAGAAAAAGGATGAAAATCAGTTTCACTATAAATATAAGGATTACTATTATATTTTTCACATAAAACTTCATTACTTTTTAGTCCAATATCATACATTTTTTTAAATGGAATATAAGTAGAATTTGAATTGTCGTTTATTGTGTTAATTGTATTATTAGAAGTATTATTTTCTTTATTATTATTTATATTATTTTCTGATATATTTTTATCATTATTCTCTAATGAAGCTTCTTTTATTTTATTGTCTAATGTTTCTAATTTATCATTTTCTGTCATAAATATTTTGAAAATATTTAAATAAATAAAATTAAATTTAAAGATTATAATTAATTATTTAAAAAATAATAATATTTAATATTCATCACAAAAAATATTTTATTAATATATATTAAAAATATATTAAAAAATAAAATATTAAAAATAAATATTTATAAAAAATTAAATTATTATAATAATAATTAATTATTATTTATAAAATTGTTATATATAATATATTTTTAATTAAATGATCATTAATAAATAAAAACTAATTTTCAGTTTTTTTCTTTATAAATAATTTTATTAAATTTTGTTGAGAAGGATTTAATTTATTTAAATAAGGTTCAAATTTATATCCCATCATCATATACATTTCTATACAACAATAAACAGCATGTTTTCTTATATCACTTATTTGATGATTTAATAAATTAAAAATTCCATCAATAACTAATGGAACTATTTTATTTAAATCCTCTTTTTTATTATTCATTACAAAATATTTTATATTTAATAATAATATTTGTAAAATTAAAATATTATTTCCTGTTGTTAAATATTTAGCTATAATACTAAAATATTTTTCTGCATTTAATTTAAATGGAATTAAATTTAAATTTTCTTTTATTGTTTCAATTGCAAAATTATTTTGTGAATTTGAAATTAATAAATTTATTAATTGATTAACTAATAAATTTAAATTTTTATTTAATTCATCATAAAAAATATTATTTGATAATAAAGCATACATTAAATTTCCTAAATTTTGACTATATTCACTATTAGTTGAATAAATAACATTAGATAAAGCATATAAAAATTTAATTATATATTGTTTATTATTTGACATATATACTAAAAATTCTTTAATATTATTTTTTCGTATATAATTATCTAATTCAGGTATATCATTATTATTATTTATATTATTATATTCTGATATATTTGAAATCATACCTGTTGAATTTGGCATAATATTTATATTATTATTATCATCATCTTGAACATCATAATTATTATTATTATTTTTTGAATAATTATTAGAATTAGAATAGTTATTTTCTTCTGAATATTCATTTCTATATTTAAAATCTTTTAAAAAATAACATTTATGTTTTTCAAATACATAAATTAATTTTTGTTGATTTTTATGTGAATCATTATCAAAATTATTAATCATATATTCAGGAAAATTTTGATATAAAAAATTATATATTTTTTCAATATAACTACTATTTAAATTATGACAATTTAATAAAATATTATAATATTCTTTAAATATTTGTTGATTATTTAAATAATTCAAACAATTTGGAAAAATTAATACAATTATTTCAAAACAAATTTCTTCATCACAATCTCCTTCTTTAAGTAATTCAAAAACACTTTTTAATATTATTTCATTACTTATTTTTTTTCTAATTATTTCTAATAAATTATTACATAATTTAATTAAACCATTATCTTTTGAATTAATATGTGTTATTATTAATTTAACTATTGTATTTATATCAAATTCAGTAAAAATATCTTTTGTATAAAAAAACATTTTCATTAAATTTTTTATTAATTGAGTAATTAAATCTTTATTAGATTCTGTTAAATTTTCAATATGAATATCAATCATTTTTTTAATTGTTTTTGGATTAATTTTATCTATTTCATTATAAATATTATTAAAATCATTATAAAAATATTGAAAATAATTTATTTTTTCATTTATATTATTTAAATTTTCAATTTTATTTATATTATTATTCATTTTATCTTCTGTTTTTTCTTCTATTTTATTATTATTATTATTTCCTCCCGTCAATATTGTTAATTGATCTAATCTTGAATTTAATTTTTTTAATATATCTGATCTATTTGTACTAGTATTTTTATTATATTGATTATTTGAATTTTTTCTTAATGGACTTTGATTTTGAGCACGTAATGGAGAACTTGAAGGAACTTGATTAATATAATAATTAGAACTTTTATAAATTTCTTTTTGAAAATTATTTTTACGTGGTTCACTTATTTGATTATCATTATAATAATTTGAATTATCATCATTATAAATATTATTAAAATTCATTTGATAATTTTTAATATTATTTTTATTAACTAATTCTAAGTTATTATTACTTTTACTTATATTATACATAAATTTTGATGAATTATTTTGTGATTCACTTGAATTTTTTTTAATTAAATTAGCATTACTATTTTCATTTAAATATCTATTATTTAATTTATTTAAAATATTTTTCTTTTTATTTTCTTCATTTGTAGTTTTAAATGCACTTTTATTTCTTCTTTGTTCATTATTAATAATATTATCATTTCGACTTAAAGGTTCTTCAAAAGGAACATTATAATTTAATTCAAAATCTAAATTATTTTCATCTTCATTAATTTGTTTTTGCAAATTTCTTTCTAAAGTATTAAAAAATACTCCTTCAAATTCAGGAAATCTATTTTTATAAATAATAAATATTAATCTTGAATATTTTCTAACATCACCATTTGGATCTGATAAATAACATTTTATAGTATCTTCAATATTTCCTCTTGCTTTATTTATAATATTTATTTTATAATAACTAACAACATAAACTAATTCTTTACAACATGCAATTTTTATAGAATTTGATTTAGTATCTTTTATATCACAAATATTATTTAATATTTTAACACTTTCAACGTATTTTACTATATAAAATATACATTTTGCACTTGAATCACTAATAACTTTATTGGCACTTGAAACATTTTTATATAAATTATATTTTGTTAATAAATTACACATTGAATTTTCAATGGAAATATTTAATGCTTTAGCACATAATACAGTTATACGACATGCTGTTTTCATTAAATTTGAACGTAAATCATTCATTTGAGCCATTAAATTTAAAGATAATCTTTGATTAAAAATTTTTATAAAATTTGGATTTTTACCATAATTTCCTAAACAAATACTTCCTAATTTTTTTAAAGAATTTTCTCTTTTTTTCCATTCAGTTTGAATATCTTTTGTATCATTTAATATTTGATCAATATCTAAATTAAAATATTTTTCTTGTTTATAATTTATTGGGTTAATATCTGAAAAATCATATGTATTATCTTCATAGGGATTCATATTTAAAAATTATTAAATAATTATTTTAATTTACATTATTTTTTTGTTAAAAATTTAAATTATTAAATAATTAATAACTCTAAAAATTATTTAAATTTATTTATATGAATATTTATAATTAAAAATTAAATGATAAATTTGGTTTTTTATTAATAAAAGGTTTATAAAATATTTTTTTGTTTTCTTTTTTTAAATTAATAGTATTACTAAAATTATTATTATTATTATAATTGTTTTTAAAACCTTTATATTTAAAACCTTTTAAAAATTCTTCGAAATTTTCTTTATCTTTTAAATAAATTAGCTCCTTTTTACTCAATTTTGTTTTACGAGGTTTCGAACCTCTCCTTGATAAATCTTCAAAACTTAATTCTCTATTTAATATAGATGATAATTTAGTTTTTTCTCTAAATGATTTTGTAGGAGAAAAAATTTTAATTTCATCTTTAACATTTTCACATGAAACATATTTTGAATTTAAATTGTTTTTATCATTTTTAATTGTAAACATATGATTATTATTGTTATTAGTATTTTGAATATTATTATTATTTTCATAATTAAAATAAGAATTTAAATAATTAAAATGTTTATTTATTTTATTTTTGTTTTTTAAAAAAGAATTATAAATAGAAGATTTATTTTTATTTTTTGATAGATTACTAAAATCTAAAGAAGAATAAAGAAAATTTCTTTTATTTTTATTTAAACTTATTTTACTATTTCTATTTATATTATTAAATGAAGATAATTTCATATTTTTTGGAGTTTGAGTATTATTAAATGAAATAAATTCTTTTGAATTATCATCAAATTCAGTTAAAATCTATAATAATAATAAATTAAATTATTTTACATTAGAAATTTTTTGACGCATTGAAAGTTTATTGCTATTCATTCTTTTAATTAATAAAAATTTTTTAAAAATAAAATTTAATTTATTTATATTAAATAAATAAGAATATAAAAAATTAAAAATTATATTTAAAATTTATTATGATTATTATATCTTAAAAATAAATTGTTTGTAATTTCAGCATTTAATTTATCATTTGTATTTTGTAAACTTTCAATTTGATTAATAAGTAATTTTTTTTCATTCATTTCACTAAAAAGAATATTTTCATAATTTTTATTTTCTTCTTTAATTTTTAAATTTTCTATTTTTAATTCATTTAATTTTTCATTGTAACTAACTTTATTATTTTTATGAAAATCATCTAAAATTTTATCATATTCTTCTATTATATTATTATTAATAGTAATATATTTATCAAAAATATCTTCAAATAAAAATTTAATATTATTTAAATTATTTTCATTATTATTATTATCATAAATTATTTTTGAATAACTTGTTAAATTTTTAAATTGTAATAATTTATCTAATTCTGATTTAATAATTTTATATAAATTTTCTAAATAATTATCAAAAATTTTTTGAATTTCAATATAATTATTATTATTATAATTAGTTAATGAATTATTTTTTTCTATAATTAAATTATTATTAAGTTTTTCTATTTGATTACTTAAATCATAATTATCTGAATTTAAATTTATAATATTTTTTTTTAATTCAGAAATTTCAATTATTTTTTCATCAAATTTATTTGATAATAAAGAATTTTCATTTTTTAAATTATTAATTATTGTTTCATAATTTTTAAATTTTTCATTTATATTTTTTTGTGTTTTTTCAATAGAATCAATTAAAAGATTAAAATTTATAAAATTACTAATTTCATCGTTATTTGAAAATTCTTTTAAATTTGGTATATTTAAAATATCTAATAAAGGAAAATCAAAATAAGTGTCGATATATAATGAAATTATTTTTATTTTATTATCAATCATATTTGAATAACTTAAAAGCATTTCTTCAAATTTATTATTTTCATTTTCATTATTATTTATAAAATATTTATTGCTTTCATTTTGTGTAAATTTATTTAATAATAAAGTATTATCTTTATTATATAATTCATTTTCTTTAATTTTAATGTCTAATTGTTTTTTTAAATTATTTATTTCATCATCTTTAATTTGTAAATCTTTATACAATTTTTCCATATTTTTTTTTAAATTTTCTAATTCATTTGGATTTTGTTTTTGATTATTTTCATTATTATTTATATTTTTATTACAAAAATTATAACAAAGCATACATAAACAAGAATCACCATTTGTCTTATAAAAAAAATTTATTTTAGATATAATATACCATTCACCAAGTTGACACGAATTATTATTAACAGTTAAATCAAGTGTATTAGACATACAATGTAATCTTTCCCCACAAATACATTTTATTTCACCTTTAATAAATTTTTTTTTAATTTTATGTGATTTATGACAAACATTAATACACGCAGCACATATAGGATTTATTAAATTCGGATCACACGTTCTGCAAAAACTAAATTCAATAGTTTCATATGTTTGATTCAAGCCATATTTAATTATAGAACAATCTTCCACTGCCAAAAATTTTTTAATTAATTCTGGCGTATTTTCTTCGCTTTCAAAATCATTATATATTTCCTTCATATACATTTCTTCAGAATAATTATAATTTCTTATTATGCCTGTTCTTTTTTTCATAATGGGAAAAAGATTATTATTAATTCCTACAGAATTTTTTGATTTAATTGCACGTTGAATAGAATTTCTTGAATTTGATTTTGTAAAAATCATCATACGATTTGATTTTCTACTTTGTAATCCGGAAGGAACTGGTATAACTTTTATTTCAGGAACAGATACTTGTTTTAATTTATGCTGATTTGGAAG
>JAEEGK010025196.1_pt1 | contig 12240 bp, 9 predicted proteins | sample 8958771 | NCBI WGS metagenome assembly JAEEGK01 (sample SAMN16246547, study PRJNA631951) | gut metagenome | biome: gut microbiome; feature: rumen; material: SC-attached | host: Bos | place: Iran: Karaj | collected 2018-10 | reverse complement strand
CCGGGAGTCCCTTGAGTCCGGACAATGATGCGATGTTGATGATACGGCCTTTCTTGTGTACGACCATCGGCTGAAGGAAAGGCCTGGTTACGTTGTAGAAGCTATTCAAGTCCGTGCTGATTACCTTGTACCAGTCTTCCTGTTCCATCCAAAGCATGAGATTGTCCTTCCGTACCCCCGCGTTGTTGACCAGCACTTCGACATATTCTTCCGGATGTGCTTCCTGCCATTCCGTAATGGCCTGCAGCGATCCCTTCGGATCGGCCACGTCGAACTTCATCAGTTCACCGGAGCCTCCGGCTTCTTCAACCATGCGGAGGGTCTCCTGCGCCGCAGCATCGTTGGAGACATAATTGATGAGGAGAGAATACCCCATCCCGGCCAGCTCGAGGCAGACAGCCCGCCCGATTCCGCGGCTTCCGCCGGACACAAAAGCATATTTTGACATATGAAGAATAGTTCTATAGCCGCAAAGATAGCAAATCCTTCAGGAATATGCTCCCTACTCGATACTTGACTGTTCGTCATCCCCGGCTTGACCGGGGATCTTGGAAATCTCGTACAATATCTTTAACTTGGCAAGAAAGAAACCGAGGTGATGATATGCTATCTGCATAGCATTATAACCTCCTGTGAATCGATATGTATACAATAGAGCAAGACAACCATGACTCTAATTGAAAGGCTGTTCAATAATATCCGTAAATGTGTAGCAATTATTCCTACACTCCTCCTGATCTCTTCATGTATGAGCCAAGAAGGAATCAGAAGCAGAGCAATAGAGCACGAATATGAAGGACCGATCAATAATGCAATAGGTTCGTTTGTCGAGGCATATTATCGCTTGCCCAGCAGTCTGGAGGAATTGTCAGATTATTGCAAGAATTATAGTCAGAATCATCCTGGAGAGATTACCTTTATCGATCATTTTATAAATCAGATGGGCGGGAATACTCCATGGGACTACTTCTCCAAACACTATGTGTCCTTCGCTTCGTACACTGATTCATGTTTCCTCTATGATAGGAAGCATAAATACGGATGTTGCTTCTATGGCAGCACCTGCTATTGGGCAAATTCCGATTGGAGAAAAGCCAGGTCATTTTCTCCTTCATTTATTGATAAAGAAGGCGAAGTAATCAATGTTGCTCACATCGATATTGATAAAGAGTTAGTTAGAGTGCGGAACCAGTTCGAAAACATGGTTTTGAGGATTGAAAACGCCGACTCCATCCCTGTCCGATTCAGGGAACAATCCCTCAGTCTGTCCGGAAATGACACCACTGCCTACAATCTTGTTCTGAAATTTTCAAAAGATAATGGGGTAAAACAAGTTTGCGACCAAAAGTACTACAAGGGTCCTCTAATGTCAGTAAGTAAAACAGGTGTTGTTAGTTCTTTATACAAAGACATTGACCTTGATTCTCTTTCTCGGCAGTATAGGGACAGCCTTGCTCATTCTATATGCAGGCTTGTTTCGGAGAATGATGACATTGATGAATTACTGTTCATCGTTCCTCTAGTGTATTGAAATGGATATCATAAGATTAGGGTACGTGCAGACCTAATTGGGAATTACTGTATATCAAGCATTTACGAAAGGCCCTACCCTTACCCTCCCGAAAAATCATAGGACCCCGTGCGGTATATTATACAACCATTTAATAATCAATGGTTTATAAACTAGAGCACACGCAACCCGAAGACATTAGGGCATGACGATGCTGCCGAGGATTTCGCGGCAGGTGAGGATGGAAGTCATCGAGACTCCGAGGAGGCCGTGGAGATTGAGGCTCTGGCCGGTGAGATAGAGGTTGCGAACCGGAGTCCGGGGAGATAGTACCGTAGCGGCAACATTGGAACAATCCTTCCTGATACCGAACGCCGAGCCTTGAGGGGTAAGTGTATAGCGCCGGTAAGTTGCCGGAGTACTGGTATATACTTCCAGTATGGCATCCCGTAGTCCCGGAAGCCTGGAAGATGCCAGGGCGAGGCATTCATCAAGCTTAGCCTGCTTGGCAGCCTGATAACCAGGATCTTCCCGCGGAATATATTCCATCGGAGTGATGAGGTCGAGATGGGTCGCCCTGGAGCCTTCCGGAACGGGATAGAAGTGCACCATCACTTCCTTGCCACCTTCGTGTATGAATATGTTGCGGTTCAGGTAATCGAGCCTATCTTCCTTCAGGACGATGTTGGCAGTGAACGCACCCCAAGTATTCCCAAGACCCGAAATCCTCTCCCGATAGACTTTCCGCAAGCTTTCCTGCGGCTCGACCATGCTGACTGTCACAGCTGGATGGGCATCGGAAACCACGATGTCCGCCTTGAACTCCCCGCCGTTGGCCGACACATGGTCCACCAATCCGTCAACGGTATGGATCGATGTCACTTCCGTCCCCGTCAGTATCTTTCCGCCCGCCGCGACAAGCTGGTCCGCCAGGGTCGAAGCGATGAGACTTCCTCCACCAGGCAGCCTCCACGAACTCTGTATGAAGGAATTGCTGATCTGCGCAAAGACATACAGCGGCAGCTCCGGAGTCATCTCCAGTCTCAACGAAGGTCCGCAAAGGACTCTTCTCAACAGCGGATCCTTGAAACGGGAGTCAAGGTATTCAGAAGCGCTCCTCTCGAAAAGAGGGTTGACGGAACCGGAACCGAATGCACTGAATATACCTTCGCCGACACCTTTGAGGAAGGCGACGTATTCTAGCAACGACTCCCGCTCGGATGGGAAAAATTCAGCAAGCCGGTCCACGAAACGGTCGTATCCGGTAGCCATGGGGAAGCTTTTCCCGTCAATCACTATCTCGTCGGCACAATCCGGATCGAGTTGCCGCCAAGGAAGGCCAGTCAGGCCGAAATACTCGAAAAGGGTATGAAGCGGCTCGCCTTCACCGAGCCCGCCGGCATAATGGAAGCCGGTATCAAACGACAGGCCTCCCCTGCTGAATGACTGAAGGCATCCCCCTGGTTGGGCGTTACGCTCCAGGATAGTGACGTCGTACCCGTTGCGCTGGAGGATCAGCCCGCATTCAAGGCCGCCGAGTCCGCCGCCGATTATGACAACTTTGCGGCCCATAGGGTCATATATTCCTGATAACAAGTGTGGAATTAGTCCCACCGAAGCCGAAGGAATTCGACAGGAAGGTGTCAAACCCCCTGTCAAGCCTTTCGGATGGTATCCAAAGTCTGGCGGAATCCTCGTCCGGATGCTCGAAATTGATATTCGGTGCGATGAAGCCGTTCTTCATCATCAGCATCGAATATATCACTTCGCTGGCTCCTGCCATCCACATCTCGTGCCCCGTCTGGGACTTCGTACTGGTCACCGGGACCGTTCTTTCCCCGAAGACGGCGGCTATCGCCTTGGCCTCGTTGGCATCCCCGACGTGGGTGGAAGTAGCGTGAGCGTTGATATATCCTATCTCTTCCTTGGACAGACCGGATCGTCTGATCGCCATCTCCAGGGACCTCCTCGGCCCGTCCACGTTCGGGCTGGATATATGGTCACCATTGCCGGAGAAGCCGTATCCAAGCACCTCCGCATAGATATGCGCTCCCCTGCTGACCGCACTTTCATAGCTCTCCAGTATGAGGGTGGCGGCACCTCCGCTCGGCACCAGCCCGTCTCTGTCACGGTCGAAAGGCCGGCTGGCCCTTTGGGGCTCGTCTTCCCTCACCGAGAAGGCCGATATTCCGTCGAAAGAACCGACGGCGAAAGGATGGACTTCCTGCGCACCTCCGCAGACCACCATTTCCTGGAGCCCGTTCTGGATCAGGAGTGCCCCGAGTCCTATGGCGTGGGAACCGCTGGCGCAGGCCCCGGAAACCGTCAGGTTGATTCCCTTGAGCTTGAATATGCAGTCCAGGTTCATGGTCACTGTCGAATTCATAGACTGGAATATGGCACCGGACCCGCACATCGTGGTGTCTTTCTTCTCCCGCATTATGTCCACCGACTGGACCACCGGCACTGCGGAAGAATCATTCCCGTAAAGGAGGCCTACCTCGTGGACGGCCAGATATTCCTCATCCACTCCGGCATCGCGAAGGGCGTCACGAGTGGCGCAGTACGCGAATTTGGCCTGCTGAGGCATGAAAACGCGCTGGGAGCGGCTGAGTTCCCCCTTCAGGTCCGGGGTCATGAGGTTCCCGGTCAACGCCGACCGGAATCCCATCTCCTTCCTTTCAGGATCCACGATTATGCCCGACTTGCCATTGTAAAGCGAATCCAGGACCTCTTCCAAGGTCGTTCCGAGGCATGAATATATGCCCATCCCGGTTATGACTACCCTTCTCATAGCCTTAGATCATGTAACAGTTATCGACCGGATTGGAGTAGATTCCAAGGAATATGTCCCTGAGAATCTCCGGTTCCTCAACGTCGTATTTGTCAAGCTTCGACATATGGAACACGAACCTTTCCTTCTGCTCCTCCGAATACTTGGCCCCGAGGAATTCGTGCTTCCCGAACCTGATGTCGTGAGCGATGAAATTGTTCGGAGTCAGCTTGTAGCCCGAGAAGATACGTTCGTCCATCAGACGGGCGACTTCCCTGTTGTATTCGATGCTGGTCAGTGAATCGAACTGCCTGAGGTCGTCTTCCGTGATCATCGGGCAGAACGAGAGATGGACGTTCCCCTTGAATGAAGTTATTCCAGAGAGGATGCTGGAGAGGTCCTCGCCCTGTTTCTTGACATATTTCTCATAACGGGACTGGTAGAGTTCCAGAGCCTTCATGTAATCACAGGTCTCCCACTCGTACGAAATGGAAAGAGGGACTATATGTAATTCCGACAAGGCCTTGATCTTGTCATCCCGTTTGCTGATTCCGAACATCTTCACGATGCCCTGGTCGGTTGCGTCATTGCCGTCCTTGGTGCGTCCGTTGCGCTGGGCGATCCATACCGACTGGTGCTTCTCGGTGATGACATGGCGGATATATTCGGAAAGATGGACCGAACTTTGGTAGAATTCCTTCATGTTCCCGCCCCTTTCCACACGGAACATCTTGTTGGACCTCCCAATGTCGATCACAAGCGGTGTGCACATCAGGTTGGCACCGAAAGTGATCTCGGAAGTCTCGAAGCCGTGGGCATGGAGTATGTTCTGCAGGACAGAGGCGTCCAGCATGATATCCCTGTGGTTCGAAACGAACAGGTATTGACCCGAAGGATCAAGGGCTTCGATACCGGATACGGTGTAGGAAGTCATGCTCCTCTTCACTATCTGCTCGTTGACAAACCACATCACCTTGGTCTGGAACTCGTCCACGGTGCGGAGGCCTTCCACCATCGCCCTGACTTCCTCCACCTTACGGTCCGGAAAAGCATATGATGCAAGGAGAGGGAAAGTGTCGCTTGCGGCAATGCGCTTCATCGCGGCCGGGATCTCATCGTCGTAATATGGCCTGATGTCGTCGAATTTCTGATTTCTGACCATCTCTATCTCTTTCTGTAATCGATGAATTTGACCGGCTTGCGGCTCTTGGCCGGATAGTTGATCTTCTGAATCTCATCCTTAGGAAGGATTTCGACCTTGGGAGCCACACGCAACCTTGAGCGGAAACGGTCCTTGAGTTCCTTGACCACATCGAACGACTGCTCGCCCACCAAGCCGACCTTGACGATCACGTCATCGGTTCCGGCCTCGGAATCCTGGACGCAGACGACGTAATTGCTCACGAAGTCGGTATTGTCGAGGACATCGTTGATTGCAGGAGGGTAGAGGGTCGTTCCCTTCAGCTTGATCATATTGTTCTTCCTGCCCACGAGCGGAGTCAGACGGTAGGAATTCCTGCCACACTTGCACTGTTCCACCCGCTTGGCAGCTATATCGCCAGTACGGAACCTCAGCAGAGGCATCCCCTCCACTCCCAGTGTAGTCACCACGACCTCACCCTCTTCCCCATCCGGGACCGGCAGGTTGTCCTCACCGATGATTTCCACGATTATAAGCTCCGGATGAACGTGCCCGCCCAGACCGTAACTGCATTCCGAGAACGTCGCGCCCATCTCCGTTGAGGAATATGTAGCATAAAGCTCCACATCCCATTTTTCCTTTATCTTGGAACCCAGCAAGTTCAGGGAGAAATCCTGGTTCCTCAACCCCTCGCCGATACCGATTATCTTCTTGACACTGCAGTTGCGGTAATCGATCCCATGGTCCTCGGCGTACTGGATCAGCCTCAGGATGAACGAAGGAACGCACATTATCGCATCCGGCTTTATACGCTGGATAGTATCCCACTGAAGCTCCGGCACACCATTGCCCACGCGTATGATACCGGCACCCAACTCCCTGATTCCAAGGAAATAAGCCAAACCGGCCATAAACCTCTTGTCAATGGTCGTCATCAGCTGGAGCACATTCCCGGGCTTCAGTCCGGCGCATTCGAACGATTTCTTCTCATTGTAAGCCAGCCTCTGAAGGTCCTTCTCCGTGCAGCAGAAAGTCACCGGATCCCCCATGGTACCCGATGTGGTGATATAATCGATCACCTTATCCTTGGGGACGCAAAGGAAATCCTCGTTGAATATCTGCAAGTCTTTCTTCTCCGTGAAAGGGATCTTCACCAGATCCTCGATATGGCGGATCTTGTCGATGTCTATCCTGCAGCGGGAGAACATCCGCTGATAATAAGGAGAATTCGCCGCCAGATAAGCCAAAGCATCGCGCAACTTCTGTTCCTGGAAGTCCTTTATGGCTTCTGCCGATTGAAATTCAATATCTTCTGTCATTGGTAAATTGCGATATAGTTTGCTAATATACGCAATTTCCAATAAAATCTAAAAAGAACGGAAGCCAGTCGGCTGTCGGTGAAGAAAGCCCGAAGCCATGGCCGCCGGTCTCGAACAATTCAAAACCATGAAGGACGCCGGCCTTTGAAAGGGCCTCGTCCATTACTACAGAATTACGGTAATCCACGGTAGGATCATCCTTGCAGGCAGCAATGAACACCGGAGGCATGTCACGCGGTACGTCCAACTCCATCGAAAGCCTCCTCCGCAAGTCCGCATCAGCATAATGCTTTCCAAGAAGCGCCCGCCGGGACCTGTCGTGGACGATTTCCTCGTCCGACATGGTTACCACAGGGTAAACCGCAGCTATGAAAGAAGGCCTGGAGTCCCCGGAAAGCTCTTTTCCGGCATCAAGCGCCAGGTGTCCACCGGCAGAGAATCCAACCACCCCGACCTTTGATGGATCCACCGAATATTCCGTAGCTCTCGAACGGATTTCCCTTACTGCCGCCGCAAGGTCTTCCAGGGCATCCGGATAATGGTTCTGAGGGAATGCCAGTCCACGGAAGAGGAAATACCTGGTACCGGCATGGCGATAGTACAGCACGAAGGCTGCGAACCCTTCCTGGCGCAGCCTTTCCGCCACATCCACGCTCTCCTTCGTCCTGGACAGCCAGTAATAGCTCCCTCCCGGACAAACGATCACCGCAATGCCGTTGGACTTTTCCGGCTCCGGAAGGAAAGGGATCAGCCTCTGCCCGGAGGCCTGAAGTCCCAGGAATATCAGTAACGATATGGCAATCAGTCGCTTCATTCCTCCTCAAGATGATAATGAAGGTTTGCCGGCAGATTCGAGCAAGATGATGCCAGCATTATGTTCTCCTCGTCCGCATCGAAGGCATCCACCTCCGTCTCCGGATGCATCAAGGCATAAATCAGGGAATATTCTCCCTGCCCGCAACCGTGGATCTCGAACCTCTCCGGACCTTCGCCCGTCGCGGTCAGATACTCCTGCCCACCTATTGCAGCAAGCGCCTTGCGACAGTTCGCCTCAACCCCGGCTCCCTTATACAAATACTTGTATCTCACATACTTGGATAGATATTCAGGCGTCTCCAGCCGCTTCTTCATTCCAGCGAAACGCTCCAGGTAAAGGCGATGGGTATCCTTGGTCATCCGGCGGTAATCTCCGGTCGGAGCAATCCGCTGACCCACTTCCATGGTCACCGTGCCCTCACGGAGCATGAAATCCTTCTTCGGCAGGACGTGGTCGGCACCGTGGAGGAATACCGGGACCACGTCCAGACCCAGCTCGGATGCCACATAGAACGCCCCTTTATGGAACCTCCCGATCTTCCCGTCGCGGGTGCGGGTCCCCTCTGGGAAGACGCATAGGGAATATCCCCTCGACACAAGGTCCTTTATCCTGTCCAGATTTTTCTCCAGCCCGTCAGCGATAGGATAGAACTCGGCTTTCCGTATAACGTAGCCGTAGATCGGATTCTTCCAGACCCATCCGTTGGTGAAGAAGACCATCTTGGGAGTCAGTGCCATAAGGCACGCAAGGTCCAGGTGAGACTGGTGGTTTGCGATGATAACGGCCGGCTTGGAGAAATCCACGGTTCCTTGGCAGTCCGGAGAGTCCGACATCCGGAACTTGACACCGGGCACCATCCGGATCAACCTGGACGAAACCCTCTGCAGGAAGCCGTGGTAGCTGGTTTTCTTCTTCTCCGAATCCTTTCCGAGGAAATGCAGGAAAGTGTATGGATACACGAACAGGAACATGAACAGCACGAAGCCCAGAAGTGCGACTCCGGAAAAAACAAGCCGCTTCAGGGTAACCGGAACGTCCCGTTTCACCCCGTCCTTCTCGGTCAGCCACCTGAAGATCACCGGAGGCAGGTAATACGCCATCAAGACCACGATGAACATCCCGATCACCGTGACCAGCCCAAGCGACTTCATCGCCGGATGCCTGGCAAGGACCAGGGCCCCGATTCCGATGAACATTATGATGGCGGAATGGAAAATGCTGTTCTTGTAGGTCGCCAGACGCTTTTTCCCGTATGCATATTCATAGATGAGACCTTCGGTGATGAATATGGTGTAGTCGTCTCCCTGCCCGAATATGAAGGTGGCGAGGATGATGTTCACGATGTTGAACCGGATGTCGCAAAGCCCCATTATCCCGAGTATCCAGAACCAGCTGACAGCCAGCGGGAAGAATGCAAGCAGCGAGAGTTCCAGGCGGCGGAAACTAAGGCACAGGAATATGAATACGACCAGGCTGCAGACCAGACCTATCTTGTCGAAACTGTCCGAGAGCACGCTCACCAGCTGGTTGCTGATGTCCCCAGTATCGAACACAAGGGCGCCGTCAGCACTCAGGGCCTGTTTAAGACCTTCGGCAGACATTCCCTCCCCTTCCTTGTAATATACCTGGTTTACGACACTGTACTTCCCCTCGTCCTGCAGTACGTAGGTACCGTCGAAGGACCGTATGGAAGGTGAATCGGGATCGAGTGGCTGCACCTCCGGCCCGTTCCCCAGCAAATCCAGGAAAGGTTTGAAGGCATCGTCCGAAAAACCGGCTTTCCGGGACTCAGCAAGCAGTTCAGCCATAAGGGCTTCCTTCCTGCCGGACCAGAAACTGCCCCAACGTTCCAGCCTTTCCCTCTGGCGCTCGGTTCCCGGAGTGAAACAACCCGTCCCTTTCACGAAGGATATCCTGTTCCCAAGGGCTTCCAGCCTGTCTTGGAGAGCATCGTTGTTCCTCAGAGCCTCCTCCAGCGTACCCCCTTCCGCGATTGCATATACCTGCGAGAAGCCTTCCTGCTCCAATCCGCTCTCCAGCACCTTCAGGCCTTCCCGCTGGGACGAGGTCATGTAATTGATATGCTGCATGTCGGAATCGAAGGTGGTCCTCTTGCTCAGGACGTACATGACTCCGGTCATAGCCATCACTGCAAGGAATAACCAGATACTCGAAGGAACCCTGTCCGGAAGGAGCCTGCCGAGTTCAAGGGTCCTTGAGTCAGGATCCCTCGGCTTAGCAAACACAGGCAGGAATACCAGCACGAAGAATATGGTTCCGGCCAGCATCAGGGAGCCGAAAAGGCCCAGGTCCTTCATGGCAACGGCATCCAGGCCGACAAGGCAGAGGAAGGCCGCCACGGTCGTGATGTTACCTATCAGGAGCGGAGCTACCATTTCCTTGAGATTCATTCTCGGAGTCACCCCGGCCTTGAATCCGTCCATGTAGTGCAGCGGATAGTTCACGGCAATCCCTATTATGACGGACGCTACTCCAAGTACGATTATAGACATCGAATCCCTCACGAGAGACATGATTCCGATGGCGAAAAGCCAGCCGAAAGCAATGGAAACCGCTATCCATGCGATATCCTGGAACCTCCTGTATGAAAGGGCGAGCAGAATGCCTATGAGCAGCAGGGCGATGGAAATAGCCAGGATGCTGTCCCGCTTGATCTGCCTCGCGTTGGTGACTGCTATGAGAGGAGCGCCGACTGCATTGACTTCCACGTCCGGATATTCCTCCCTGACCTTTTCCGCAGCGGTTTCAACCAGTTCCGCGACCTTCGAATTCATCCCCGATTCGCTCATCCCGAAAGGAGAAGTCAAGAAAGCAAGACCCTGCCCTTCACGGGTGAATATACAGTCATCGACTATTTCATAGTTGCTGTTCGCCGCACTTGTACGGAGCCTCTGCAGCACCGGGCTGAAAAGATGCAACGGGTCGGACTGGATATAGCTGACCACCATATCCCCGGAAGGGAACATCAATGCATCCTTGTCGGCGGCAAGCTCTTTTGCGACATAACCGGGAATCGACAACAAAGAATCTATCCTGGCATAGTCCGCCTCGATCATATACAATGGGAAGCTGGTCGTTACGGCCTCCATCATATCCAGGACCGCATCCTGGTCGACCGTGATCTGCCTCTCCTTGACGAGCTTGGCCGTATCGGCCTCATCGAATGCATCCGAGAAGGCATACATAGCCTCCCTGATGGCATATCCATCAGCCTCACTCCCTTCCTTCGCTGAAAAGATTACGGCGATATTGTTCTTCTTCCCGAGGGCATCGTAGGCTTCCGAATACCTGGCGCTCTGCTCGTCCGAAGGAAGGAACCTGGTAATATCTTCTTCGTAATGCATCCTGGCAGCAAGAAGTCCGCAGGCAAGGGCGATTGCGGCTGCAACAAGCCCTGCCAGCCATTTCCTGCCGACCAGGAAATCATATATCCTTAAGAAGAAACTATCCGTACTCAAAAGTTAATCGCTATTCCGACGCCATGCGGAGCGGTGCTCATCCATTTCATCCTGGAATTGCCTATATTCCTGAGAATCATACCCGTACTGAGGGATACGAACCCGACGCCGGTCACGATGATCCCGCCATACAATCCAACCAAGAAAGCTCCGAGGAACTGCCCGAAGTCGTCGAAGCTGTAGCTGAAAGCATTCGTGGCCACAAGTGTCAGGAACAAGGCCTCAGTACCGAGAATGCCCAGGCCTATATCAGTCATTATCTTTCCGGCCTTGAACTGCTTCCTGGCAGAGAGATAGGTCTCGTTGTAAATATCATTTCCGAATATCTCCCGAATCTGTTCGTCGCCGAGCTTGAAGCCTTCGGCATCATAGAAACTACCTCTCTTGTAATCAATTCTTTCCGTAGCGTACTGCGCATCCATCCGGACCGGCATCCCGATGAAACCGAGGACCAGCGCTACCGCCATCAACAACTTCGGATAAATGTTTTTCATGACTGAAACGGCAATTATCATTATAATCACAAAAATATGAATAATTAGATTATTTTTGCGAACTTTCGAAAGTTATGGCCGAGGATATCTGCGTAATAATACCGATCTACGACAATGCCGGGACAATCCGGGACGTTGCGTCGCGTGCACTGAAGCATTGCAAGGATGTCTTCGTCGTGGATGACGGCAGCAATGACAGTCCCGGGAAAGAACTGGAAGGCTTGCCGGTCAGGCTGGTCCGGCACGACAGGAACAAGGGCAAGGGAAAGGCTCTCAAGACCGGTTTCAAGGCGGCAAGGGCGGCCGGGTTCAAGAAAGCCATAACCCTGGACGGTGACGGGCAGCACTACCCGGAAGACCTACCTGCCTTTTTCGAAATGGCGGACAAGCATCCTGACGCTATGCTCATCGGTAGCCGCAACCTCCGCATGGAGAATATGCCCGGAAAGAATACCTTCGCCAACAAGTTCTCCAACTTCTGGTTCAAGATACAGACAGGAGTCAGCCTGCCTGATACACAGTCCGGCTTCAGGCTCTACCAGCTGGACAAGCTTGGCAGCTTGTGGTACCTGACGTCACGTTATGAGGCTGAACTGGAGATGCTGGTGGCCCAGTGCTGGAAAAGGGTCGAAATGATACCGGTTCCGATCGATGTGTATTATCCGCCTGCTGGAGAGAGGGTTACCCACTTCCGCCCATTCTGGGAC
>JAEEGK010025193.1_pt1 | contig 12241 bp, 13 predicted proteins | sample 8958771 | NCBI WGS metagenome assembly JAEEGK01 (sample SAMN16246547, study PRJNA631951) | gut metagenome | biome: gut microbiome; feature: rumen; material: SC-attached | host: Bos | place: Iran: Karaj | collected 2018-10 | reverse complement strand
ACTTCGTTTATACTCAAAACACTCTACTCCATCTGACAGTAATGAGATACAATGTCTTATGCCTTTACGCATATCGCCTCTCATAGCGAGATATCTATCCAGACAGAACTCCATAGCCGGAGGAAACTGTATTTGCTTTTGATGGTTAGTATCTGGATTATTAGTATAATAGTATAGAAAGTTCGTTGCCTCTTCGCAAAATTCAGTACAATCCGTGAACGTTTGTTGTTGAAGTTGTTCACCAACCTTAGGGTACAAATATGCAGGAATCGTCCAATGACTTATCTGGTTATTGAACTTCTCGGTATCCTCAGGAGATAGAGTATTAAAATCATCCATCGGAGCCTGAACGCCATAGTATCCCACGCTTGCATTATATTCAAAGAAAGAATAATTAGTCAATGCGGTCAGCAGATGCAGTATTTCACGTTTAACCCGTTGCGACTCCGGTATAGATTTCCCAAGTTTCACCACATCCTCGCTAAGACCACGCTTCAGCAGTTCAGCCTCCATCGGCTGCATTTCCTCTTTATCTTCGCACTCATATTCCAGTACAGCAGGAAAATGCCTAGCAAACTTTGAGAATGGCGCTCCCCTAAAATAGAAAAACGGCACCAACTGAAAGCGCTCCCTATACAGGAATGCTTTCAACAATGGTACATCAGTGAATATGATGGATTTTCTAATCATGTGTTACTTCTTTTTATTGATAGAAGAATTTATCTCGTCAACTATAGGCTGGAACTCTTCCTGAAACTCTTTTAACTTATCTTTTATCTGCTCCCTAGAAATGTCCTCACTATAGCGGTGATTGTAGATATAATCAACTACCTTTTCGTCTGCCCTAAATTCTAAACTTCTATGGGTAAAGAATACAGATAAGATTTCTGTTGATGTTTTTACGTATGGGCATATCATGACTGGGTATGTCGCCCCAAAATTGCGGAATGTCGACTCATAACAAATATCTTTCAGTCTTAGGCTTGAATACTTTTTCAAACAGGGCATGTAACCTCTGGCATAAGTTCCGCCATTTAGATAGTTCTTAAACCATCTTAGCTTTGCTTCTTTTGTATCTGCGATAAGTTCCTTGTTACTGTCTTTTGAAAGGACTATACACTCAGATGTGTATACAAGATTTGTTAAATGCCGACCAAGTACGAATTTCAGGAAGTCAAAACATTCCGGTCGAGTATTTAAACCATTTTGACTTATAACAAATGGAGACTTTTTGTTTTTCTTATTATAAAAACGTAATTCAGAATTAGCGTTTTTCCAAAATTCAACTTTGCCAAATTGGAATAATTGTCCGATAGATTTTTTCTCGTCAACACCAGCATATTTCCCCAAAAAATCTAACGACATCCAGTCGTTTGGCAAGAAACCGTTGATTTCTATGTTGTGTGTTTCTATATATTCACGGTTTTCTTCCAATATAGCAGCAGCCAATGGTTTGAGCTTGGTCATCGGGTCTTTAATCTCTTTGTCTAGTAATTCATATTTTGATATCAAATACCTGAGAACTGACTTAAGTACATTTTTAGAAATTTCTTCTTTCTTTTCCTTCAAGACATTATTTCTACTCAACTCTAGTAGTTCAGTTGCTTTGCCGCTTAAGATATTAACACTAAAATTTAGTAACTCAATATTGCTATTGAATTTTTCTACATACTGATTCCTGTAATATAATGCTGTCTTTCTGTATTGAGACCCTATTCTTACTTCGTAGCCTGTTTCCTCATCATAATAGTCGTATGCATCTTCTTCTTTAACGGCAAAGTCATACTCTTTGTTATTCATCTTGAAATGAATACCGACATTGGTTTGCTCTGCAAATTTATTAATCTCATCAATAAGTTTTGCAGCTTGTATATCTAAAGATTCATCAACGGCAAAGTCAAAATTTCCTATTGTCTCCAATGACACCTTTTCATTAGAGTGTACAGTCCATCCTGAATGCATGTCAAAATATAAGTCACAGTCTATAATGGTGCCGAAATTCGTAAATTCGTCTTTGTAAGTTTTTTGCAAAATATTGCCTTTTTCATTGCCAGATGGGTTCCACATTTCCAATTTAACAACATCATCAGTGCCCCATTTCCTAGTGACTAAGGTGACTTTATCCGTTATAAGGAAAATGCTTTGAAATCCAATACCAAATGCGCCAGATGGACGCATCCAAGAAGGCATTTTCTTACAGATATCATTCTTCTTTTGATTTTGGCTCGAGCTACCAGTTCGTGTCAGGTATATGACCTCATCTGGAGCTATACCAACACCTTGATCTTGAATTTTCAAATGCCACTTTACATGGTCCGCCTCTACTGCCAATTTGTTAAGTTCGACGTTAATTAAGTGTTCGGCGCATTTCTTTCTAAACTCGTTTCTATCAGAAAGAGTCGGATTCTCCAAGAAGACACGGATATAGGTGGCATCTACTGCATTTTGCAGCAACTCCCGTATACTCTGACTTGCATCATTGTATAACCCAGCTCCTTGCAACATTTCAATGGCCTTTAATGAATTTATCTCAAATCGAGGTCTGTTCTTTCCACTTATATCATCATATCCTTTCAGTCTCACGATTAGTTTTCCAACAGATGGTAGAGAACCAAAATCAATAGACGGGGCTATCTTATACCAATTTCTACTTTGAAATTGTAGCTCGACGTCAATCATTTTAAACCAGTCGTTTAAAAGATTAGCCACTTTAATGTCTTCACATTCTGCTGATATTTCTATCAATTTGCGTCCTATATTGATATGAGTAATATCCCTATTCGTTTGGTTATACAGCAAAGAGTCAGAAGGAATGCTGGTCAGTGAACTCAACAAGACTTTGGATACCCTATTTGTATCCACATCAAGCAGATCTCCTAACCGCAACATGCATGCGACAAATAAAGGATGACATTTTTCCGTGCCACATCCAGAATTCTCTTCTTGAGCTAATTCCAGCAAGTCTTTCTGCTTTTGTCCATGAGCTTTACATATATTCCCAAGTATTCTGATAATTCTTTCAGGAATACTACTTCCCGGTAGATGCATTGATCCCTCATGTTGAATACGACCAGTAGCCCTATCAGCATGTTCTTGTCTTATATAGTCTGCGAACAAAAATTTTTGAGCATCTATGTTCTCGGGAGTTATCTCATTATTTTTATGAAAAAGTTTATTGTCCTTTATTTCAAAACAAAGAGCATAGTTGTGCATTGGAGATGTCTCGTCGTTCTGCTTACTTCTTACATAGTTGATGAACGCAGACCCTTCCTTCAAGCATTCCAATTTATCATCACGAGTTATCACCATCCCTAAATCATGATAATATGATGCAGATAATAATAACCACAAATCAACGATAGATAACTTATCTATTACCTCCGCTCCCATTATAAGTTCAATGTTATTTAGTATGGTCTCCGAATGAGTTGAGTCATGCAAACTATAATGAGGGAAATAGTGAGAAATAGTATTCAACAATTGAGGTACATGAGTTTTTGCTACGTGCCATTGCTGCAAATACTTTCCTGCCTCCGCATTTTCTTTTGATTTACTTTCAAAAACAGATTCTATATGGCTCATATCTTATTTGTTATTTTCTTTAAGGAGTTCGATTAATCTGTAAATCCCAGTTGAAGGGTTTTGGAAATCTTTTAATCCCTTAGCTCTTTCAACAGCAACTTCTGTTTTGTCGTTCAAGAAAGACTTTTGTGTGTCGGTAAAAGCCGATTTGGAATAATTCATCCACACTGGAGCACTTTTCTTCAACTCTTTGATGAGTGCATCCGTTTCGATTGCAGCCTTCTGGTCTTTAGCATGAAGGAGCAACCATATTTCAAAACAAGGATTGCTTAGCAGCATTTCTGCCTTGCATTTGCGTAGTTTCTCATTGATAGCCTGCACATCCATGTCGTACATGAGGAATGCGTGCACCTTATCCCATTGTGAGATTTTGAGTTCCTTTGTACGTTTCTCTACCAATGATGGAGTAATCTTTGTTCCTTCTATGTGCGAAATGATTCTGATGGGTGATTTATACCACGATTTCAGAAGGTTGATATAGCAGACCTCTGTCTCGCCTTCGCAAATGACGAGAGCGATCTTTCGCATCCGCAGGGATGGAGATGGTTCTCTTTTGCTTGCCATAATCAATCTTCTAATAATTGTTTGATACTTGACACAGATGAATCAACATAAGGCACAGCATCAAAGCGTCCTTGTATATATCCCTTTTCGGCATCCATGTTTTCACGGAAATCCTTGAAGTCATACAAAGAATACACTTCCGTTGCACCTTGTTCCGACTTGTTGACAAAAACAATTTGGTCACGTCTCAGTCGTTTGACATCGATAAGATTCGTGTTGTGGGATGTGAACAATAACTGACTGCTTTCTGAAGCATGAATCAAGTCAAGAATGAAATCTGCCAAACGAGTGTGAAGTCCCATGTCAAACTCGTCCATCATAATGCTCTTCTTGTTCTTTACCACATCCAATAGACGTATTAGAATCTGGAAAAGTTTTCTCGTGCCATCGGATTCTTCCATGTCCATGTCAAACATCACATCCTTTTGATTACGATGAAATGTTTTAAATTTCAAGACATCAACAAGTTTTACTTCAACTTGTCCCAATACTGCAGCAGGTGCATAAATTTGTTCTTTCCTTGCTTCAATATCGGTAATGTCTGTATCGCAGATTTCGAGAGCCTTTAGAATTACCTTTTTATAAGTATTAAAACTATCAAGAACCATCATTTCATTGACATTAACCAATCCGAGTAAGAACTGATTCATGAAATAACGATATAACTTTTGGGCAATCTCTCTGTTCATCGAACTTGCTCGACTCAGGAAAAGATTCTTGTTGCTTGTGTTCAAAACCACATCTGTTGGTTTGCTAAAAATACCTGTGCCAAAACTATATTGACCGTTAGTGTCACGGACAAAGACTTTTGCACGCCTACCAAAAGGATAATGGTATAAACTTTCTGAAAGAATACGATTCTTGGTCAATTCAAATGAGTATTCGTATTCCACATCATCACACACGAAATCAATCAAAAACTTGCTTGGCTTATTCAACCATCCGTCAAACTTGAATGGTTCATAATTGAAAACAACTCCCTCATTGTTGAGGTGAGAATCCAAAATCAATCTACAACAGAAATTGATGGATTTCAGAATGTTTGATTTACCTGAAGCATTCGGACCAAACAACCCAACAGTTTTTAGAATAGGTACACCGTTCCACTCCATCACATTATGACTCAACTCCCGTGCAAGAGCTGTATTGATGTTTCCTGCTCTGAAGTCGATTCTTATTCTATCTCTAATAGAAAAGAAATTCTCAAATTCGAATTTTAATATCATTATATGCTTGATTTTGTAGAATTGCTGCAAAATTAGCGATTTAATTTGAATTCACAAAGCTTTTAGGACTATAAATAGTCTTATTGTTGTCGTTTTTAACATTTATCTACCGAAACAATAGGTCTATATGACAAAAATCGCATGCTTGCTATAGCGAATTTATGTAAGAAGAGAAAGTACTCAAACTGGAATTCAACTATGTTCTAACCTCGTTTTTACCACCGCCTCGCAAAAATCGAACTTAAATCGCAAAATATATGTTTTTCGCTTGTTCCCTGTTGTATGGATGTCCCCATGCTCGTCTTTGCCGCTTGTGTCCAAGATCTTATGAGGATGAGTTCCCGAACCTGTTCCCGAACTTATTGCGGTTGTTTCCGAACTTCTCTCCGAACTTTTTATGATTTTCTCCGAACCAAACACATCTTTCTCCAGACTATCATTGCCTCCATAAATGAATGCGATTTCCGCGAAGAAAACCATATGGTTGTCGGTCATTTCAAAAGATATTTCAAATACACATTATATATAATAATAAGCATGAAAATTGTCATGTATTCATCAAAAGATTGGTCTTTTAATCAAATTTTGGCTTATTTATGGAGCTTTTTTGAGCATATCAGCATTTGTTTCGATAATATTTTGTAACTTTGCCGTCAAACAACAGAAATCTATCATGGCAAAGTTAAATCGTATAAGAGTCGTTCTTGCTGAACGTGACCTAAACAATAAGTGGCTATCCGACAAACTCGGTAAGGATCCTGCTACAGTGTCCAAGTGGGTCACCAACACCACCCAGCCAAGCCTTGAAGCTCTCATTGCAATAGCAAATGCGCTTGAAGTGCCTGTGCAGGAGTTGGTGAGACAGGAAGAATTCAATCAAGAGAAATAAGTCGAATGATAACAAAAGACGAAATACAAGAACTGCTGCGTATGGTCTCTTCAGAAGATGGCGTCACAAGTTTGTCACAAGCTTTGTCACAAGTCTTGTCCCCAGTTCTGTCCCCAGTTTGTCCCCAGTTGATGAATTGATTGTAAGAAGACGAATAGAAGTAAAATAGATACATAATATGAGCAATCAAGATATAACAAATCCGGCTGATGAGATAAGGAAAGAAGAAAAATACTCGATTCCCTCCTTACCTCTGCCATACGATTTGGAGACCAAAGAGGTTCTGAAGCAGTTGAACAGGGCAAACCGCAAACTGGCAGAGTTGAAGGGTGTGGCACAAACCATACCCAATGAGCGCATTCTCATTAGCAGCCTTACCTTGCAAGAAGCCAAGGATAGCTCTGAGGTGGAGAATATCGTGACAACTCAGGATGATTTGTATCGTGCAGGGCTTGATCCAAGCCATCAGTTCATTAATGCTGCCACAAAAGAGGTGCTTTTCTATCGTGAAGCCATTAACGAGGGATTCCGTATGGTGCGAAACAAAGACATCCTCACCCTCAACGACATTAAGCATGTTCAAGAAATCTTGGAACAGAATACCGCAGGCTTCCGCACAACACCAGGAACCCAGTTGAAGCGCGAAAATGATGGTGCTGTAATCTATACACCTCCGCAGGACGGAATGGCCATCGTCCGGTATATGTCCAATCTTGAGCAGTTCATCAACGATGACCATTTGAGTCAACTTGACCCGCTAATCAAGATGGCTATCATACACCATCAGTTCGAGAGCATCCATCCATTCTATGATGGCAACGGTCGTACGGGACGCATCATCAATATCCTCTATCTGGTAATCACCGGCTTGCTTGACTTGCCCATCCTCTATCTTAGTCGATACATCACTCACAACAAAGGAGAGTACTACCGACTGATACAAGCTATCAGAGACAAGAATACTGATAATGCCGCAGAATGGGAAGCCTGGATACTCTTTATGTTGAAGGGTGTAGAGGTAACTGCAGAGGATACGATTTCTTTGGTCAAGAACATAGGTCGCTTGATGGCAGAATATAAGAATGTTATTCGTCCAGACTTTGGCAGCAAATACAATCATGAATTGCTGAACGGTCTGTTCTATCACCCCTATACCAAGATTGACCATGTTGTAGCCAATATGCAAGTATCTCGTCAGACAGCCTCGAAGTATCTGGATAGAATTGTGGCTCTAGGTCTTCTTAAGAAAGAAAAAATGGGCAAGGAGAACTATTATATCAACACCCGCCTGATGAATCTCTTCATCGAGTTTGGCCAGTATAAAGCAACTGAACCAGCAGAGGTGATAGAATCTGTTCGTGTTAATGAAATTACGAAATGATAACACGTAAAGAAGTACGAGTTAAAAAAAATACAGATTCTTTAACATGACAATGAAAACGAGTTAAGTTTTAACATAAAAGAAAACATAAAGATAGTCATAGAAGACGGTAAGAATGTGAAAGACAATAGTAATACATGAAACAAGAGACGAAAGACATATTATTGCGATTGCTGCAGCAGCACAAGGATCTGGGCATATCAGAGCAGATAGACTACCAGAAATTCTATCTTGACGATCTCATCTGTAATTCTGTTGCACTTTCCGATTTGGAACCAGAGCCGATAGCTCCAGAAATGGTCGATAAATGGTCGATAAAGCCCTCTTTGGCAGAGAAAATGGTCGATATTTTGATTTTCCTGAACGATAAGGACGAAATCACTACCGACGTTATTGTTTCTCACTTCGGCTACACTCCGACCACTGCCAAGCGTTACCTTCGCCAACTCACGGAGTTTGGCTACTTGGAGGCACATGGTGGTAATAAGAATAGAACATATACAATGAAGGGTTAAAGGACCTCTTGTGCATTTATTATGGCGAATTCGCCACAATTAAAACCCAATCCGGCTGGGTATTTTTGCCTATTCCATTGTTTGTAAGATTCCTAATTAGAAAGAATAGATTGTCGGGACGGTTCTTTGCAGAGCAAAGCGGCAGAGCCGAGCGCCGGTGAACAATGAAAACAAAAATCTTGATTTTGTTTTGCATTGTACTCACTTATTCGTATCTTTGCAGGCAGAAGATGAATAAGCATGGACGAAGATAAAGAGTTTCTGAGGCAAGACAATAACTACCGCACGTTAAAGGCATTCCAAAAAGCGGAATGCATTTACGACGTGACATTTTACTTTGCTCATACATTCCTTTCCACGGGCGACCGCACGATTGATCAAATGATTCAGGCTGCGCGTTCTGGCAAACAGAATCTTGCGGAGGGAAATATCGACGGCATCACATCACGCGAAATGGAGTTGAAGTTGACAAACGTGAACCGGGCATCGCTGCATGAGCTGCTACTTGACTACGAGGATTATCTGCGTGTGAGAGGGCTGGAGCAATGGGCGCAGGATGACCCACGATGCGTGCAGACCCGGGCGTTCTGCAAGGCCCATCTCGACTCTGCCATCTTTCGGGAGAAGATAAAGGAGCGTTCCGCCGAGACCATCGCCAACATCGCCATCACGCTCATCCACCAATGTGACATCCTTATCCGTGGACTCATTGAGTGGAAGAAACGCGACTTCATAGAGAAGGGCGGCATTAAGGAGGAAATGTATCGTGCCCGCAAAGACTGGCAGAAAAAGAATGGAGCATACGGAGCTATTCCTTATGAGGGGCATGGGTATAATGGGGTTAATGGGTATAATGGGATTCATGGACAAAAGCCCATTCAACCTAAAAAGCCTACTCAACCCAGAGATGAAGACGGAGATAGAACACAGTAGGGTCTCCGCTGTGCACACGTATTTTTGGATAAATCTCAAAATGTTTTTATGTAAAATATGTAGAAATCTCAAAATCTTATACTTTTACCAACGGATTTTTTGTGTAACTGCACCATCTGAGCACACCCAAAAGAACCGACCTAATTTGTAAAAAATATTAAATCTTTCAGGGTGTCCCGGCTTTTGGGACACCCTTGCTTTACTTTTGCAACCAAAATTGCAATCAGAATTCACAAAAGTATTCAAACACTAATCAGAAGGACAATGACTAAAAACGAAATTGATGAGATTTTCGAGAAGTTGAGGCAGTCAGGTCTTGACCCTCAGCTGTGTGACACAGCAGTACCTTACTTCGCCAATGGTGTCCCTGCGGGCTATCCCGAGGCACCGGGCGACTATGACGGGGAGATGGTCCCGATGCCTCGCTCGTTCTTGAAACAATGTGACTTTGTACTGGCTGTTCACGGTGAATCCATGAAGGATGCGGGCATCCAGAATGGCGACGATGTGATAGTGAAGCATGACGTTCGCTTCGAGGACGGCGACGTGGTGGTGGCATGGCTCGACGGCGAGACAACACTGAAGACCTACTGCCGCGATGATGACGGCGAGGTATGGTTGGTGCCTGCCAACGACGACTATGAGCCCATCCGCGTGGCAGACTATACGACGGCGTATCTTCTGGGCAAGGTGACGGGCATCAAGAAGAAGAGCCCCCGTGTGCCGTTCAAGATGATACGGAGGCGGATGCAGGAAATGAAGGACCGGCACCGGAAGTCGCTGACGGACGAACGTGTGCGCGACAGCGTGACACAGGTACTACGTGACATCAAGGTAAGTCGCATGTGGTTCTCCATCTATCGTGTGCTGGCAGATGCCGGCTATCTGCACAGGGGCCGCTATGAGGAACTGTCGGAACGGATGGACAAGCTGTTCCCAGACAACAATTTCAACATCAACCCGAAGGACATTGGCCGTATGGATGTGCTTTCGTTCAGCAGGCCGTTTGCAGAGTGGGATGAGCGCAACGCTCCCGTTCAGGGTAAGCGTTTTCGTGAGTACCTGCACCTGGCGGCAGACCTGACGGCGTTGCTGAACGGCTAAAAACTTTCACCAAAACTTTCACAAACTTTCACCGAAAGCACCGTTTTTGGCCAAAAACTTTCACCAGAGGCCAAAACTTTCACCAAAACTTTCACAAACTTTCACCCGATGAGGATTTTCTTCATCGGGTCTTTTTTTGTTCCTAATTTTGCCTTTGCTTTTGAGGAGCAAAGGCGATTGCGGGCTGCGGCTCAGCATAGCTCGAGCGGGCCTCGGCTCTGCATTCACCTTGCACCGCAATTGTCACTCAGAAACCGAGCGGGGAGAAAGGGCGCCCCTCCTTCCGCGAGGTAATCATCTCTTAAAAAAATAAGTACAATGAAAGAGATTCAGATTTTCAAACATGAGGTGTTCGGAGAAATCCGGACAATGACTGACGAGAAAGGAGAAGTGTTCTTTGTTGGTAAAGATGTGGCGACGACCTTGGGGTATAGTAAACCCCTTAACGCAATCGCTATGCATGTAGATAAGGATGACTCCCTGAAATGGGGACTCATCGATTCGAAAGGCAGAAAGCAACAGGCCATCTTCATCAACGAGAGCGGTCTTTACTCCTTGGTACTCTCTTCGAAGCTGCCGCAGGCCAAGGCGTTCAAGCGCTGGGTGACCTCGGAGGTGCTTCCGCAAATCCGCAAGACGGGCGGCTACATCCCAACCCGTGACGAGAAGGGCAAGGAACTCTCACCCGAGGAGGTGCTGGCACGTGCCCACCAGATTGTAGGGCGTACGCTGCGCCTGCTGAACGGTCCGAACTGCGACTGCCTGACAGCGACACAGGTTGCCGAGTCGTGGGGCATGGATGTGCACTCATTCAACTCGCTTCTTCGGCGCATGGGCATCCAGTTCAAACGCGGAGGCGGCTGGCATCTGACTCCCGAGCTGGAAGGCCGGGGACTGGCAGAGACGCGCCATTTCCTGTACTACTCGCTGATGGGTGAGCCTCGTTCAAGGGCCTATCTGGTCTGGACTCCGAAGGGGGTGCAGTATCTGAACAACCGCTTTCTGAACGGCGTAACGGAGCAGCCGAGAATCGTTCAACTGAATCTGTTTGTTTAGATTACGGATGAAGGATTACGGATTACGGAGTGATGGAAGAATTGAAGAAATTTCTGATTAATTTCTGGCAATTTCTTTCAAAAAAATCACCGACAATATCTTTCAGAAAAAATCGAAAATCGAAAATCAGAAAATCGAAAATTAATTAGAATTATGGAAATCATAGCAAAAATCACAAAGATTGGTTCAATGGCCGAGCGCAAGTACACCAACAGGCAGACAGGTCAGGAGGAAACTTTCAAGTCAGTAGGCGTGTGGCTCTACCGCGGTGGCGATGTCATTTATGCCGAGGCGATTCAGGAAAAAGCCGATAAACTCATCGAAGCACAGGTGCAAAATGACATGCAAAACAAGACCGCATTTGTGCGCCTTGTTTCGAGGGTTCGTGACTATACTGATCAGAACGGAGTAGTACACTATTCATCGGAAATGCGCCTGACTGACTGGGAGTTACTGTAAAATCCACAACTTCCACTTCCACAACTTCCACATTAAGGTCGGAACGACCTTAGAATATATATAATATATTATAATATATTATTATAATTCTAACAAAACCCTTGAAAAACAGGCTTTTCAAAAGCTTAATGTGGAAGTGTGGAAGTTGTGGAAGTTGTGGAAATTCCGAAAACTAAACACATAGAAAGATTATGGAACCAACGAAGATTTATCTCGAAGACGGTCAGCCCCGCGAGAAGGTGGGAACGGCCAGAGGTACGGCAACGTACTATAAGAATGGCGATATTGACTTCAAGGCCTACGCCCAGGGCGAGCCGCAACAGCTGGACGTGGTGAAGAAAGGCCAAAGCTCGTGCTACCGCACGACAGGCAAGGAGCCCAAGCGCGTGGCGCGGCTGGTCATTGACGAAAGCAACCCCGACAAGGTCAATGCTCTTCAGGCAGAGCTGGACAAGTTCCTGAAAGGCTTTGACACGGTGAAGAAGGAGGCGATGCCGCGTAAGCGCGACACCATCTTCATGGATGAGGACGG
>JAEEGK010025191.1_pt1 | contig 12242 bp, 8 predicted proteins | sample 8958771 | NCBI WGS metagenome assembly JAEEGK01 (sample SAMN16246547, study PRJNA631951) | gut metagenome | biome: gut microbiome; feature: rumen; material: SC-attached | host: Bos | place: Iran: Karaj | collected 2018-10 | reverse complement strand
ATCAGTTCGAGAAAGAGAACGTCCGCAATGCCTTCATCTTCTGTCTCTACACAGGCATGCGTTTCTACGATGTCAAAGACCTGCGCTACTCCAATATCGACTATGCCAACAAACTCCTACGTTTCGAACAAGACAAGACTAAAGGACACTCTGCCCGTAGTTGGGTCACCATTCCCCTCAATGATGGACTTATTCATCTGGTCGGTAGGCCAAAGGAAGGTGAGACAAAGGAATCGCTCGTTTTCAACCTACCATCATACGAAAGCTGCTGCAAGTCCGTCAAGCGGTGGGTAAAACGTGCCGGCATCGACAAGCACATCAGTTGGCATTGCGCTCGCCACTCCTTTGCCGTGAACATCCTCAATAACGGAGCCAACATCAAGACCGTTGCCAGTCTCCTTGGCCATAGCGGTTTGAAGCACACCGAGAAATACACCCGTGCCGTTGACAAGTTGAAAGAAGATGCCATCAATAGTTTGCCGGAACTCAATTTATAATTCTTGATGAATTTCTACTGGCGAAGGAATAAATATTTTTTCTCTCGCCAGCATATAATCATGCCTGACGATATTTGACAATAAGTTTAGTCCACATTGCGTATATATAGCAAAGGATGATACTAAACAACAATTGAACCCCATAGAATATAGACGAAAGTATAGGCTATATAATTAATGAAATGAAGTAAAATGCATACTATTTGCCTATATATGTTAAATATGCTTAAATATCAAATAATAATCAATGATTGTGTGCTATATTTCACAAATATAGACTATATTTGCAAAAAATAGAAATTTAATCTAAGGAATATGGAAGATAATACTAGACGCAAAAGATTTACTAAAGTTGCAAGTAATCGCGTTCAGAAAATCATTGATTACCTGAACCTTCTGCAAAATTGTTCAAATCGTAGAAACTACGAATATGATGAGGATGATGTGAATCATATGTTTGAGGAAATCTCTAAAGCTCTCAAAGAAGCTAAGGCTGTTTATGCCAACGAACTTAACAAAGGTAATGGAAAATCTGGATTCTCCTTTAATAAATAGTTGTCTATGGAGAGCTTAGATTTAGTTGGTATGACTGAGCAAAATCAGTCATTACAGGGAGACAAGGATCTCGGCTGTAAGTGGAACTTTGTGCAGAAGCCAAAGGGTACAATGAAACGAGATCGTGAGGACTCTTCGTTTGACCTCTTCAAGGACAATGAAGTTCGTTGTCTTGTACGTGAATACATTCAGAATTCTATAGATGCAGCCCAGAAAATAGATGGAAACAAGAAAAAAAAGGTTCTTGTAACATTTTCATATGGAAAAATGATGTGCTCAGATTACCCCAATTTAATACAGTCGTTAATAGGGAGATTAAAAGCATGTAGCAAAAGAAGTCAGATTTTGCCGGGGGCAAAGGATATTTACAAAAGCAAATATGAATTCTTGAATTCGCGCAAGAATAGCACCATAAGCTATTTAAAAGTGTCTGACTATAACACGACAGGCATGAATTATATCGATGATGACGATATTCCATCAGCCTTTGATTCGTGTGTACATTGTTCTTCATCCAGCTATAAGCCTGATGGAGGTTTTGCTGGCGGCAGTCATGGGCAGGGGAAAACTGTAGGCTTTGTTAATTCTCCGTTCAATGCAGTTTATTATTCAACAAAGGACGATGAAAGTGGACATACATTTGGAGAAGGCGTTGTTCGATTGTGTACTCATAAATATAAAAGTGAGGATGGCGACGAAGTCCTCTTTGAAGCAGACGCCTTTTACAACAAGGGAGGTTCGCCTAATTCAGGAGAAGATATACCTGTCATTTTTAGACGAGATTTATCAGGAACCGACGCATTTGTTTTGGGTATGGAAGAAAATGAAGAGAACATCATTACAATGAAAAAAGAGCTTCTTCGGGGTTTCTTCTATGCGATATACATGGAGTTGTTAGATGTCAATATTTGTGGAGAAGAGTTCACCAAAGCAAATGTTGGCGAGAAGATGCTTGAATATTTCCCAGAGCCTGATTATACCAATTTAGATATGGACAGGAGCAATCGTCCAGAACTAAACTTCAATCCACGTCCATATCTTTTTGAGATTGCTATGTGCGATGCTGGTGACGACAACCATGTACTTTTCACAACCGATGATTTCCCTGGTCAGTTCCCTACTTTAGGACATGCAACCTTGCAAATATGGAAAAGCGATGACATCACAGCAGCAAGATCTTTGGATAAGATTATCTTCATGCGTAACAAGTTGATGACTGTAGAAGTGAGAAAATACTATTCCTCAAAAGGCTTTTATGGCATTATGGTTTGTGATGGTGATGGCGCAATATATCTGCGTATGTTGGAAGATGTGAGACATGACAAATGGGATGAGAAGGAATTGAAGGACATGAGCGATGCAGACAAAAAGAATGCAAGAAAGGCACTCCGAGAACTCGAGTCGTTTAAGAATGAGTGTTTGAAGAGACTCTTTCCGGAAGAGCATGACAAGCAGCTTGAGATAAAGTCCCTAAAAAAGAGAAGAATAGGAAAGTTTGGGAGTCGGAGTGAAGAAAACGAGGAGGATAATATTTGGCCAACTACCAATGTAATTGAAAAAGAAAAAAATCAAGGATTAAAGTCCGGCTCATTTACTATATTTGAAGAGGCCAAGGGAAGAAAGAAAAAGAAGAAAAAGGGTACTATTACAGACGTGGAACCTGAAACAGATCCGATTCCCCGTCCTGAGCCTCCAACAACAGAGCCTCCCACAACAGAACCACCCACAACAGAACCACCTAAACCGGAACCTCCAAAACCAGAGTCTCCGAAGAAAAACCCGACATACGTTGAAGGTGATGACGGCGATGATTATGGTACTGGTGAGGCAGAAAATCCAAACGTTGAACGTGAGAGGGAAATAAAGTTGGATGGACGCAACAAACGTCTAAAGCCGCTTCATAATGAAGATTTTGCATACAAACTCGAGATAAGAGTTCCAAAAGATTATTATGATTGCAGGCTTGTCCTTGACATACAGGCGGACGAGGGTTTATTTCCACTTGATTTGAAGAATGTTTCTGCCGGTTGCCAAATAAGGTCTGGCGTCTCGAATGAGATTTACGGATTTGATTTGAAAGCAGATGCTCCTAATGTTATTAAATTCACCGCACAGGAAAACGTTACATTGTACAGCTTAAACATTAAGGTATATGGACATTAAAACGACAGCAACATATCCGTACCCAATCTGGGGCTTACCTGATAATTACAAGGGAGATGATCCCGCTGGTCATAGAGTGGGATTGAAAAAGGATACTGAAGAAGATGTTTTCATCTTGGAATATGAGGTAACGACTCATAACGAAGGTGTAGATAGGCTCATTGCGGAAAAACTAGCTTCATATCTTTGTATCATACAATGCTCATCGACTTACTATACCCAAATTGAAAAGAGAGAAGAATCATGCTTCACAATCAAAATACCCTGTTCAAAAGTGAACAAAAGATTCTCCGTTAAGATTGAAATAGTTGCCACAGAGAACATCGACAGTTGCAATTATCTTGATGTGGATGAGTTCTATGAGGGTGTCGTAGATTATAAGAAGGGATCCATGATAGCTATGGTGGATAAATTCAACGTGTCATTAACACCTAGCGATGATATGGCCAACCTGAGCAAATTTGTAAAATACGAATACGCTAATGTTCACAAGGTCACGAATGTTATAGAGGACATTATTTTAATACAGCTGCCATACTCCTATGAAAATGCAGGAAAATTGGTTCAGAACCAATGTCCCAATGTATTCGAGGCAATATTGGTAAGGAATGCGCTTATTGAAGCCGTTTACAAACTACGTTCATGCTATGATGACGATAGCAAGGATTGGATTTTCTATCTAACGCAATTTATCAAACAAATGGTTTCTGAAGAAGAGTTGCCTGAGCAAGAAGGATATGACTATTCGATTGGCGATGTTCTACAAATAGTCGACAAGATTTTGCCTGATGTTATGCTTAACGCATTAGAGGAAGTAAAAGAAAAAATCGAACCAAAAGATTCAGATTCATGAAGCAGACAATCTTTACCCCAGAATTTGCCGAGGTATTAAAAATCCACGTTCAAGATAATCTCCCCAATTATCTCAATCCCACATTTAAGTGGCGAGAAGAAGCCGAAAGACATGATGGATTGTACGAAACTGATTTAGAGCAACCTGACTTGTCGGGGATGCTTGCATACGCTGATTCTAAAACTTCTGCTGATGACTTTGAAGCAGGAAAGATTCTCTTCGAGGCATTCAAAGATCTCACCCCTATGCAAGCAGCTCAAAGTCATTTTTGGCAATATCTTTCTCACGTTGACTTGTATGAATACATGAGGAGACGTTGGAATAAAGTTGACGAACAGGATTGTGACCCTAATTACATTGCCGAGCACTGGTTCTACAAGCAAAACAGAAATTGGCTGGAGGGCCTTTATTGGTCTTTCAAGAATACAGTTCAAACCAACGAAGATGGATCGCTTGATTACACTTACACCAAGTTCCTTTTCAGAGAGCAGAACCTGCGTAATAGAGGTATCATGCCTTCTGCTACTGTGTTCAGAAATCCAGAAGCTTTAAAGGGTGTACTTCGTTTCTGCATAGAAGAAATGGACAAGAAAGATCGTGGTGAGGATACCGTCTTTGATAAATACTTTGAGTACCGTATTACGGCGCCTAAAGGTGTTATTCAGTTAGTAAACAAGCTGGCTGGCGTAATTGAGGCATCTGCATATACGAGCCAAGACTTCTATGACTTTTTGGTAGCCAGTAGAGACATCATCAAGAGTCAGGGCGATAGAAAGAAAGAGAAAAAGGAACGTGACGAAGCAATGGCTTCAGCAGGCATCGCTCCCCCAAAAAAGAAGAAGCACAAAAAGAACAAGAAGCGTAAGAAAAGATAAAATATGGCAGAAAGAATAGAGTTTATACAAGATAAGACTCCAATAAAATTCATTGACCTTTTCGCTGGTGCTGGTGGCATCAGCGAGGGATTTTTGCAATCTTATACAGATGACAAATATTTTCGTTTTGTTTTGGCCAGTGACATTAATTCAAACTGTCAATTGACTCATGAGATAAGGTATAACCGGCAACTTGGACTTGAAGTTAAGTTTATAACGGAAGATATTATGTCAGAGGACTTTTTAGGTCAACTTCGTGAGAGCATTGGAAAGCAAAATATTGATGTTGTTACAGGTGGGCCTAGTTGTCAATCTTTCAGTTTGTCTGGCAGACGCAAAAAATATGACAAAAGAGATAATCTGTTTTTACATTATCTAAAAGTCATTCGCACTTTGCGGCCTAAGTATTTTGTCATGGAAAACGTAGCCGGGATTTTAACCAAGGATCATGGTCGATTTAAGGATTCCATAATGCGAGAAATACGTTCAATTATTGACGATGAGGAAATCCCCAATATGTTGGATTATCTTAACGGCATGTTGTTAAGGACGAAATCCGAATTTGTTCGTGCTTGCTATATAGCAAAAATAAATATGGAGTTGTCTGAAGACAATGAAGATAAATATCGAGAAGATTTTTTCAATCTTATTGAAACCCAATATAAGAATCTAACCAAACTATTAGAATATCAAAAGAGCAAAAGTGACACAAATGTCAACACCATTCGTCATGGTCTTATTCTTTTAAAACATTCTAAAGAAAGATGCGCTATTTGTGATGCAATTATCCAGGAAAAGACAGAGTCATATATAGACAAAGATGATTTTGTGGATACAATGAATGAATTCGTTGCCTTTTTAGATGACGAAAATATTATTGACAAAATAATCGGAGCTTTTGGTGCAATAGAAGACTTTGAAGATTACCAAGACAAAGTTTCGGAGTTGCAGGAGATGATAAAACTCTATCCATTAACTCTTGATGAATTTTTCATGCAGGTTCGAGAATTAGCTCAAGAAGACGATTCTGAAGATATATTTGATGAATTGTCATATGATATAAGATTATATCATATAAATGATCCCATAGTTGTGAATGCGTCTGATTTCGGCGTTCCACAAAATCGAGAACGCGTTTTGTTTATCGGATGTAGAAAAGACCAGCAAATAATTGATGAGATTCCTGCAACAGTGCAAGAAGATGAGAAAGTGTCAATTTTTGAGGCAATCTCTGATTTAGATTTTATAAAGAATGGAGAAGAAAGGAATGAGTATGAACAACTTCCTCCTAACAACAATTATATACATCTGTTAAAGAAACGTCAAATTGACGGTCAAATAAACAGTGATGGCTATCTATATTATGAATGGTCTAGAAGGGGGCGTCTTGGGCATCGATTTATATTTGACACTCCATTATGCTATGCTAAAAGTATTAAAGACTTAAACAATGGTGAGATAGTTGAAGGAAAAGAATTGTATAATCACCAAACAAGTCGGCAAAGCACAGAAGTTAAAGAACGACTTAGGTGTATTGCTGATTATGGTGAGTATAATGAGGAATGTAAACAAGAATTACGTGATAGAAGGCTGATGTCCAATAAACGCAACTACACAGTTTTAAATCCAGAAGGCCAATCACCTACTGTTGTTACTCTACCCGATGATTTTATTCATTATTCCGCATACAGAGCTATGACCGTTAGAGAGATGGCTCGTCTTCAATCTTTTGATGATTCTTTTGTATTTCAGGGGAAACGAACTACAGGAGGTGATTTGAGGAAATCAGATATTCCTCAATATACATTGGTAGGCAATGCTGTTCCTCCACTAATGGCAAGAGCTATTGGTAATGCTATTCTTAATGTCATTAAATAATATTATTATGACCATACTAGAAATACAAACCCGCAAGGAAGACCAGACGTTTGATTGCAAGAGCATTCAAATAGAGCCGAAAGCTTTGGCGATACCCATCGTGGCATTTGCCAATGCTGATGGAGGAGTAATAGCCATTGGTGTGTCGGATAAGACTCGGAAGATAGAAGGAGTTGACCAGCATACGGAAAAACTCAATGAGTTGCTGCGTGTGCCGTTTGATTTTTGTAATCCGTCAATTCCAGTCACTTGTTCCTATCTGCCTTGTACTGACAAGGATGGGAATGAGAACCATATTTTGCTCATGGAAATTCCTGCAAGTATGTACTTGCACACCAATCAGGCAGATGAAGCATTTATGCGTGTGGGTGACAAAAGTCGGAAACTGACATTCGATGAACGGGTGCAGTTGATGTACGACAAAGGCGAACGATTTTATGAAGACACTGCCGTATATGGCGCCACCATTGATGATATCGACATGGATGCTGTTGCCAATTATGCAAAGATGGTGGGGTATGGGAAGTCACCTATGGAATACCTACGGGAGAACAACTGTTTTGTAACCACAAACAAGAAAGGTGAGGAGGATGTCAGCACAGCGTGTATCTTGCTGTTTGGCAATAACCCCCAAAAGTTTTTCCCCCGTGCCCGTACCCGCTTCATCCGCTATGAGGGTGTTGACGAGAAGGTGGGGGCAGAGATGAACGTCATCAAGGATGTGACTTTCGAAGGAACCATCCTCAACCAAGTGGAGAAAACCATCGAGTTTATCGAGACCCAGGTACGTGAGCATACTTTCCTCGGACAGCATGGGTTATTTGTCACGCTACGCGACTATCCGAAGTTCGTCATACAAGAAATGACGGTGAACAGTGTTTGTCACAGAGCCTACAGTATCAAAGGAACGGAAATACAAATCAAGATGTTCGATGACCGGCTAGTGTTTGAATCACCAGGCAAGTTGCCAGGGATGGTGAAACCTGCCAATATCCGATACACCCATTTCTCCCGAAATCCAAAGATTGCAGCATTCCTGAAAGCATATCATTATGTGAAGGAGTTTGGTGAAGGTTTGGACCGAATCTGCCGAGAACAGGAGGCTAACGGTGCGAAAGCTCCCTCCTTCCGCACTGATGAGTTTATTTTGAAGATTACAGTACCAAAGGTGAATGAAAAAGTAACTGAAAACGACGAAAAAGTAACTGAAAACGACGAAAAAGTAACTGAAAAAGTAACTGAAAACGGACAAAAAGTAACTGTAAATCGTGAAGGGTTAATTCAACAGCTTATAGACAGAGCTTCTTCTAATGGAGATAAATTGTCGGCCAATCGCATTGCGATATTAGAATTAATGATAGATAACCCTTATATTACAAAAGTTGAGCTTGCAAAAGCCATCGGTATTCGCGAAATATCCATTTGGCGCAACATTGAAGCAATGCGTGGAAAATATCTCCGGCGTGTCGGTCCCGACAAAGGTGGCTTTTGGGAGATAATAAGCTAGGTCGTTTCCTCTAGGATGAAATAAGTGGTTTAAAAGTCGCCAAAACAACAAAAAACACCAACCATTTGATTGCCAAATGATTGGTGTTTGAGTCGTACCCAGAGCCGGGATCGAACCGGCACGCCTTGCGGCATTGGTGTTTGAGACCAACGCGTCTACCAATTCCGCCATCTGGGCATACCCGCAAAAGGGTGTTGGGACTTTTGCGGATGCAAAGTTACGAATAATTTTATAAAATGCAAAATAATGGGGCGAAAATCATGTGATTTTGAATTATTTTATATGTTTACTCAAGTTTCTGAAGTCATTATTTATTGTTTTACAACACATTATCAGTTGTGTTCTTGCAATCACTCCGGATGGTTTTTTGCTAAGCGAAGATAATGGTAAGTCCTGCCATCACAATTGACACCATCGACATCAGCTTGATGAGAATGTTGAGCGACGGACCGCTGGTGTCCTTGAACGGGTCACCCACGGTGTCGCCTACGATTGTCGCCTTATGGCAGTCGGAGCCTTTGCCGCCGAAATGACCTTCCTCAACCATCTTCTTGGCATTGTCCCACGAGCCACCGGCATTAGCCATGAACACAGCCAACGTGAATCCGGCGGTCAGTCCGCCTACAAGCAGACCCATCACACCGGCAACGCCGAGCACCAGACCAACGATAATCGGGATGATGATGGCAAGCAGCGACGGGAACACCATCTCACGCTGTGCAGAGCGTGTGGAAATCTCCACACAACGTCCGTAGTCGGGCGTGGCTTTCCCCTCAAGGATTCCTTTGATGGTGCGGAACTGACGGCGTACTTCCTCCACCATCGACTGGGCTGCACGTCCCACGGCTCCCATTGTCAGTCCACAGAACAGGAAAGCTGCCATACCGCCAATGAAGGCACCTACAAGCACCTTCGGATTCATCAGGTTCACCTGGAAGAAATCCATGAACTGACCCATGTCGGACGACGACGGGTCAAAAGCATTTCCGAGCGCATCCAAATATTCCTTGCCGTTTTCCACTGCACGCTGCATGGCGATTTTGATTTCTTCCACGTAGGAGGCAAGCAATGCAAGGGCGGTGAGTGCGGCTGAACCGATGGCAAAACCCTTGCCTGTGGCTGCGGTGGTGTTGCCAAGTGCGTCGAGCGCATCGGTGCGCTGACGGACTTCAGGCGGGAGCTCACTCATCTCCGCATTTCCGCCGGCGTTGTCGGCAATCGGTCCGTATGCATCGGTGGCGAGCGTGATACCCAATGTCGAAAGCATTCCCACAGCTGCGATACCGATTCCGTAAAGACCCGTAGAGAGACATTTTGCCGACATTGACAGGTCAAAACCATTAGCACAGAGGAAACTCAGCATGATTGCCACGGAGATGGTCACTACTGGCACCATCGTTGAAATCATGCCTGTGCCCACTCCCTTAATGATGACTGTGGCAGATCCTGTCTGCGACGATTCGGCAATTTTCTGTGTCGGCTTATAGGAGTGGGAGGTATAATATTCAGTGCCCTGGCCGATAATCACGCCAGCTACCAGACCGGTGATGACGGAGAACGATACACCCACCCAGTTCTCGATTTGAAGAAGGTAGAGGATGACAAAGGTGGCGATGGCTATCAGCACCGCACTCACGTTCGTTCCGATGGAGAGTGAGGTGAGCAGGTTCTTCATCGTCGCTCCCTCTTTCGTCTTCACCATAAAGATGCCGATAAGCGAGAGGAAAATACCCACAGCCGCAATAATCATCGGTGCGATGACTGCTTTCAGCTGCATGTCGGGCGAGAGCGCGAAGGCGGTGGCTCCGAGGGCAGCCGTACTGAGAATACTGCCGCAATAGCTCTCGTAGAGGTCGGCACCCATACCAGCCACGTCGCCCACGTTGTCGCCCACGTTGTCGGCGATGGTGGCGGGGTTGCGCGGGTCATCCTCCGGGATGTCCTGCTCCACTTTGCCCACGAGGTCGGCACCCACGTCGGCGGCTTTCGTGTAGATTCCGCCGCCCACACGGGCGAACAGTGCCTGACAGGAGGCACCCATGCCGAAGGTAAGCATCGTGGTGGTGATGATTATCAGTGAGTTCGATTCTCCATGATAGAAGTTGCTCAATATCAGAAACCAGATGGCGATGTCTAACAGACCGAGACCCACAACCACCAGTCCCATGACTGCGCCGCTGCGGAACGCCACACGCAGGCCTTTGTTCAGACCCTGACGGCAGGCGTTGGCGGTGCGGCCGCTCGCGTAGGTGGCGGTCTTCATCCCGAAGAAGCCGGCAAGGCCGGAGAACAGACCGCCGGTGAGGAAGGCAAACGGAACCCACGGGTTCTGAACTTTCAGCACATACGCCATCACGGCAAAGATGGCGGCAAGGACAACGAACACAATCGTCACCACTTTATACTGCTGACGTAAATAGGCCATAGCGCCACGGCGCACATGACCTGCTATCTCTTTCATTCGATGCGTTCCCTCGTCCTCTTTCATCATCTGACGGAAGAAGAACCACGCCATGCCCAGCGCCACAACCGAGGCGACAGGGACAATCCAAAATACAGAAGGAATGTTCATCATGATGATTTAAAGATTTAAATATGTAAGATTTAAAGATTTTATAAGCCTCTATACTATTAATAATCTCTCTGAATTCTGTAACTCAACTAAAACTATCAGTTCTCCAACGTGAAACTGCCTAACTTCCGTAACGGCTTGCGGCTGATTTTGCTCCACACGGTTTTGCCGTTCTCAATAGGCTCATCAAACACCTTGAGTTTGGTGCTGCTCTTTTTGCTTGTGAGATAATTGATGCTTACTTGTTCCCCTTCGCCTGTCGTGCGGGTGTAATAACTTATGTCTTCTCCAATCAGATAGAAATCATCGTTCTGACGGCGGAAAACATAAGAGTGACGGGGAGAGGTGTAACTGCCTGCTGTGTACATTGTGCTCAGGTCGATAATCAGTGTTCCGCGGTTGGTCACTTCGAGGGTCACATCGGTGAAATAGTTCAGACTGGCAAGTGGCGGAATCACGTTGTCATACTCATAATGTTTGATAAGGTCGCCCTCCTCCGACATATAATAAATCGCAAGAACGGGCTGGTTCTCATTCAGCTCATAGCCGTCGTCGCGTTTGGTTATTCCCGCCGGATCGTTAGGGACTGCCATCAGCACCAGGTCGTTCCGACCGTTCTTATACAGGTCGCCCCATGCCTCCTGAGTGGTCCATCCTTCAGGAACTAAATCTTTCACTTGTTTGCCCGTCTCTTTCAGCCGCTGGGCACTTGCCGACAATGGCAGTGTCAGCAACAGCAATAATGAAACCAGTGTCGTTTTCATACAATAGTCAGTTTAAGATGTTATGTTGTCAGTATGTTAATTCATTTTCTGCAAATATAGGTATAATATTTTTTACCACCAAATGCCTGTGAATTTTTCTTGAAAAATAAATATAGCAAGACTTCCAAATATAATATTACTAAACAACTGATGATTATAAACTTTTTACGTCTTAGATTTCATTTATATGAAAAAAATATGTATCTTTGCCGTAATTACTAATTTTTTGCAATTATGAAGAAACTTTTTTTGTTATATGTACTCTGTCTGATACCGGTATTTGTGTTTGCCAATGCCAGACAGACAACGCTTTGGGGGCAGGATTTCTCTACCCTCTCAACGGGTTATTCCGTTTCTGGATTCAACATCTGCAATGATGAAAATCCTCCCAAGAAAGGCGACGTGAACCTCGACGGATATGTGGATATCAGCGATGTGGTGGCTATCATCAACACGATGGCGGGTGTCACCACCGAATTTGCCGCAACCGCCGACGTGAACGGCGACAAAGTAGTGAATATCTCCGATGTCGTCCTGGTCATCAATATCATAGCCGGGATGGTTGACGATGCTGTGCT
>JAEEGK010025189.1_pt1 | contig 12242 bp, 9 predicted proteins | sample 8958771 | NCBI WGS metagenome assembly JAEEGK01 (sample SAMN16246547, study PRJNA631951) | gut metagenome | biome: gut microbiome; feature: rumen; material: SC-attached | host: Bos | place: Iran: Karaj | collected 2018-10 | reverse complement strand
GGCACTGTAGCCGACCGTTTCGCGAAGTTTTCCGTTTTCGTCGTACGAGCGTAAGACGCCGTCCAACTTGCCGTTTTTATACGGCGCTTCGACCGCCAACTTGCCGTTCGGATGGTACGTCAGCGACACGCCTTCGCGCACATCGGTTCCCTTTAAGACGGTGTAAATTCTCGACACGCGACCGTCATCATACGTCGTTTTTACCGTATCCACGGGGGCCGAAACCGCAGTTGATTCCGCCAAAGGGGCTGTTTGAGCAGTGCAGCCCATCACTACACACGAAAAAATCAATAAAAAAAGCTTTTTCATTACATTATAATGTAGCATAATCTTTCAAGATTATGTATTTTGTGTCCGTCATGCATGTTACTTTTTTAAATCCCCCCTTCCACCCGATGTTCAGTCGGGAATCTAGATCCCCGTGTGTTACAAAATCCAGTACGCTTTACTGGCCCATGTTTTTGAGTTATGCTGCCGGCGTTTGTGAAGCCGACGGCAACGAAATCCAGCTGATTGACAGCCCCGCTATGGAACTTGACCTCGCGCAGACGCTCGAAGGCATCAAGAAGTTCGGCCCGGAGCTTGTCATTTGCAGCACGAGCACCCCGAGTATTTTGAACGACCTCAAGGTGGTCCACGCGATCAAGCAAGAAATGCCGAACGTGAAGGTCGCCATCATGGGTACGCACGCGACCGCCGAGCCGCTTGAATCCATGGAAATGGAACCGTCGCTGGACTTTGTGGTGATTGGCGAAGCCGATTACACTTGCCGGAACCTCGTCCGCGCACTCCGCGGAGACGGCGCTCCCGTCGGTCAGTTCGCGGGGCTTGCCTACCGCACCGCCGAAGGCAAGGTGGACTTCCAGCCCGAAGGCCCGAAAATCGAGAACTTGAACGAAATCCCGTGGGTTTCCAAAGTTTACCGCAAGCACCTCTACAGCTGCTACAAGAAGTATTTCTACGGCGCGAACCTGAACCCGCTTATCGTGATTCTCAGTGGCCGCGGCTGCCCGAACCACTGCAGCTACTGCGTAATCCCGCAGACGCTCAACGGTCACAAGTTCCGCCGCCGCGATCCGAAGGACGTTGTCGACGAACTGCAGTACATCAAGGACAACTTCGAAGATTTAGGCGAAGTGTTCTTCGAAGACGATACGTTTACAGCGAGCCACGAACATGTGCGCCAGATTTGCAACTTGATTTTGGAACGCGGTCTCAAGATTACATGGAGCTGCAACGCCCGCGCCGATGTGCCGCTCGATTTGCTCAAGCTCATGAAGAAGGCCGGTGGCCGCGAAATGTGCGTGGGCTTTGAAAGTGCAAGCCCCGAGGTTCTCGAAAAGATCCACAAGGGCGTGAAGAACACGGACAAGGCGATTGAATTTACGAAGAACGCCCGCAAGGCAGGACTCCTCGTTCACGGATGCTTCATGGTCGGTAACCCAGGCGACACGCCGGAAACGCTCCGCATGACGCTCGACTACGCGAAGAAGCTGAACCCGAACACGGCGCAGTTCTACCCCATCATGGCGTATCCCGGCACCGAAGCCTACAAGGAAGCTCTCGAAAGCGGAGCGCTCAAGTCCAAGGACTACAGCCAGTGGCTCGACAAGGACGGCTTCCACCGCACCACGATCCAGCGCGGTGAACTCACAAGCCAGGCGCTCGTCGATTTCTGCGACAAGGCCCGCCGCGAATTCTACCTGCGCCCGAGCTACATCATCCGCCAGGGCATCATGGCCATCAAGAACCCGCGTGAACGTTACCGCGTCTTCCGCGGATTCGGCACGCTCGTGAAGCACTTGTTCAGAAAACACGGCGAGCTCGCCCCGGTCGCAAGACAGGCCCCGACGATAAAAGAATAGAGCGCTTCGCTCGCGAAAATTGAAATTTGGCGGTGAAATTGCGAATTTTTCGTTCATTTCACCGCCACTTTTGTAGTTTGTCTGTAAGATTTTGGACCAAAACGCCGGAATGTCGCATTTTGTGGCGGTGATTTTCAGCATTTTCGTCCATTTTCACCGCCAGAAAACGCTTCAGCAGTCCTGCAAAAGCCGAAACAGCCTCATTTTAGCACATACAAACTAATTTTTGGCGGTGAAATCGCGAATTTTTTGTTCATTTCACCGCCACTTTTGCACTTTCAGCCCCTCGTTCGCGCTTTCAGCCCCAAAACGTCACACCAGCTGTTCAAGTATTTTTTCCACCATCATGGAATTGAGCGGGCGGTCGTGCGTCTCCGTAGTCATCACGAAGTTCTTGCCCAGACAAAAGCCGTTCATCAAGTACATTTCCATCTTGGAGGCCATGTTCTGGCAATACTCCGGCACATCGATCATCCCGAAATGTTCCCAGACAAACTCCTTACGAGTCCGCACGTTCAAGCACGTAAAATCCGGATAAACGACAACGCTCTTACGGCCTCGCGCACGCAATCCACCGCGACATTCACCAACTCCGCGACTTCCGCCAGCATCGCGACGACCCGCGCGAACCTCACCAACTCCGCGCGCCACGTCCACATCACACGCCCCCGCATGCAGCAACTCATGCGGAAACTCGTAGCGGTAAGGAATCCCCCTGCGGAACAGCGCATCCGCAATGATGATTTCAGACTTCGACCGCACGCGCTCGCCCCGCGCCGTCATCAGCACCGACCCGTCCGCGTCGAATTCACGACCGGCGTACTTCACCGCACTCCAGCGCGCCACAAAATCTTCATCGGGATACACAAGCGGGGTTACCAGCGAACGCCGCGCCGGATGCAGCAGTGCATACAAGTTTTCCGCAACGGACACATCGTACTTCGCCACGCATTTTTCCAAGACCCCGCGCAGTTTCTGAAGTTCGGCCCGCATTTTCGCGTCGTAATCGCGCTGGGCAATGGCCGACGCAAACGACATTTTCTCTTCCGGAATATACTCGCCCTTGCGCCCCGTCTTCGCCGTCACGCGAAAAAACTGGAACCCGCCACGGTGCGGCGACACGTTCAGCACGCCAGCCGGCGCACGCGAAAGCCTTTTCGAAAGCACCGCCTCGACATTAGACAATTCAGCGATCCGCTCACGAAGCAGCGGCAAAAGACAATCTTTGGACAAATTTTCTACAACTCGTTCCATCAAATCCCCTCAAATTTTATAATGAGCAGAAGTAATCTACATTTTAATTTCTAACTTGACCAGTAGAGTTTGTTGTGACAGGAAAGCCATGATTTGCAAGAAGTGCGGAAGGGAATACGAAGACGACATGCCGAAGTGCCTGTGGTGTGACGCACCGAATGAAAGCCCGGTTCGACCGACAGAAGCACAAGAAAAAGAAACGGCCGAATCGGCTCTCCTGGAATGCGAAGTTTGCAGTAAAAAAGCAATTTTCTGGCTCAAGTTCTTTTTTATTGTAAATCTTATCTGGCTTATCGTTTTCATCTTAATCTTTATTCTTTATAAAGATTTTGGAGGTCTCCAATTCACGATTAGCCGTATGGGGTTTGCATACATTGCGGGAACAATTCTTTTCGGCTGGTTTATGTCAATTGGATCAATCGTGACATGTAATTTCAGCAACCCGTCGGTCATCTTTCTTAGTTGGTTGAATGTTCTGCTATCCATCGTTTTCTGCATTTGTATTATTAAATGTTGCTCATGGGTTTATTCCGCCGTAAAAGCGCAGCGTCATTTTTCCAAGACTAGAATTTCACCTGACGCCGCAGCATTTTCTGGCCTAATTCCTTTTGTATTTCCGTTTGTACACTATTTTATTTTTAGGGATTTGCTTGCTTTGCAAAAAGAAACTATTGACGACAAATCTCTAGAATGCAAAAAAATATCGAACTTGAATCTTTGGGCAATTCCTATATTCGGCACCTTTGTTCACATCGGCTTTTTTGTGATAATTAACTTTGGCATGTGGGTTACAAGCGTATTCTTGAGCTATATCCTCATAGCCTGCTACATCAAAATCATACGCGTCATCACCGCGAACGTAAGCACGCTCCATTCCTTGACGACAGCGACTTCCCCAACAGCCGACACTTCCAGCGACACTCCCGATAACCCGCAGAGGCCAGCATGATTTGCAAGAAGTGCGGAAGGGAATACGAAGACGACATGCCGAAGTGCCTGTGGTGTGATGCACCGAACGACAGCAAAGTCGATTCTTCGGGCACAAACCCGGCAGACGGAACCGACCCGGAGGATGCGGAGCCTCCAGAATGCGAAGCGCGTGGTAAGCGAGCTGAATATTGGCTCAAGGCTTTCTTTTTCGCCAGCCTCATCATGATTATTTTACCCATAACCGCTATTATATATTGGGAAACAACAAACGTTCCCTTTGACAATGACATACTGTACAAGATTTTAAGTTTTTGGTTTTTGCTCGCTCCTCTACTCATAACAGCACTATGCCCAGTGTTAGTCTTGTTATGGCCCATCATTTGCCTAGCCACTTTTACTTCATACATCTTTCTAGTTATTTCCATATGCGAGAGCGCCTATCACTACTGTCGGTGGCTTCATTATTCTGAAACAGAACAAAGTCATTTCTCGAAAATGCGGTTTTCACCTGATGTAGCAGTCATCCGCACCGTAATTCCCGTTATTGGTCCTGTCTTTCAATATTTTATTTTCAACGACTTGCTCGCCCGGCAAAAAGAAGTGCTTGAAAGGAATCATCAAGACTGCAGGAACCTTCCTGATTGGCTGTTCCCCGTAATTTCCGTATCCGGCTTTGTGATGCAGTCAGGATTATTGACAATCAGCATTCTCAAGGAGTGGCTTCCAATCGTGTGGTTTGCCAGCGTATTTTCTGGCATCATCCTTTTCGCTAGTTACATCAAAATCATACGCACTATCACCGCGAACATAAGCACGCTCCATTCATTGGCATCAGCGGCTTCCCCAACAGCCGACACTTCCAACAGCACCCCAGACTCCCCGTCTGACGACGCTCCCTGCAACACCGCAGCCAGCGACGAACCGAACAACGACACCCCTAGCGACACTCCAAACAACGAACAAGACCACGACTCTCCCGACAACCCGCAGAGGCCAGCATGAATTGCGAAGAGACCGAATCCGTCAACGACGAAATCCAGTCGCAGGAATTTTTCGACAAAGGAATTCAGGAGAATGTCCTGCGTGGAGAAAAACGAATCGGCAGGGTAAAAAAATTCATTCCTGTAATTATCAAGACGGAGATACTCTTATTTTTCTTGTTCATCATCGGATACTGTTTTGGATCAAACTTTTTGTTAGGCCTATTCTTTGTAGTATATCCGATCCATTCTCTGTTTGTTTTTTTCGTACTGATTTCGTCATTAGCTATTTATTGTGTGTGGCTTTACCATATTTTGAGCAATCTTCGCAAATTTACAGGAACCCGTTTTTCACCCAAGATTGCCGTTGTTTGCTCACTACTCCTTGGCATCGGCCAGCTTTTGACATGCTTCATCTTCAAAGACATTCTCACGCACCAAAAAGAAGTCCTTGACGCGCATGGTATCGACACCACATCAATTCCAACAACCACACCTGTATCACCTCTGTTACTAGGACTAGGCATCCTGTTAATATTGCTTTTGTGCACATTAGGAGCAAGCAGCTATATGGTAGTATTTGTTTTATTAACACTCTTTTTTCCCATTATACCATACCTTTTTATCTTCAAGGTCGCTTTCGACATATTTGCAATAATCATCCTGCTCATATACATGAACTTGGTCCAACAGCCCCTATCAAACGAAAAGTCGATTGCCCAATTGAATATAGACAACCCGCTGCAAAATAACCCCTAAAGCTTTTCTGCATCGGCCTTGTCGTCTTCGCCATCCCCACGGAAATTTTAATCTCGCAAACAGTCGACCCCGGCAGCTACCTTGATAACTTTCTGAATCAACTTTCAATTCCGCATTCAGTCAACTCCGGCAGCTATTTTGATGAATTGCTAGATAAACTTTTTTATGCAGGAATGAATTGTATAGTCACCCCACTCATCATTATTCAATACCTCCACGGAACAAGCAATAAAATAGGTTGGCTGACCACCGGCGGCCACGTGCCTCGCCCTCATCCCCTTTTTATTTCCAGCATTCCATTACCAGATTTTCAACGACTTGCTCGCCCGGCAAAAAGAGACGCTCGAAAACAACAATCTCGAAGCCATCAGCCTTCCGAATTGGATACTCAGAGCCATCCCCGTACTCGGCATTTTGATACAGGTCGGCTGGTGCATAGGAATTTTCGGCGCGAAAGACCTCATTGCGGTAAGAATTATAAGCATTATCCTCAGCATCACCCTTTTCGCTAGTTACATCAAAATCATACGCGCCATCACCGCGAACATGAGCACGCTCGTTCATTGGCGACAATCGACACTCGCGGCAACCCGCAGAGGCCAGCATGTTTTGCGAAGAAACCGAACTCGTCAACAATGAAATTTAATCGCAGGAATTTTTCGACAAAGAAATTCACCTTATAAAAAAAAATGCGCGGGGCGAGCCCGGCATTTTTTTAAGTCTATTTTTCGATGATGGATTTAGTTGAATTCACCATTAAATCCGGTGTTATCACTTTCCTCATCAAAATGAGTGATGTCCGAAGAATCCAACAGACCCGTCTTGTAGCCCATTTCTACAACTTCCATGCTGGGAGCCACATACTTCTTCTTTTCAATTTCGATGTTCATGATTATCCCCCTTACTTAATAACCACTTTCTTTCTGTTGTTGTAGTAGGTGCCCTTTGCGGTCGGTTTCTGCATCAGTCTGCGGCCCTTCATATCGAACCAGCGGTCTTCAACAACGATTTCGCCCGTACGGGTATTCATCGTACCCAAGTACATCGTGCTATCCTTGCCCGTAATCAAGTGGACTTCAATAGTTGACGGCAAGTCCTCGAGGCTGGCCACTTCGTTCCCTTCTTTCGCAAGGCCCCTAACCTTAGAAGCACCGCCACTAGCTTCTTCGGCCTTGAGATAGGCTCTGAAGGCGCGTACAGACGCACATACGCCATCTTTACAGTTACCTTTCTTGAACGTACCTATTTTAGTACCATTTTTCTCTTCACCGGCAAAGCCATAGACGCCCTTGACAGTAGTCTTGTTGAACTGAATCGGTTCATAAGTTCCGATAAAGTCCCAATTATACCCTTCGTAGGAACCCGTTCTATGTCTGCTATTAGTCGTCGTATTGAGAGTCACGCTTTTCGTAAATTCGATTCGCAAATTTCCTTTTTGTTGAAGAAGGAAAATATACGGCGTATTGGCTTTTATATTGTTCCCAGTATATTGTCTGACATTAACCATCAAGTCACAGGTTTTGTCCCCAGCATTGCAGCCGTGCCTGGACACATTCACAAACTCGCAAATAGCAAAATTCCAGTTATTCAAGGCCGTTTGAAGTTCAGACACACTGATGTCAAAAGGAAGCATCAACGTAGAAGCGACGCCGCCTTCACTCACTTCCGAAGCATTCTCTGTTCCCTTGAACACACGGTTAAAGGAAACCCCATCCACTCTGACATTTTTAATTTCCTGCAGAGGAACGTTTGCATCGTCGTCGATGTAAGCGATTTTTTTGTTATTTACCTTTTTAATGGTAATTGGTCCGTATTCAGCGAGAATTTCTTCCGCCGCAAATGAAGTCCCCCCTAAGGCAAACAATGCCAGCATGGAGACCAGAATTGATTTTATATTCATGGTGTACCCCCAAAATTTTTGTTGTACAAATATAGTAAAATAAAAGATTTTTGCAAATTAATAAAAATAAATTATATACGTTCGCAAATTCCCCCAAATTCTTCAAAAAAGGGGGAATTACTTTATATTACATAAAAAGTTACGTTTATTACAACAACTAAATAATATTTTTATACGCTTTACGGGTAAAAAAATGTCACATTTTGCACAAATGTTTACAAAAAAAGGCAGCCGCGCTGCCGTTCGTTTATATTTTAAGTAAGAAAAAAATATCGTAACTTGCTACACTATGCCTTTTTTTTCTTTTTGCGTGCTCGTCTAGCCACGACAGCCGGGCGCACCATCGTCGCGATGTTCATCGCCGTTCCAATCAAAATTAAGAAACTTGCGCAATAAAGCCCAATTCCCGCCTCAATTTTCAATAGCGGCACTCCGAGCATATCGCCCACCTGCGAAAGTTTCATCAAGAGCGACCACAGCGACACCATCGACAAAAGTCCCATCACCGCCGACGCCAGCGGAACGAACCACGAAAAGGCGGCCGCCAAAAAAATCGCGGCGAGAATGCCGTACAAATGATGTACCGGTTCCATTTTCGGGAAGTTCGGAATTTGCGTTTTGAAACGATCGAGCGTCTTTGGATTTTCCTTGACAATACGGCGCATCTGCCCCAGCGCCGGTTCCGACAGCGACTTGTCCAAATCTACGCCGGAGGCAATCTGGTAAAAAGTCGTCTCGGCAATGGGCTTTGCGTTTTCCTTGACAGCGCAAGAAACGTTCGCCAATGGCATCAACAACGCAAGAAACACTAACAAGTACGGAAGTGCCGTAAGTTTCTTGAAAACACTCATTTCCTTGCTGGATTTTTTCATTTTTTATCACCCTGAATTATTCTATTAAGCGGAAATACGCAACGGAAACCGATAAAATCAGACCAATAGCGCGGGTCTTCATCATCTCTAGCGGTCATGTTCAAATCATCCACTTTGGACTTCCAGGAACCGCCCTTCAAGACTTTGTCCGTGCCCAAATAGGAGCCGGTCGGATTGGAGTCTTCTACCTTGAACGTAATGGCAAAATAATTGTCGCGAGTCCATTCGGCCACATTCCCGGACATGTCGTAAAGTCCCCAGGCATTCGGCAATTTCGTCGCCACGTCATGCGGGCCATAGGCGGTCGAATCCTTCTTGCGGACATTCAAGGAATTTTCCGCAAAGACGGCATACTTGTTCACGGTGAACAAGTCGAACGACGACCAGAGCACGCCATCGTTGCTACCGGCGCGGCCTGCATATTCCCACTGGGCTTCGGTCGGCAGATCACCGCCAAGAGTCTTGCAGAAATACTGGGCCTTGTCCCAGTTGATATTCTGGACCGGTTTTTTGGGGCCCTTGAACACAGAGCGGTCTTCAAAGCGCAATGTGGAATCCAAGGTTCCCATTATCTTTTTGAAAAATTCCTGCGTCACTTCGGTTGTATGAATCGCGAACGGAGACATGGAAACGACTTTTCCGCGATAACGGAACGAGCCGGAGTCAATTACGGCAACAACGCCACGGTCCGCATGCTCAATAAACTTCGATGTGGAGTCAAACTGGGAGTTTTTTTTTATGGCCGTCGAATCGGTCTTTGCGGATAATGTCGCATCTTTCTTGAATTTAAGCCAATCTCGCACTTCCGTTTCTTGGCTCACGTAATCCGGCAAGATAAACTCACCTTTACCTATATATAAAACGTCTCCCTTGCGGAAAGCCAGCTTGTCAAAGCGGTAATGGAAGCGACCCACAAGAGCGCCTTCTTTATAAGCCCACACCGGTTTATTGTTCACAAGCATCAAAGTCGTAATGAAGGAGCCGTCACCCGAAGAAAGTTCAGTCAACAGCGAATCCATCGGATAGCCTTCGACGACGCCCTTCCAGGTCACGTTGACACGGGCATTCGGTGCGCCAAACTGAATGATCAAAGAATCGACCTTGGTCGAATCGTTCGCATTTTTGATGGCCTTCACAGAAACCGGTTTTTCGTTTATCTGCACCGGAAGTTTCTGGAGGCTGTCCAGTTTGGCATGCAGCGCCTTGAAAATAAGATTGACTTCGCCCAGTTTTTTGCTGCGCCAAAGCGAGCGCGCCTCATCACGTTTAAGATTATAGCGCTGGACATAATTACGGTAATCCGGACTCGTTAGAGTAAGGCCCAGGGAATCCGCCTGTTTAAGTTTCGGATAAAGATTCGAGAATTCCATCGTATCGATGCGCTGCACGTTCTTGTCGACATCAGCCGTAAAGGCATCATAAAGGCTTTCCGTTTCTTCGAGCGTCTTGGTGGACTGGACGTTTTCCCTTGTCACCGAAAGGTTAAACTGCGATGCCGCACTTGAATCGACTTCCGGGAATTTAACGTTGAACACGAGCTTTTCGCCCGTCTTGAGTTTGCCGATATCGACATACGGGAGTTGATCCGGAGCGTTAAACGCAAACGTGTAAACGCCTTCCTTTACCGGATAGAACAAGTTCGACGGGCCTTTCAACGAAGGGCTGTAAGATACAACGTCCAAGTTCTTTTCGTCCGACTTTATTTCCACCACTCCCGGATGCGGGCATTCCTTGATGGTCTGCCACTTGCCATTTTTCATGAACATCAGTTTTCCGACGCGGGACGAATAAATATATTCGGAATCAAAATAGATATCGGCTTCATCCTGGAACGCCTTGTACTGGCGCGATGCGTATAAACGCAAACCGACAACTTCACGCACACTCAAATGGTTTTCCTTGAGGTTGAACGCATGAAGCCTGTTATAATCTTCTATCTTGAGGTTTCCGACAAACCACAAGTATTCCTTTACGGATTTTTTCTGACGAAGATAAAGCCTGTTCGCCTTTAGCGGAAAAACGGGTTCCTGCGAGATTGCAACAGAGTTGTCAAAAGCAATAGCCATATTGGACGCATGTTCCAAAACGCCACCCACCTTGAAATTATCCGGCAACAATTTGAAGTTTCGGTCATCGTCTGCCATGGCGAGCGCCGGAATCAACATCAAAAGCGGAAGCAATCGGGAAATGTTCATAAACTCTCCTGTCTTTTTAGGAACCTTCTTGTCTAGAAAAATAATCTCTTCTAAGCAAATTAGTTCTAAAATTTTGACGAATTAACGCCCATTTCGAGCAAATAACCCCCGTTTGCACCGCCCACAGGTCCCAATTCGACCTTCCAGTCCGCCAAACGGATGATATCGGGGTGGTGTTCGATGACAATGACCGTATCGCCACGGGCCGAAAGCCTGCGCAAGAGGTTCCACAGAATTTGAATATCCTTGAGATGGAGGCCCGTCGTCGGTTCGTCGAGCAGATAGACCATTTCCGTCGCCGGACGGCGACAAAGTTCCGCAGCAAGCTTTAGGCGCTGGGATTCGCCACCACTGAGCGTCGTAACCGGCTGCCCCAGTTTCACGTACGGGAGGCCCACATCGCGGAGGCATTCGAGTTTCGGCAAAATCTTCGGCTGGTCCTTGAAAAATTCGCAGGCTTCCACGATGCGCATGTCAAGCACGTCAGCGATGTTCTTGCCCTTGAACGTGACCGTCAAGGTTTCCTGGTTGTAACGCTTGCCGCCGCAGACTTCGCACGTTTCCCAGATGTCCGAGAGGAAGTGCATCTCGACCGCAACAGCGCCACGGCCTTCGCAAGCGGGGCAACGCCCGCGCGCAAGGTTATAGCTAAAGCGGCCATAATCAAAGCCCTTCATCTTGGACTGTTCGAGTTTGGAGAACAGTTTGCGGATATCGTCAAAGACGCCCGTGAAGCTCGCCGGCGTACTGCGCGGCGTCCCAGAAATCGGGCTCTGATCGACGAGCAGCACTTCGCCGCTCTGCTTTTTGCGGCCGCGCGCCTGGAACTGTTTTTTGAGCGCCGGGAAAATTTCATCGACGACAAGGGAACTCTTGCCCGAGCCCGAGACGCCACAGACAACGCTCACGGCCTTTTTCGGGAACTTCACGGACAAGTTTTTAAGGTTATTCGCCTTGAGGTTCTTGAATTCGTAAAACTCCGTATCGTCCGTGATGCGTACCGGTTCCAGCTGATTTGCAACAGGAGTCGAATACGTGAGGAACTTGACAGTCTCGCTACGCGGGAAACGCTGCAGCGCATAGGGTTTCGCAAGTTCTGTTGGACTTCCTTCGGCCACGACTTCGCCGCCAAAGTCGCCCGCCCCCGGGCCCATGTCGATAATGTGGTCTGCGGCCTGCATCATCTTGAGGTCATGTTCCACGACCACGAGCGTGTTGCCAAGGTCACGCAAGCGGTAAAGCGTGTCCAAGAGTTTTGCGGTATCGCTTTCGTGGAGGCCGACCGTCGGTTCGTCCAGTACGTACAAGACGCCTTCGAGGCCGCTACCAATCTGGCTTGCCAAGCGGATGCGCTGGGATTCGCCGCCCGAGAGCGTGTCGCCCGCACGGTCAAGGCCAATGTAGCCAAGCCCCACACTAATCAAAAAGTCCAAACGGCCGATGATTTCGCGGAGGAGCGGCGCGGCAATTGTCGTCTTGCTTTGGAT
>JAEEGK010025188.1_pt1 | contig 12243 bp, 9 predicted proteins | sample 8958771 | NCBI WGS metagenome assembly JAEEGK01 (sample SAMN16246547, study PRJNA631951) | gut metagenome | biome: gut microbiome; feature: rumen; material: SC-attached | host: Bos | place: Iran: Karaj | collected 2018-10 | reverse complement strand
CTACACTCACGTCCTGGAAGACCAAATTCTTAGAATGGCTACCCGGTGCAGCACAGTCGTTTGCCAACTGGTTCACCGATAATGCTACACTAATCACAAAGACTGTGACAGATGTCGCAACCACAATTGCATGGCCTATGGCACAGCTCATCTGGTCTCTCGTAAAGGGTCTTGCATCCGGCATATGGTCTGGAATCACCGGAAAATCTGTCGGTAATCTTTCGGCTGAAGATGTGGCAACACTCGAAGCCAATGGTATCCATGTGAACGAGAACGTACGAAAGACTACGAAGACTGAAGAAGATGCACAGTCCTATGCTGAGCGAAAGGGTCTAACCAATGCTCAGATTGTTGAAAATGAAGATGGTACCTATAGTGTTATAGAGTATAGTCAGACTGGCAGAAGAGTTGGCCTCGATAAGAGAGGTCGTGAAACCCGTATTGCTAATGGTAAAGTCATTGGAACTGCTGCAAGGCAGACGATGATGGCTAAGATTTTCCCGAAGGCTACAAAATCTGGACTCACTCTTGCAACCGCCGGAGTATCTAAGGTTGCCAAGGGAGCTACAAAACTGATTGGAAAAATTCCAGGAATTGGGCTTGCCGGTAAGGCGGGTACCGTTGGAATAAAAGCCGGGGAAACTGCTGTAAAGGGTGGAAGTAAGCTTCTATCTAAACTAACCTCCCTATTTGGTAAGAAAGCTGCATCCAAGGTAACCGAAGAAGCTGCAGAGGCTGTGGTTGAAGAGGGTGTAGAAGCTGTAGCAAAAGGTGCCGCCAATACTGGAGCTAGACTTGTTCTGTCTACCGGAGAAACCGCTATTCAAAACAGTTCTGGGAGATGGATCAACGAACTTACTAAGAAATTTGTAAGTAGCAAACTCATAGAGGAAGCAACCGAAAAGGAAATGACTGAAGGTGTTGAAGCAGTTGCCAAGGGTGCCGTGAAACTCGGTGCTAAATCTGCCGCCGGAAAGGCTGTGGAAGAGGTTGCCGAAAGCAGTGCAAAAACAGCGCTCAATACATTTAGTCAATGGATAGCTAAGATCGCTGGAAGTGATGGACTAAAAACTGCTATCAATAAGCTAGCTCCCGGAGCTTCCGATGGGGCTATAAATGCCGTTATTACAAAATTGACTCAGATTGCAATTAAAGCATCTGAGACCACCGGATCCGTACTTAAAAAGATCGGAGACATTGTTAAAGGTGGTCTTGCTAAACTAACCGCAGATACCGGAGCCTTCGTATTCAAGATGCTATTTAGCATGTCTGTAGGTGCCATCTTTGGTGCCATAGATACAGCAACGCTTTTTGGTGTTGATAAATCCGGTGTCGATGGTACTATGATATTGGTTTCTTCCGTCCTCGGTGCATTTCTCGGTTTTCCGTGGATAGGAACAATTTTGGATATTTCCATGTCAATTGCAACCGTGCTTGGTTGGAATATCAAGCAGGATATTGCTATCGGACTCTATAAATTCTTCGTTGGTGATAATGAAGAAAAGCTAAAGAAATTAGAGCTCAGTAGAGATCAACAGGATCTTGAAAGGCAGATCTATAACGCTCTTAACAACACAAACCTTGATCAAAACGCATACAACGACCTGAATAACAACCTGGTTACAAAGGGAGTAAACTGGGTCAAGGGTATATTTGGTAGGGGTGCCGCATGGACAAAATCTTCTGAACAGGCATTGGCTGCACTTCGGAGTTCTGGTATGACAGACGCCGAGATTGTAGAACTTACCAAGGATCAGAATAAACTAAATTCTACTCTTGCCAGTCTTGGTTATGGTAGTGGTGTAAAAACTACTACTCTAGGCTATGGACGTGGTGGAGAATTCAATAGTTTTGTAAATAGTTTCTGGAGTAAGAACTCTGGAACGTTTGATAGAGCCGAATCCTATATCGATGCCGGTGTAAGCACACCTAGAATCGGTAGTCTTGAATCCATCGATAGAACGATTAAGGGTATCTACTCTATCCTAAAGGCATACACCCGCGTCGGTGTATCCAATATAGAATCTGCTAGAGATACTAACACCGGCACTGATACCACATCCGTTGGTTACGGTAATGGTGATTTCAATCAGGCAAATGGAAAATGGGCTAATAAACGCATCGGTACCTTCAGTAACGGTAGACCTGCAACAATGAAGGATTCCGGCTGCGGACCCACGGCTCTTTCCATGGTTGCAAATGAACTTGGTATTGGACGTGGTCCTGGAATTAATCCGTATCAGGTTGCAAGTATTACTAGAGATACACTCGCTCCCGACGGAGCTGCTACAGCCAGAACTCTCACCGCTGGAGCTGCTCGTCTGGGGATGAGTAGCAGACCTCTATCCGATGTAAACGGTGTGGCAGCTTCTCTACAGCACAATCGTCCGGTGATTCTCTCTGGACATGGTGGTAGCGGAACTCCCTATACCAAGGCTGGACATATTGTGGTTGCTGATAAACTTCTATCCAACGGTCGCGTGCGTGTGCGGAATCCGATGGGTGGTGGAAGCTCCAACTACAGTCTCAATAGTCTAAAGAACTATACAGATACAGCATTCTCGATGGGACTTGGACATGGACCTACGGAAGATGTGCAGGAAGTAGAGGGTAACGGAACCACTCTTATCAATGCACTATCTAAGATAAAGTCTAAGCTAGGTTCTGTCTTTGAAAAGTTAACTGGGTTCTCTGCTTCTCTATTCGGATTTTCCGATGACGAGAATTCCGAAGGTGGAGTTGGACTTGTTGGTGGTGAAACCTATAACGATGAAGATTCTATCGTCGGTAACGATGTAAGTAGATTCCTTCAGGTTCTTAAAACTCAGGTTGGTTATCTAGAAAAGAAAACCAACTCCAGTCTACTAAACTTTACTGCGAATCCCGGCAGTGGGAATTTTACAAAGTATGCAAACGAGCTATCGAGTGGAAATAGTCCCTCGAATCCCTGGTGTGCATATCTTGTTAGCTGGGCTGCAAAGGCTGCAGATATCCCGGTTAATATTATCCCCAGGGTATTTAGTTGCACTGGTCTAATGAAGGTTGCTATCAGCAATGGTATAATGAAATATCGTGGCGAATACACTCCTGTGGCAGGAGATCTCATCCTGTTCTACTGGAATGGTATAGCCAATCCGAAGTCTGCGATTGAATGTGATCATGTTGGTGTCGTTGAATATGTGAGTGGTAACACTGTTCATACGATTGAGGGTAACACCACTCCCACGAACAGCACCTACGAGGGTGTCTATCGTAGAACACGCGACATCAACTCCACTACGATTGTCGGCTATATTCATCCGAAGTGGAGAGATGAGGTTAAGACGGTTGATCCTTCTTCTCTTCTCACACTCTCCAATCTGGTAAACGGTGCTCGCATGGTTGAGATTGACAATGGCGGAAGTGCTTCCGCTGCTGGAAATGAAACCAATGAAAGCTCGAGTCTAACTGGAATATCTCTAAGTGGGCTCGATAGAAAAGAACAGGTTTGGAAATTCCTGAGAACCTATACTGGTCTAAAGCCCTATGCTGCAGCCGGTGTAATGGGTAACTGGGAAGCCGAATCTGGAATCGAACCGAGAATTATTGAAGGTAAAGGGATCCCTGGATTCCCTGGTATAGATAATCTCGTCACCAATTCTCAGCTTAATAACTATACAACGGGAGTACTATTCCCGCACTATGATAAGAACGGTTTGAGATATAGCGCATCTGCCTATAAGTATGATGGAAACTACTACCCTGGTCTCGGCCTTGCACAGTGGACCGGTGAGCGTGGTAAAAAGCTATTCGATCTCGCCACTAAGAATGGAACGAACATCTGGGATCTCAAGGCTCAGCTTGGTTATTTCACCGATGAACTAACCAGTGGGTACTTTAGAGGTCTTGTGGATGATCTGAATCGACAGACGAGTCCGGAAGCGGCTGCATCTAGATTCCTTGATAAATTTGAGATGATGAAAGAGGGCTTTGCCGCAAGTCATCCGGATAAGTTTGCTATCCCCAGGGGTAACAATGCTCAGGCATTCTATCAGCAGTTTAAGGATACTCCTCTCGGCTATGGTACAGGAGATGGTGGTCAAACTACTGAAGAAAGCTCCAGTGGAGATGTCGAGCTTCTACGAGCTCTTGGAATACGTGATGGGATGAACGTGAATGTTGATTCTACCGCGATTCTAAATATACTGACTCGTATCGCTGATATAATGAATGATGTTGTAAAGAATCAGAAGGATGCTGTTGCCGCAACCGTCAATAGTCAGAATTCGGAATCTAAAACATCCAACGTTAATATTACCGAGAATCAGGTCATTAACAACGTAAATCGTCGGCAGTCTAGCGTTAAGACGAATGCCTATCAGAAGGCTATCAGTAATCAGCACGCTCTTCTGAGCTATCGTCAGAACGTCGTTAGACCCAACGTTGGCTAACACCAAAAAAAGAGTGCACCCTCATGGGTGCACTCTTTTTTATGCCTCAATTTTAACAAAACCCATAATTCAAACACTTTGATTCTTCTTTTAGAAAGGAGAAACTGATGGACATAGTATCGGTTAAGGTTAATCCCGCAAGTGGTGATTCGTCAGCAACGTTATTTAACGCTGCCGATGTTGATAGTGGTGAAGTTGAGACTGTTGAAAAAGGTACTATCTTAAGAGTTGTAAATCGAGGAAATAAATTCACAGAAGTACAGGTTAATCTTTCCGGAGACAAAGAGCCGAAGGGTGGTAGCTCCGATGAGGGTATCTGTATTGCAAACCCATACACAAATCTATATAAAGATGATAAAAGAAAAAGTGTGTATGGTAGAGTGAATAATGGTACCTGGCTTAGTATTCTGGATATGAATGATTCAGGAATGTATCTTGTCAAAACAAAAACGACAAATGGTACCTATATCGGATATATGGAAGCCAGATACATTTTTAGAAAATGTCTTACCGTTCCGTCTGCAGAAACTGAATAGGAGGTGATCCTATGGCAAACGGTCGTATAAAACAGACAACGACAATGTATCGAACGGATAATGAAGAATCTACTGGCAAGACGATAGCCGTTGGTACTATTGTTGGTATAACCGGAACCATTCGAGGAGAATGGTATAAAATATCACGAAATGTAGAAATCAGTATCCCAAATCCTTATTATAAAGCGAATATTGATACCTATTACTATAGTCAGCCAGATCTGACTGAAAGTTTTCAGGTTTCTAAAATTAAGAGTGGTACAAACCTCTCTAAATCAATCGTATATGACTATTCTTCTCAAGGTAATAACTGGTATATCACAGATCCTAATGGATATTTTATCTATAGGAGTCATTTTACACTCTGTAATACAGAAACTCTAACATCCGTCTATGTACGCGTAGAGGATGTTGAAATCATCGATAATGAAACAGCCAGCTCTCCTGGTACAATCAAAAATACAAATGGGTGTAATCTCTATCTAACCAACGATACCTCTCTTGGACCGCTGATGGTCCTTCCAAAGAACGCATCTATAGTTGTAAAGGATGTTAGCCGTGATGTCGCAACTCAACAGCCCATGAGTTATGTTGAGGGTACTGTAAATGGAATGACATTTGCTGGTTACATCATGTCTGAAAATGCCGCGGTTTCAGGAGCGAACACGACGGCGTTTATTTCAAATAACGATAGCGTCCCTCAGACCACAACCACAACATGGTCAAATGCTTCCATTGATTGGAAGGCATTGTATGAAGAGTGGTTAGAATATAATATAGATGCCGAATATGACAGTACAACCTGGGATGATGAGTATTATCACAGATTGAGTCTAAGGCATTTTAACGCTCTAGGTTATCCTCCTAAGTTTAATATGGACATCGATCTTCAATATACCGATCAGGATAGTACCGATAGTGATAGTGAAGGTCCTGTTGGTACAGGAGTTGATATTACTCCTGGTATTGGACGTGTATTTGCAAAAACATTTCTATCCAATCCTCCTATCCTTTCCATCTGCCCAGGTAAGGTGAAAATGTTCCCTGATCTCATGGGTGTAAAGAAAGATAATTTCATCGATATGATGGCTGATATGGCAACCAGTGATAGCCTAAGGGACAAGATTAATAGTGATGATGCTGCAAGGTTTTCTGGACGACTATATCAGTTTGAAGCTGACACACAATCCTATGGTCGCTATGTGAATGCCCTATGTAGAGCGTGTGCAATCATGCTAGGGATTGGGGATGAAAAGGTTCCCAATCTTGGATCAAAACAACTTAAGAATTTTGACTATGCATACTGGTCTCTTCGTGCAGATATCACAAAAGATCCTGAGACTGGTGAGGATACGTCCATTTGGAAAGATTTCTTCTCCGGTCCCATCAAAAATGCAAAAAAGGTCTTTACAAGTCTCGTAGAAGACACCACATATCTTAACTTCTTTCTTCATGGATCTGAGACATCGGTGTCTGAATCCATATCCACCGATGTTGAAAATTCTCCCCTGGATAGCATTCCAATCTTCAATACCATTAATAGCCTCGGTTCGGTTACCAACTATCTGACTGGTGCAGGTTTCACCCTTGGTAATGATCAATCGTCCGTATGGGAGTCTCTAAAGGACGCTCTCGGCTGGGGTGGAACAGGTGTTGACGGTCTAATGGATATTGCAAAGAATGTGATGAAGGGTGGTAAGGTTGTTCTTCCTAAGATGGTGTCTGGAGCCACCTACGGAAAATCTATCAGCTGTAATACACGCTTCATCTCTCCCTATGGAGATAAACTTTCTGTATTTCTAAAATGTATTATCCCGATTTGTCATCTACTGGCTCTCGCTTTACCTAGACAGATTTCCGATAATATGTATACCTACCCGTTTGTGATCAGTGCAAATCAACTTGGTCAGTTTAATGTTGACCTCGGCGTTGTAACCAATATGAATATCACACGCGGTGGTATGGATAATACCAGCTGGACTATAAATTCTCTTCCGACGGAGTGGGATGTTAGTTTTGACATCATTCCTCTGGTGGATGAACTCATGATGACCGGTACAAACCATCCAGTCCTGTTCTGCAAAAACGTTGGTCTTCTGAGCTACCTTGGAAACATGTGTGGTTTTGACCTGATTGCAAATAATGCAGACACACGTCTGGAAATCACAAAAGCGTTCATCATAAATAAGTTTAGTGGCTACCCCAGATCAATTGAAAATCGTCTCGTGGATCAGTTGAATCGTCTTGCAACCAAGTGGGCCAATTTAGCCTGGTAATGTCTTAGTATTCATTTTTCACCAAACAGAAATTCAAATATTTCTGGAAGGTGAAAGCCCATGAATAATGAATTTCATCCCAATTTGGATGAATATGAACTCATCTATGGAGCTCTCCCTGTTGATCAGGGAGAGCTCGTTTCTCATCTTGAATCAATGCTGAAGTTGGATCCTATTCAGGTTGCCGAGGCTGAGGATCGGATTCAAAAAATTGAATGGTTGGAAAAGGAGTTTACCTTTTTCATTATTCCGAAAGGAACCCCGAGACCTCGTACCGATGGAAACCATTTCTATGTAAAGGGTGCAAGTCAACTCCATAGAATATTTAAAAAATTTCTTAGAGATGAGGGGATCATCTGCACCAGAGTAGAATATCAACTAAAAACCTATCAGCCAACTCCAACAAGAAGCATGACAAAGCTTGAAATACTCTTGGCTGAAAAGGGTGTGATTAGGCCATTGGTTACACCAGATTGGGATAATCTGGCAAAAACCTATACCGATTGCCTACAGGATGTTATGCTATTGAATGATAACATTATCAATCCTGGATCAGTTGAGAAATACTATAGCATTAAACCTAGAATCATTATTCATATACGTTGGCAGAAGGAATTTGATTCCCGGTTTAATGAGAAAAAGACTATTAATAGTATAGGCTATAAAAAGCTATTTGGGACTGGAGATGGAAACGATGGAAGATAAAGAACTTACCACCAAGATTCCTTCAGAGGAAGATGATTCGATTGGTGATTTCTGTGGGTCTATCGTAGATCCAAATATTCGTACACATGATGTGAATATAACAGAGCTCATATTTGATGATCCAAATAGTATAGAGAGAGATGAGAGTGAGTGATCACTCTCATCTCTCTATTTTTCTAAACGATATTTTAGTTGCATATATTTTTAGACAGAATGAAATAGCAGGAGGATTCTATCATGATTAGTCCTAAAAAGAAAAATGAATACCTCCTGAAATTCTATAATTCGAAGGTAGCTAAGGTTATTCGAAGAACGAGGATGGGTTGTCTGGTTCAACCGTACAAACCAAGACAGAGTTATCTTCTGGAACAGAATACCGGTCAGTATGATAATGTGTATCATCGATACGTTGAATACGTCGGGTTTAAAATTCCCTATAACGGCACTCTCTGTTACGTTACCTATAATAGAACCTATGATTTTCTAAAACGTGCGCTTCCGGAATATGAGATCACGGAAGCTAAGCATAATGAAATCAAGTTCTTTAGTGAAGACATTCAGCTGAAGGGTATCAAAGAATTCAAACCCGCTCAAAGTGAACTCATTGGTTCCATTGATCAATCGATTAAACTGAAGAATGAAAGAGTGTGGTTTATTCATCTTCAGACGGCTGGTGGAAAAACTCTTCTGGCAACCTATTATGCAACCAAGTTTAGCATGAAGACCATGGTCATGTGTTTTTCGGATAATATTCTTAGGCAGTGGGTTGAAACATTTGAAACCAAAACGACGATTGATCCTAGAAGGATGATTCGTTTAACCGGAAATCTCATGGATCGTCTTCTGGCTGGAGAGATTTCACCCTATCAGTATGATGTATATTTTGCAACACCAACACTCATTGACCGGTGGGCAAATAGTAGAGTGGACTTTAAACGTGTCAGTGATTTCTTTGACAGGGTTGGGATTGGTTTTCTTATCTATGATGAAGCACACCGAAACGTGTCCAGTGTTGTTAGACTCGTATCCGTTGTAAATCCGAGATATCAGATGTACCTTTCCGCAGACTTTGGCCAGGGAGAATTTAATCGCGAGCTTCAGTTTAAATCAATATTTAAGATGGTTCCAATCCTAGAACCCACCGAGCAGGTTCAGAGGTCAATGAAGTATACGAAACTCGTGGTCGTCGAATACAACACGTATCCAAATGCGATTGAAAAGGAAGAACCCTTCAATCGATTCGGGTATGATGGAACTTCATTCATGAGATACGAGTTTCGTAAGGGGATTCTTCAAAATGTAATACTTCACATCATTAAGACGTTTTTAAATGTGGAACTCCACCATCGAATGTTGATCCTATTCATGAATATCGAACATGTGGACATCGTGCATGAAGATCTATCAAAGCGATTCCCAAACTACAAAGTCGGTAAATACTATGCTGATCTTCCACAGGAGGAAAAGGATTATGTTAAGGATAACGCCGACATTATCATTGCCACCTATGGATCATTTTCAACGGGCTTGGATACGCATAACATAAAGTATGTATTATCCTGTAATCAGTGTAATAAGGTTCAGGATAACCAGGCTGCCGGAAGATCAAGACCTCTCCCAGATGGAACGGATTCGGTGTACTTTCTTCTGGTTGACATGGGATTTTCCTACTGTAGGACAAAGCTCAAAAATCGTCTCTTTTATCTTCAGGAGACTAAATCTAAGGACGATAGTGCGTATCATTACATCTATAACACCGTGATGCATAGGGATGATTTTGTAAACGACTATGTCGTTGAGGGTGAAAAGAGAGCCGAAGAGATGGTCAAGAAACGCATGGAAGAAACTGCCAAGAAAAAAGAACGTAAAAAGAAATTAAAATCGGATGGTGAAGAGAAAACATGAATCTATATCCATTGACTTTTACCATCTCCACCGACATTAGAGAATTGGAATTCATATTCTGGATGAGACCTTTTAGTGTTGAGGTTCAGAAAACTAGATTTCAGCTCAATAGACCGTTTGTATCACTCTATATGCAAAAGGCTGTCCCCTATACAATCCGAAAAGACATGCCAACGGATGCTGTAAACTCACTAGCATTCCAGATTACAGAGGTAAATCTATTCGATGTACAGGAAATGTTTGATAAGGTAGATACCTGGTTCACGGAAGAGAGCATTAAAGAGTTATATGGCACTAATGATTCCGGAATGCTTATGTTCAACATGGAGTACAAAGATCTAAAGGCGACCTGTGTGGATGAAACCTCATCAATAAAAAAGGCTCTTCAGGTGGTACCGGCTCCGGTCGAAATAGGGAAAGACATGATGGAGCCGGGTGTGGTTATTTTCATCAACCGTCAGGAAAATGCCATTGTATTAAGAATGAACCAGTATAAGAGACTTAGCAAATTCATTCATAACTTCAATTTCCTGGCATATATGCAGTATGCGATGACCTGTTTTCAATATGCTCTTTCAAACGGAAATGTGCTTGAGAAGAACGAACTTCGACAGATAACCACAGATCAGATTTTAACCAACTCAAACTTTAAAACCTATTAGATGGAGATGAATTTCTATGGCAGATAGGCAGACTATCGGAGAAGTGTTTGATGATTCTGATAATAGGATCATCACCGACAGTACTTTGATTAAGGTTGGAGAGCGTTACTATGAGACGCGTTCCATCCTTCCAAATAATTTCACAATCATGGATCAGTTTAATACTGATAAAATTGCAAAAGATCAGCTTCCAAAGATCGAACCAAACGTTGCCTATCTCATAGGTGATTACTTTTACCTTTACAGAGGTAACATTGGTGACGTGAAGCCCCTTGAGAATCCGCTTCCTGGAATATACTTGACAGATGATGGATCTGGATATATCTTCTGTCAACCGGAAACCGATGAAGAGAAGCAAGAATATCGATACTCCGATAAGATCACAACCTATGATGCGGATGAGATTCGGGAAGCGGTTCTTAATCATGATGTGATCATCATGAACGTTCCGGATGTGGTTCATTCTAACATCCCTCCAGAAGATATCAACGATGATATTCTAAAACGTGGAATCAAGAGAGCTCTCCTCAAGAAAGGGATAGATTTGGATCAATGTAGAGCAAGATTCTTTAGTAAAAACATGCTCTTCAATTTTAAATCTGTGATTCGTGGTGATAATCGTCTTTCTATGCTTCTCTTTGAGCGCGGTACAGAAGCACTCAATCTCAAGTACACGATTATTCTTGAGGAAGCCGGTGGAGAAATCGTTGGGAAACCTCTAACTGAACCTATTTGTATATCTTCTGAGGACGTCTATGACACATCTCTCGTTGGTACAGATCGCATTAAAAATGCCGAAGACAATATTGGTGAATACGAGCTCGACGACGAGGATTAATAGATAAAAATAATAGGTAGAAATCGGGGCGGACAAACCCGATTTCTACCTATAATCAAGGAGAGTGATGCCGGAATTCCGGCTGGTGGTAACCCACCTACGACTTTCTAGGTCATATGAGCGAGACCTATTACACAGATGTTATATCCATGGCAAATTTTTTAAGCAATTAATCTAAATAGTAGGTTAATGCATAAAATTTTAAATGAAAGGAGAGTTAGGGTGTTTTATGAAACCGACAAAACCAGAAGCCTGGGATAGATGCTCAACCGAAGAACGAATAAACCGACTTTTCGAGTATATTCTACCCAGAGTGGATTATTTCAAATGCCCTGTAAGCAAAGACGATATCTATCAACAGACAGCCCTTGTTTATCTGGAAGCGATTACAAATGAGGGAAACCAACTTAGTTTCCGTCAAATGTGTAATCACTGCCTAAATCGAGTTAGATACTATTTAAAAACGGTAAATGATGTGGAAATCGATCATGATAGCATCATTGATGAAGAATGTTATTTGATGCTTAGAGATCTTACTGATATGGTCTCCGACGATTTCCGTGCAAGCCTTGACCAGATTTTAACCGAACTAGAGAAAGATTCATACCATCAGGTATGGTTTGATACATATAGAAGTGAAGTTGGCATACCGATCCAGGATCCGGAGAGATCCAATGAAATCGCAGATCTATCAAAACCTGCAATAAGGGATTTATGGGATACGTCAAAACGAATGATCAATAGGGAAATTTATCACTACGTTGTAAATCTAGGATTCCTTCCGGAAGCTGTAGATTTCAATCTAGCCTGCGATAACATTCGTTCGTTGGGGCACGATTCCATTTTCTCAGAAACATTCTATTGAATGACAAAGACCCCGAACGGATGAAG
>JAEEGK010025185.1_pt1 | contig 12244 bp, 8 predicted proteins | sample 8958771 | NCBI WGS metagenome assembly JAEEGK01 (sample SAMN16246547, study PRJNA631951) | gut metagenome | biome: gut microbiome; feature: rumen; material: SC-attached | host: Bos | place: Iran: Karaj | collected 2018-10 | reverse complement strand
AAAACATGCATGGATACGGTCTGTTCACCGGAGGTCTGGGAGTTCATTACGGTGCTGAGAGGATAGGGGCGACCGTACTCCCCATCAGTACCGGAAACACCAACAGACAGATTCAACTGATGCAGGACCTCCCAGTGACTGCATTGGCAGGAACTCCGTCGTATTACTTCCACATCGCAGACGTCTGTGACCAGATGGGGGTCGACATCAGAAAGGACACCAAGGTCAGGAAGGGAATCGCCGGAGGCGAGCCTTGGTCCGAGAGCATGAGGAAGAAACTCGAACAGCGCACCGGTATCAAGACATACAACTGTTACGGTGCAAGCGAGTTCTACGGGCCTATGTTCCTCGAATGCGAAGAGCAGAACGGATTGCACCTATGGGCGGACCTAGCATACGTCGAGATCCTTGACGAGAATGATCAGCCATGCAAGGAAGGGCAGAGGGGGGCCATCGTGATCACCATGCTTCAGAAGGAAGCATTCCCGCTTATTAGATACAGAATAGGGGATATTTCTGCCATCGATTGGACGCCATGTAAATGCGGAAGGACCCATCCGAGACTCATGAGGATATCAGGAAGGACCGATGACATGCTCGTGGTCCGCGGTGTCAATGTCTTCCCCAGCCAGATCGAGAGTGTCATAGGTGAGCTTAGTTGGCTTTCGCCATTCTACCACCTGACTCTTACCAATGAGAATTACATGGACAACCTCCTTGTCGAGGTAGAACTGACGGAGGAATCACTCACTGAAGACATGGTGGAGCTGAACAAAATGTCCAGTGAGCTATCGAGAAGGCTCAAGGATGTACTCAACATCAAAGCAGAAGTCAAGCTTTGTCTTCCCGGTACACTTCCGAGATTCGAGGGCAAGTCAGTCCACGTTACGGATAAGCGCAGCTACGAGTGACCTCGAGGGGGTTAATCCTCCTTGGTCTCTACGTATCCGAACTGCTCGAGGGTCTTCTTTAGACCTAGCCATTTGCTCTTGCACGCATCTCCTCCTGCCAGATCTTCCATTGTACATAGCATGCGGCCGAACTGCATTCCAGTTTCTGTTAGTTTCAGTACAGGCCATTTTTGGGATCTGCCAGGGATCGTCGTAATAACTTTGCTCTCTATCAGCTTGTCCAGTTTTATGGGCATGCGCGGGTTCTTCGATATGTTATCATAAATCTCTGTTCTGGTCTTAGGGCCGAAAAGATAGAGATACATTATGATTGCAGGTACATTCCTCTCAGTGAAGATTTCGTTGATCTTGAGATTATCAAACATGAACACATCATATCATCATCAGATTATATTGGGACGAGGAGTTACAACGGTTCTATCGACTAACGCCGTTAACATCTCACATCTTGTAACGAAGGATTGCACCCATGCCGCCAAGGGCCGCCAGTTCCTTTCCCCCGTCATGCTGGGATGACACGATGATGACCGATCCTTTCTGATTCTCTACCGCATGGACTATGTCGTCCAGATCCTGTTCACGTACCTTGCTGTCGAGGATCAGCAGTTTATCAACCGCTCCTGCCATGGCTGCATTCATTACTTCGTTAGGTCCGTAGGTTCCCAAACCGTCTTTGGCGATAGCAGTCATCAGCTGTTCGACCGCTTCCAATTCTACGCCTACAGACGATTCTCTCAGCACGTCGGCACCCATTCCTGCCTTCATGAGTTCATTAATTCCCACCATTCCTGACTGACCGGTGTGGTAGACGTGAATCTTCTTGTACAGCTCAGGATCTATCTTCTTGAGATCCTCCGCAAGTGTCTCCTTCTCGAATCCGGGACCAAGCAGGACTAGGGGCATGTTCGGCTCGAGCAGAAGCTTCAACTTGGAATGGATTTCCCCGTGGTAACCGTCAATTGATGGTTTCTCCTCATACTGTTTTCCGGATCTTCCCGAACGTACGGTTGCCACTTCCTTAAGTCCGAACTGCCTCAGAACAGCTATGGTGGCTTCATCCTGATCCAAAGATACGAATACGATGCGGGGTTTCTTGGATTCGCTCACAGCACGTTTGACCCTCTCAAGCTGAGTCGCCCTCCATTTCTTCTTCTGGATGGTAAGATTGTCACCGTTCTCGAATATCAGGGTGTGGTGCTGCCCGATGTCCTGAGGCCCAGTCTCGATCGTTCCTAGGAGTTTGAGGCGGAGGTCGTCTTCGGAGAATTCTATCTTCTTTATCCTGATGCCTAGTGTCATGCGCTTCTTTTCCATCTTTTCTGCTCTGATCTTGTCGGCAGACTTCTCCTCACGTCTCGTGGTGGAGGCTGTGACCAGGTCCTCGGTTTCGATGATGTTGTAGAGGTGCCAAAGATCTTCGTCGCTTTCCACTTGGAGCTTGACGCTCTCATTGGCTGGATCCTCTGCCAGTATGCGCATGACTAGGGAGATGGATTCGACTTATAGAATTGTATCGACCTTGTCGGCAAATAGAAAAATGTCTGAAAACCGACAACTCAAAAAATAGTATGTAAAATAAAGGAACAAGGAATTATATACCGTATTCAGGTCACATGTTTTTCGATGACAGGAGGCTACCTGGTCCTGGAAGACGGGACTGTATTTGACGGGCAGCTTTTCGGTGCCGATATCGAAAAAGCTGGAGAAGTAGTGTTTTTGACCGGAGGGGTCGACGGATATCAGGAGACTATCACTGATCCGTCCAATAAGGGGAAGATTATCGTCTTTACCTATCCTTTGATTGGAAATTACGGAGTTGCGAACGAATTCAACGAGTCCGGGAAGATTCAAGTCAGCGGAATCGTTGTCAGGGAACTCTGCACAGAGCCCTCTGGTTTCTACAACGGTACTCTGCTCGGTGATTTCATGGCCGAGAATGGTGCGGTGGGAATCACTGGCGTCGATACCCGTGAGCTTACCCTCAAGATCCGCAAGGACGGCAGGATGAAGGGAAAGATCGTCAAGGAAGGGGCGGACATCAAGAAGATCGTTGAAGAGATCAAGAAAGCCAAGATCGATAGGTCCGTTAAGGACGTATCCCGCAAGGAGGTCAAGAAGTTCGATAATGGAAAGGACGTCACCGTTGCAGTAATCGACTGCGGAACAAGGTGCGGACTATTCAAGACCCTTGGGGAGAGGTTCAACGTAATCAGGTTCCCCTACGATGCTGGGGCTGAGGATATTATCAAATCCGGCGCTCAGGGTGTCATCGTCTCCAGCAGCCCCGGATGTCCATGCTCAGCAGAGCTGTCGGTCACCGTCGAGACCATAAAGGGACTTTCCGGCAAATTGCCCATCATGGGTATCGCAGCAGGGTCCGAACTCATCGCTTTGGCCTTCGGAGCCAAGCTCAAGTTGATGAAAGTGGGCCACCACGGCTGCAACCAGCCTGTCAAGATCAAAGGACGCATATGCATGACCTCTCAGTCGCAGGACATCGCCATCGATCCTGCAAGCATGGATGCGGCCGGACTCATTGTCACTCAGACTAACCTCAATGACAATGTCATCGAAGGTTTCAAGCACTCCAAACTGCCGATCTACGGATACGAATACCATCCGGAGGGAGGCACAGGTCAGGGGGACACGGTGTTCCTCTATGACGATTTCCTTGCTGTCATCAAGGGGGGATCGCAATGAAGAAGGATTACAAGAAGGTCCTGGTCATAGGTTCTGGACCTATAGTCATCGGTCAGGCAGCAGAGTTCGACTTCTCAGGTACCCAAGCCTGCCGCTCCCTCAGAGAGGAAGGTTACAAGACCGTCCTTGTAAACTCTAACCCTGCTACTATCCAGACTGATACGGAGACCGCTGATGCAGTCTACATCGAGCCTCTGAATGCCGAAACAGTAGCCAAGATCATTGAGAAAGAAGGCGTCGATGGTGTCGTTTCAGGTATGGGAGGACAGACCGGTCTGAACATCTGTTCGGAACTGGCTGAGAACGGAACACTCGATAGGCTCCACTGCGAACTCATCGGAACACAGCCCGATGCCATTGCCAAATCGGAGGACAGGGAGCTGTTCAAAGAGGCGATGATGAAGATTGGTGAGCCGATCCCCATGTCTGAGAGCGTCAATACGATCGATGAGGCAATCGCCGCCGCTAACAAGATCGGAACGTATCCCGTACTGGTCAGACCTGCATTCACATTGGGAGGAACAGGCGGAGGTATCGCTTACAACGAGGCTGAACTCAGGGAGATCACAGCCCACGGTCTCGCTTACAGCCGTATCCACCAGGTCCTGATCGAAGAATCAGTCCTCGGATGGAAAGAGATAGAGTTCGAGGTGATGAGGGACTCCAATGACAGTTGCATCATCATCTGTAATATGGAGAACATCGATCCAATGGGAATCCATACTGGTGAGAGCATAGTCTGCGCACCTATTCTGACCCTTTCGGAGAAGGATGTGGACAAGCTCAGGAACTCTGCAATCAAGGTGATGAGGGAGTTGAACATCGAGGGAGGATGCAACGTCCAGTTCGCATTCAACCCGAGGAACGGAGATTATAGGTTGATCGAGGTCAACCCTCGTGTGTCCCGTTCATCCGCCTTGGCATCCAAGGCAACCGGATACCCTATTGCAAGAGTATCCATGAAGATAGGTCTCGGATACACTCTCGATGAGATCCCTAACAAGGTCACGGGAACAACAATGTCCGCTTTCGAGCCTTCGGTCGACTACGTCGTGCTGAAGATAGCGAGATGGCCTTTCGACAAGTTCCGTACAGTGGACAGACATCTCGGTACGCAGATGAAATCCACCGGAGAGACGATGGCCATCGGCAGGACCTTCGAGGAGTGTCTTTTGAAAGGTCTCAGGTCCTTGGAGATCGGTGTGAACGGTCTGGATAGGTTCGATGTCCTGGACAAGGATATAGAGGACCTACTTAGACATGCAACTGACCAGCGCATCTTCGTCATGGGAGAGGCACTCAGGAGAGGCTGGACTCCCGAGAAGATCGCTGAGCTCACCAACTGGGATGTCTTCTTCATCAGGAAATTGAAGAACATCATCAACATGGAGAACAAGATCAAGGCCGGACTCACGCCCGAGGTCCTCAAAGAGGCAAAGCTCATGGGATTCTCCGATGAGACCATCGGAGAGCTGTCCGGAAAGGCATCCTTGGACATACGCGAGCAGAGGAAGAAGCAGGGCCTTATCCCTGTATTCAAGATGGTCGACACATGTGCCGGAGAGTTCGAGGCAAAGACCCCGTATTTCTACTCCACATACGGCTGCAGAGAATCGGAGTCGGTGCAGGTCAAGGATAAGAAGAAAGTAGTCATCGTCGGAGGAGGTCCCATCAGGATCGGACAGGGAATAGAGTTCGATTACTGCTGTGTGCACGGAGTCATGGCCCTTCAGGAGGAAGGTGTCGATGCGGTCATCGTCAACAACAACCCCGAGACCGTATCTACAGACTTCGATATGTCCGACAGACTGTATTTCGAGCCGCTCACCCTCGGGGATGTTCTGAACGTCATAGAGGCAGAGGATGCTGACGGTGTCATCTGTCAGTACGGAGGACAGACGTCCGTCAACCTTGCGGTTGATTTGGAAAAGGCCCTCGCAGGTACCAAGACGAAGGTCCTGGGAACATCTCCGGACGACATGGATGTGGCAGAGGACAGACGCAGGTTCTCCAAATTGATGGATGAGCTGAAGATCAAGCAGCCCGCATCAGGTACCGGATATTCCTTCGAGGAGGCTAAGCAGATCGCAGAGGACATCGGATATCCTGTTATCGTCAGGCCCTCCTATGTTCTCGGAGGCAGAGCGATGGAGATCGTCTACTCTGCCGATGACCTCAAGACCTATGTCGAGAGCGCGGTCAAGGTTTCAAGGAACCACCCCATCCTGATCGATAAGTACCTCACAGATGCCATCGAGATCGATGTCGACTGTGTCGCGGACGGAACCGATGTCTATGTCGGAGGAATCCTGGAGCATGTCGAATATGCGGGATGCCACTCCGGAGATGCGACCATGGTCATGCCTCCCAAGATGATCGGACAGGATACTGTGAATGAGATCCTGGACATCACAAAGAAGGTCGCTTTGGCCCTGCACATCAAAGGTCTGATGAACCTCCAGCTGGCGGTCAAGGGCAAGGAGATCTACATGATCGAGGCCAACCCCAGAGCGTCCAGGACAGTACCGTTCATCTCCAAGGCCACCGGAATCCAGATGGCCAAGATAGCCACCAAGATCATGCTCGGAAAGAAGCTGAAGGACTTCGGATTGACAGGATACAAGCAGCTGGACCATTATGCTGTGAAGGAAGTTGTCTTCCCGTTCCTAAAGCTTCCCGGAGTGGATTCTATCTTAACACCTGAGATGAAATCCACTGGAGAGGTCATGGGTATCGACGAGGACTTCTATGCTGCATGCTACAAGGCACAGGTCGCTGCAGGATGCAACTACCCTGTGGATGCAGGCGGAGTCTACATCACCGTGAACGACAACGACAAGGAGAAGATTCTCCCATCTGCAAAAGCACTGGACGAGCTTGGATTCACCATCTACGCCACTAAAGGGACCGCCAAGTATCTCATCGAGAACGGTGTGCCTGTGGCGACTCTCTATAAGGTGAGTGAGAACATGGCCCCCAACGCAATGAGCGCCATGAGAGAGGGCAAGATCCAAATGATCATCAACACCCCGACTCAGAAGTCTGGAGCCATCAGGGATGGAGCGGCCATGAGGAGACTCGCGGTCGAACTCCAGATCCCGATCATCACAACAATCCAGGGTGCCGAGATGACTGTTGGTGCCATCAAGGTCGCCAGACACGGTAAGACCGGTGTTAGAAGCATCACAGAGTACCACAGATTGGTGAACTGAAAACATTTAGGCGGGGAAACCCCGCCTTTTTTATTGTTTAGACAACCCCAAAGGGGCGTTCAGAGAATCAGTCAGAGATCATATCTCCAGGCCTTTTCTCTCCCTTGAAGCAGTCATTGAGCATCGTTACCTCCAACCTGTTGTAGGGGATCTCGATATCATTGTCTACAAATGCCTGATAGACTGCCATCCTCAGTGCTGAGGCGTCTGTAATCGTTCCGTTGAAGTCCCTTACGGTCACGCCCAATCTGAGTTCGATACCAGAGTCCTCGAAGCCTGTCATCCTCACATTGGGTGCAGCATGCTCACTGTCGTGAAGGACAACCGGGCTCTCGTTTGCGACCTTCAGCATGACCTCTTCGGCTTTCTTCAGATCGACACCGTATGCCACCGAGAAGTAGACATACAGCCTGTATGCCTCGTCTTCCCTGGTGAGGTTGACGATCGTGGCTGCGGTCACGGCGTTGTTTGGCATGGTTATGATTTGATCCCTATCCCATCCGGTGAACTCGGTGAACATAAGCCTCACCTTCTGAACGATGTATACCTTGTCGTTGATCTTCAGGAAGTCTCCCTTCTTGAACGGTCTTGTCATGAGCAGGACGATTCCGCTGAAGAACTGTGAGAGCACGTTCTGGGCACCCATGGTTATTCCGAGTGATACCACACCCGCACTGACAAGGATTCCCTGCAGATCCACTCCGAGTGAGCCGAGGATGGCAGCGGCACCTACAACCCAAAAGATGATCTTACCGATCATCTTGAGCAAAGGTAGCAAGGTCATATCGATGGCGCTATCATCATTATCTTCGAATCTTGAAAGGATTCCCTGAGCCAATACAAGGTAAATCTTCCAAGCTATCAGCAGGGTGATCACAACATAGATTATGAATGAGAATCTGACAAAGTCAGAGATAAGTACAGCATCTGCGCCGAGGATACTCAGCCCCTGGTCTATGCTCAAGAAGAAGACTAAGATCAATATGAGCTTAGAGATAGCCTTCTCGAATTTCAGAGCATCATCCGTGGTTGTATGCTTATCGAGAGCTCTGGCCAGCCTTGGTGCAATTAACCTGGTGGCAAGGGCTGCAACTACCATCCAGAAGACAATGGTCACTAGGAAAGGGACGATAGGCGAATTGAATGGCGCCGGAAGTCTGTTCTCAAAGATTTCGAGGAACTTGTTGTAAGAACCCGATGTATCGAAGATAGTTTTGATTTCAATATCGAAATCCACTGTAACGCTTACTGGGTTGAGCTTCTCATCAACATCGTTAACATCGATGATCAGTTTCAAGTGAGCATTTTCATTCGAATCTACATAATCGTTGACGGCAATTTTCAGCATTCCAGAGAGGACATTGGCATGATCCACTCCGTTCATCGGTACGATGAGACCATTGGATGGTTTTTCTGTTACTTTGACGTCCTCGCATTCACTTACCACAGTGAACTTGGCTTCCAGATATTTCTCAGTGGTCCTGTTGACTACATTGATGTTCCATGAAGTACTTTCACCGTTTCCCAGAACTAAGCTTATTGGCTTTTCAGGCGTTTCGGTTCCAGGTATGGAGATGCTGAACTCGTTGGGAGAAAGACCATCAGACCCTTCCATAGGCAGAATGGGTGCGATGATTCCAGCAACGAGAAGGGACAGCACAATGGCCGCCATCATCTTACTTTTCATAGAGGGTAAATGTGTATAATAGATAAAGAAAGAGTGCGAGGGATGGGATTCGAACCCATGAACCACTAAGGACAGGATCCTAAGTCCTGCGTCTTTGACCTAGCTCGGCAACCCTCGCCTATTCGGCCCTATCTGTTAGCTGATTATTAGAGTTTCGGGGAATCAAAATGGATTATTGTCAATCTGGGAGCAATAATATCCGAATGTAATTATATTTAAAGTTTATTTGTTCAGTATTTTCAATTACAATCAATTAGTAACACTTATTTCTAAATAGTAACACTATAATCTCGTTTCAATGAGTGAAACAGGTCCGTCGCCGAGATCCGATTTCAAAACCGAATACCGTAAAATGACGGCAAAGAGGGTCGGGTTCATAGTCATATGTGCTCTGGCTTGCCTCTTATTGTCTCTTTTTGCTGCTACTGTCGGTTCTTACGATATCTCTCCGGCAGACGTATTCAATAGCATTATCGATGCAATATTTGGGAGGGAACCTAGTGACATCACTGTCTATCACATAGTTATCAATCTCAGGATGCCTGCCATCGTTACCGCCATCGTTTGTGGCTTCGGTCTTGCAATAAGCGGCGTATGCATGCAGAGTATGCTAAAGAACCCTCTTGCAGACCCTTACACTATGGGAATCTCTTCTGGTGCCGGATTCGGAGCGGCCCTTGCTATGATCATAGGTTTCGAATTTGTAGCTGGTGCGGGGCTTGTTGTTAACGCATTCATTTTTTCGTTGCTTCCCGCTTTGGTAATCCTTTTTCTAAGCAAATTTCGTAATGCTACCCCTACTATGATGATACTCTGTGGTATCGCATTGATGTACCTGTTCAATGCAGCCACTCAATTGTTCATGCTCATCGCCGATCCCGAAGACCTTTCTGCTGTTTACAAGTGGATGATAGGGTCGGTAGATGGTACGAGTATGGAGGAAGCAGGAATAGTCCTGATAGTGACAATTCTAGGAACAATCTATGTTCAGTACATGTCCAACCAGTTGAATTTGATGGGTTTAGGCGATGAAAGCGCAAAGACGCTCGGTGTCGATGTCGAAAGGAAGAGGCTGATACTACTCCTTGTTGTCACTCTTGTGGCAGCTACCGTTGTCAGTTTCACTGGTATCATTGGATTCATCGGATTGGTAGCGCCCCATATGGTAAGGGCCATCATAGGAACTGATAACAGATATCTAATTCCTGCATCGGGATTCTTCGGTGCGGTTCTTCTTTTGGTAGCTCATTTGGTGGCGATGACAATTGCTCAGCCCACGATATTGCCTGTTGGAGTGATAACAGCTTGTATCGGAGGCCCGTTGTTCCTATTCCTGATCCTTCGTAATTCCAAGGAGGTGTGGTCTTGATTGAAGGGGCTGATTGCAGATCAATCCTTCTGGAGCCTCGCCAGTGTGATGATAATGCGCCATTAAGCATCAAGATCGAGGGTATGACGTTCGGGTATGATGAGAACAACATACTTGAGAATGTAAATCTGGAGATAACTGAACCGGGATTGGTTTGTATCTTGGGGCCGAACGGTGTCGGTAAGACTACCATTGTGAAATGCATCAATAAGCTCCTCAAACCGAAGAGTGGCCACATCTATGTCAACGGGATCGACGTACATACGATGGGCCTTCTGGATATCGCCAGGATATTGGCATTTGTTCCGAATTCACAATTCAACGTATTCTCGATGACTGTTCCCGAGGCTATCCTCATGGGTAGACATCCGCGTGCTGGCTGGACTACATCCGAACGTGATATCAAGGTGGTGGATGCAGCCATAGATCTTCTAGGACTCCAGGAGTTTTCCGCCAGAGATATTAGGCAGTTGAGCGCAGGACAGACGCAAAGGGTGCTGATAGCCCGCGGATTGGTCCAGGAGCCCGACATTCTGATTCTGGATGAACCCACGTCAAATCTTGATGTGAAATATCAGATGGATGTGATGAGGTTCTTGAAATCGTATGCACGTGACAGGGGGATAATCGTTCTGATGGTCTGTCATGATCTGAACATCACAGCAGCATACGCAGACCGTGTGGTTCTCATGTATGGGAAAAAGGTGTTTGCAGACGGGAAGCCTTCAGAGGTGCTAACGACTGAGAACATCAAAACCGTTTACAATGTAAATGCCGAAGTAAGAGATTTTAACGGGGTCCCCCAGGTACGCCTGATCCCCGAATATGATTGAGTGATATTATGGCAATAAGCAAGAATGTGATGATAGCCATCATAGCGGTAGTTATCATTGCTGTGGTTGTCGTTGCACTCATCGCGTTCTCCAACGGAGGAGGAAGCGATGATGATGGGAACGGTGCAAGAGTGGGTGAAGAGATCAAAGAGAAGGATTTCCCGAATGCAGACTCCAGACTCTGGGTGTATGGTAACGCCAATGAGGATGATTTCATGGATGAAGCAGATGTAACCGCATTGGAGGCAATGGTAAAGGGTTCTGTGAAATGGACTCAGTTGGCCGATGCAAATGCTGACGGAAAGATCAACAACGATGATGTCGATTATCTCAAAAAGATCATCAATGCAAAGGAGTCTACAAAGCTGGACGTCTATTATATTGACAACTATTTCACCGTCGCAAAGGTCTCCTGGCCTGTAAAGACTTTCGCAACTAGCTACTGCAGCGGACTGTACACCGCTGAGGCTACAGGATTGACACCTAAACTCGCCATGGTCGATGACACCATCGCGACATATTGGTCAAAGCTCAACAGCTATGCAGCAAAGGCTGTAAGTTTCGGAAGTACCGAGACTCCTAATTACGAGTCGATGATGGAACAGAAGATCAACGTATATGTGCCCGGTTACTGCGATGCAAAGGCCGACCCTCTATCCAAAGAGAAGCTGAATCCTGTTGGAATCGATGTAATGTTCATGAACACCTGTGATAACAGTGGCGTTGATTATCCTAATGAGTATATCGACCGTTCTATCCTCATGTTTGGATACTTGTTGCAGGGAGATTTGGATCAGTGCTATGAGTATCTAGAATGGCATGATAAGATCTTAACCACTGTAGAGGATGCAGCTGCAGGTATCAAAGAAGCTGATAAAAAGGCTCTCGTAATGTCCAGGAATGCCCCGAACTACCAGTCTGAACCTTTCTCTATTACCGGAAAAGGAAACACCAATATGATTCATGCAGACTGGGCTGGGTGCTATGTTGTTGCTGATTATACTTCATGGTTGCCTAAAAACTATAATGATCTTAAAACTGAGAATATTTTCAGTATGCTAAAAGAGGCCAAGGACAAAGGTCACGAGGTTGTTTATTGGATTGACAATGAGCATGACGGACTCCGTCAACAGAAGGATAGGGATTTGGATGAAACCGTCGCATCATGGGCGGAGGAATTAAGGACAGCAGTGACCAAAAACTACTATCTCGGTATGGCCCGTGAAGCAGGAAACAGTCCTCTCTATGTCATTGAGATGTTGTGCTACATGTATGTAATGCATCCCGATCTTGTAAGCTTGGAATTCGATGATGAGTTCTTCTATTTCATAGACCACTTTACATTGGAGACTGAGAAGTACAAGAAGGAGATGGACATAGACAACTTCTTCAAAGCCTTCGGATTCATCTGAACCTGGCTACAAACGGGGGCCTGTCCCCCTTCTTTCTTTTTCATTATGATCAAAAGCATTCCTTATACGGTCTGTTACAGCAGCATATTAGTGAAACGATGCTAGTTTTGGATGATACAG
>JAEEGK010025184.1_pt1 | contig 12245 bp, 9 predicted proteins | sample 8958771 | NCBI WGS metagenome assembly JAEEGK01 (sample SAMN16246547, study PRJNA631951) | gut metagenome | biome: gut microbiome; feature: rumen; material: SC-attached | host: Bos | place: Iran: Karaj | collected 2018-10 | reverse complement strand
GCAACATGCTCAACTCTAAGTGGGGTGTACCCAAGACTGATGAAGTCTGCAACTACGGACGCATCCTGAAGTACGAGGGCGTTGATGCTCAGAATACGCCAATCTTCTCGATGAATACGAATTCTAATGGCAAGTATTATTCCAATACCTATGGCACTTCCATGAGCTATAGCAACTGCTGGAGCATGCAGATTGGTTTCAAGTACTTCTTCAACTAACCCAACCTGTTCCGGTAAATCTAAAAAATCCTTTCAACTGCGTAAAATGTGGTTGAAAGGACTTTTTTTTTGTCCGTTAGATGTGTAAAAAAATATAATATTATATAGGTACGTGCGCGAGAGTCAAGAATTATTCCTATCTTTGTACGCTCATTCTGGAACATTTTATAACAATTCAATATTCTAACTATTATGATGAAGAAACTAAAGAGAATGTTTGTGGCTGCGTGGGCATTGCTATGCTCGTCAGTCATGGTGGCTCAGGGTATGCAGATGCCGCCAATCCCCGTCGACCCCGCCGTGCGTATCGGCAAGCTGGACAATGGTCTGACGTATTACATCCGTCATAACAACTGGCCTGAACAGCGTGCTGAGTTTTATATTGCCCAGCGTGTCGGTTCTATTCAGGAGGACGATACCCAGCGCGGTCTGGCACACTTCCTGGAGCACATGGCCTTTAATGGTTCTAAACATTTCAAGGGCAACGAAATGCTGCGCTGGTGCGAGAGCGTAGGTGTGAAGTTCGGTACCGACCTGAATGCCTATACCTCTATCGACCAGACGGTTTACAATATCAGTAATGTTCCCACCACGCGTGAGAGCATCGTCGACTCCTGTCTGCTGATTCTCTACGACTGGGCCGACGGTCTGCTGCTCGAACAGGAGGAGATTGAGAAAGAGCGTGGTGTCATTCACGAGGAGTGGCGCCTGCGCACCAGCGCCCAGATGCGTATGCTGGAGCGCGACCTGCCCAAGCTCTATCCGGGGTCGAAGTACGGTTACCGTATGCCTATTGGACTGATGGAGATCATCGACAACTTCGAGCGTCCTTTCCTGCAGTCGTATTATGAGAAATGGTATCGTCCCGACAACCAAGGTATCATCGTGGTAGGCGACATTGACGTCGACAAGGTGGAGCAGAAGATCAAGACAATGTTCGGACAGATAGCTAAACCTGCTGCCGATGCTGCCAAGGTGGAGCTGGAGCCTGTGCCCGACAACGTGGAGCCTATCGTGATTATCGACAAGGATAAGGAGCAGAAGGTAAACCTGTTGGAGGTGATGTTCAAGCATGAGGCAATTCCCGACTCAGCCAAGAACTCGTTGGAGTATATCGTGGCCAACTACATGAAGCGGGTGGCTCTCGGAATGCTCAACAGCCGTCTGCGCGAGATTGCCCAACAGCCAGACTGTCCCTATCTGACAGCAAGTGTAGAGGACGGCAACTATATCTTTGCCAAGACCAAAGATGCCTTTACATTGGTCACAGTACCCAAGGAGGGCAAGATGAACGAGGCCTTGAAGACGGTATTCGTTGAAGCCCGACGTGCTGCAGAGTTCGGCTTTGCCGAAACGGAGTACGGTCGTTCGAAGGCCAACACGCTGAGTAGCCTCGACAAAACCTATTCCAATAAGGACAAGCGCTACAATTCCCACTTCGTCAACCAGTATGTGGAACATTTCCTCGCCAACGAGCCTATCCCTTCGCTTGACGACTACTATCAGATGATGAAGCAATTGGTACCCGCCATCCCCTTGCAGGCTATCAATGAGGTAATGAAGAAACTCATGCCCCAGAGCGACTCCAACCTGGTGGTGCTGAATTTCAATCAGGAAAAAGACGATGCCGTCTATCCTACGGAAGAGGGACTGCTGGGTGCTATCCGCGATGCTCGTGCTGAGCAGCTGACAGCCTGGGTAGACAATGTGAAGAACGAGCCCCTGATTACCACCCTGCCCAAGAAAGGCTCTATTATAAAAGAGGTAAAGAACGATAAGTTCGGCTATACTGAACTGACGCTGTCGAACGGCGTAAAGGTTATCCTTAAGCAAACCGACCTGAAGAAAGACCAGGTGATGATGCAGGGTGAAGGTTGGGGCGGTTCCTCGCTCTACGGTCTGGAAGACCGCGCTAACATTGCTTTGTTCAACGAAGTGGTTGAGGCCAGTGGACTGTCAGGTTTCCTGCATACCGAACTGACCAAGGCCCTGGCAGGCAAAATTGCTGGTGTAGGGCTCTCTATGAGTACACAGCGCACAAATGTCAGCGGTTCGTCAACGCCTACCGATGTGGAGACGATGATGCAGTTGGTGTATCTGTATATGACCAGCAACATCAAGAAAGACCAGCAGTCGTTCGACCAACTGATGAAGAGAGCCGAGATTTCTCTGAAGAACCGTCTGCTTCAGCCGGAGGCTGTATTCAGCGATTCGCTGAACGCTACCCTCAACTGTCATAATCCCTTCTTCAAGTCTTTGGAAGTCGGTGACCTGAAGGATGTCAACTACGACCGTATCCTGCAGATGGCCAAGGAACGCACGCAAAATGCTGCAGCTTTCACCTTCACCATCATTGGTAACTACAATGACTCTACTATCCGGCCGCTTATCGAGCAGTACATTGCTTCGCTGCCTGCTCAGAAGAATATTGTAAAGGGCAAGGACATTAATACGGAATATAAGGGTAAGGTAGTCAACGACTTCAAGCATAAGGCAGAGACACCCAAGTCTATTGCAGTCATCCATTGGTATTCCAAGCAGGTGCCTTACACGCTCGAGAATGTTATCCGTTCCCAGATTGCTGGTGAGGTGCTGGAGATGGTCTACCTGAAGGAAATCCGTGAGGAGGCCAGCGCCGCCTATACCGTCAGCGCTCAGGCAGGTGTTGGCCGTGATGATTTCGGCGATGAGGCCAGCATCTATGCCCATTGCCCCATGAAACCTGAAAAGGCTGATACAGCTGTTTACATCATGCGTCACGCCGTACAGGATATGGCAGCAGGCAAGTGTGATGCCGATATGGTTGCTAAGGTAAAGGAATATCTGCTGAAGTCGCATGCCGACCAGCTGAAGACCAACGGCTACTGGCTGGGCCGTATAGGAGCTTGGCGCAAGTGGAATCTCGACTTCCACACCGACTATGAGAAGACCGTTCAGGCTATCACTCCTGCCAGCATCTGTGCCTTCGTGGCCGAGGTGCTCAAGTCGGGCAACGAGGCTGAGGTGGTGATGCTGCCAGCGGAGTAAACAGAAGTTAGGGAAGTTAAAGAAGTTAGGGAAGTTAAAGAAGAATATGAGTTATTTGTTTTCATCCGAATCAGTATCTGAAGGTCATCCCGACAAGGTGGCCGACCAAATTAGTGATGCCATATTAGACCAATTCCTGGCCTATGACCCGCAAGCCCGCGTGGCTTGCGAGTCATTCGTCACTACAGGACAGGTAGTACTGATGGGCGAAGTGAGCAGCAGCGTCTATATTGACTTGCAGACCATTGCCCGAAACACCATCAATAAAATAGGTTATACGAAGGCCGAGTACCAGTTCGACGGCAACTCGTGCGGCATTCTTAGTGCCATCCACGAGCAGAGCCAGGACATCAACCGCGGTGTAGACCGTGAGAACGAGGAGGAACAAGGTGCCGGCGACCAGGGAATGATGTTCGGCTACGCCACTAACGAGACGGAGTCGTTTATGCCTGTATCCCTCGACCTGGCCCATCTCATCATGCGCACGCTGGCTGATATCCGCAAAGAGGGCAAAGAAATGACCTACCTGCGTCCTGATGCCAAGAGTCAGGTAACCGTTCAGTATTCTGACAACGGCATTCCTGAACGCATCGACACCATCGTAGTATCCACTCAGCACGATGAGTTCATCGTAGGCGCTGACGGCAAGGCAGGCCTTGAGGAAGACGAAAAGATGCTGGCCAAAATCAAGGACGATGTCATCAACATCCTCATTCCCCGTGTAAAGCAACAGATTCGCTCTCAAAAGGTACTCGACCTCTTCGGCCTCGACATCAAGTACTATGTCAATCCTACGGGCAAGTTCGTCATTGGCGGCCCCCATGGTGATACAGGACTGACTGGTCGCAAGATTATTGTCGACACCTATGGTGGCAAGGGAGCACATGGAGGCGGCGCCTTCAGTGGAAAGGACTCGTCGAAAGTGGATCGTTCGGCAGCTTATGCCGCCCGTCACATTGCCAAGAACATGGTGGCTGCCGGCGTCAGTGACGAGATGCTGGTACAGATCAGCTATGCCATTGGTGTGGCCAAGCCCATGAACATCTACGTCAACACCTATGGCCGTTCTCGTGTAAATATGACCGATGGTGAGATTGCCCAGAAGATTGAACAGCTCTTCGACCTGCGCCCCAAGGCCATTGAGCGCACCCTGAAGTTGCGGCAGCCCATGTATCTGGAAACGGCAGCTTATGGGCACATGGGGCGTAAGAACGAGATAAAGAAGAAAGTGTTCACCAGCCACTACCACGAAACAAAGGAAATAGATGTCGAACTATTTACGTGGGAAAAGCTAGACCGCGTAGACGACATCAAAAAGGCATTCGGCTTGTAAATGCAACAGCTGCAAGACTCGATTATCAGCGAACATGTGGTGACGGCTGCTGTACCCGACTCTTTCGTACAACGACCGGCACGTCCGCAGACACCCTACCAGGTGCTGCGGATGTTGCCTAAAGATGCGACACCCGCCCAGCAAGACTCTGCCATCCAGGCATGGTTCCAACCGGGCGAGATTCACTACAGCAACCAGCCCGACACGCTGCATTTGCCGGGTCATAATGCCGGACGGAACCTGAAAGATGTCAGCCTGCCGACATACTATCGTGAGACCTTCTTTGCAAAGGACACCCTGCTGCATCCAGAACTGACGGGAGGACGCTTCGGTGTGGCGGGCGACCCTGTGCCTTATACGATGCGCAACGACGACACTATCACTAGCATGCTACTCTTCTGCTTTGTCCTCGCGCTTGTCTCATTTGCTTATTCCAGACAGTTTATTCTCCACCAACTCAAGGACTTTTTCTACATTCCCCGTTCGGAAAGCTCTACTTCCGAGGATCCCAGCAATAGATTCCAGCTATTCCTAAACCTACAGACATGCCTCCTGTTGGGCATTACCTGCTTTTTCTACATTACCCATTATATTACTGCCACCTTCGTGCTCGACAATCCTTATGAACTGATAGCTATCTATTCAGGAGTGTTCGCAGCCTACTTTGTTGGGAAAACAATTCTTTACCGAATGGTAAACGGAGTATTCTTCGGTAGTAAAAAAAGTAAACACTGGACATGGACACTTACCTTTATCACAGCCTTAGAAGGAGTAGCCCTTTTCCCTGTGGTCATCTTGCTGGTGTATTTTGACCTCGCCATGCAGAATGTCGTCTATTATGTAATATTTATCCTCATTTTAACCAAATTATTGACATTTTACAAGTGTTGGGCTATCTTTTTTAGACAAATTGGTGTTTTTCTGCAAATAATTTTGTACCTTTGTGCCCTCGAAATCATACCATTATTATCGTTAGGCGGTATTTTGGTATTGATAACAGACCAATTAAAAGTAATATTTTAGGACACAAAGAAATGATTAAGAAGATCTTGGTTTCTCAGCCAAAGCCCACAAGCGAGAAGTCACCCTACTACGACATCGCAAGCAAGTTCGACGTTGATTTGGTTTTCCGTCCATTTATTAAGGTGGAAGGAATGTCGGCAAAGGAATTCCGTACGCAGAAAGTGAGCATATTGGACTATACCGCCATTGTTTTCACTTCACGCCACGCCATTGATCATTTCTTCACGTTGGCAAAGGAGCTCCGTGTAAATATACCTGAGGACATGAAGTACTTCTGCGTTACGGAGACCATTGCACTCTATATCCAGAAATACGTACAGTACCGCAAGCGTAAGGTATTTTTCGGATCAACGGGGCGTATCGACGACCTCATCCCCACGATGGTGAAGCACAAGACCGAGAAGTATCTGGTGCCCATGAGCGATGTCCACAACGACTCTCTCACACTGCTGCTCGACTCCAAGAAACTGAATCACAAGGAGGTAGTGATGTACCGTACCGTGAGCAATGACTTTACTCCAGAGGAAGTGAAGAACTTCGACTACGACATGCTGATCTTCTTCAGCCCGTCTGGTATTGAATCACTTACCAAGAACTTCCCCGACTTCAAGCAGGGAGAAATTGCTATCGCCACTTTTGGCCCCGCTACTGCAAAGGCTGCCAAGGATGCTGGATTGCGCCTTGACATTGAAGCTCCCAGCGAGAAATACCCCTCTATGACAGGTGCCTTGCAGCACTATCTTTTCGAGATTCAAGACTGAATCAATCTAAGACTTGAAATTTGAGGTTTGAGCATTCTCCTATGGGTTTTACTTTCCCTAAGAGCGAACGAATAGTTAGTAAAAAGCTCATCGATGAGCTTTTCAATACGTCAGGCAGCCACTCGATGGTTGCCTTTCCTATTCGTGTTGTTTACAAAGTAATAGACCGCTCGGCTGTTGAATGTACGCAAGGCAAATATCCTCAAACGCCAAGCCTTAAATCGCTTATCTTAATCAGCGTACCCAAGAAACGCTTTAAGCATGCCGTTGACCGAAACAGGGTGAAAAGGCAAGTGCGAGAAGCCTATCGACATCAGAAGCATCTGCTCTGCGACGCCATTGCAGACAACCAGAGCTTGCTTTTAGGATTTGTTTGGGTCTCTGATGAATTAGCACCCTCAAGTATCGTTAACAGCCGCATGGAGAGGCTGTTGAAACGGATAGCAGAGAAAGTGGAAGCAAACACATTGAAAGACTCATAACAGAAAAAGGTATGAAATTACTGATGCATGCCCTTTCATGGCTCTTGGTGCTACCCATCCGTTTCTATCAGCTCTGCATCTCCCCTTTGCTCGGTCCTTCCTGCCGCTTTACTCCTACCTGTTCGGAATACGCCAAGCAGGCCATCCTCAAGCATGGTCCCATCAAGGGCCTCGGGCTTGCCATCTGGCGTATTTTACGTTGTAATCCCTGGGGTGGTTCTGGCTACGACCCTGTACCGTAAGGCATCGTTTTTTACAGGCAGGCCTCTTTTTGATATAAGTCAAAAAACTGAATGAAAATACAATTTTTGAATATTTTCATTGCTCTTCCTCACCATTTCTTTGTACCTTTGCACCCGTAGTCGAGATGATTACATCGTATTCATTAGGTTATTTTAAGGTAAAGATTATGTTATTAGATTTTCAAACAACGGTAATGTTAGCTTCTGTGGCATTAGCAATGATATTAAGCGTTTATACGCTGACACAGACTAATGTTCGTTAAAATGAGTGCGGAGTGAGAGATTCATACCGCACTCTTTTTTTATCCTAAAACCTAAAACAAACTTAAAAACACGTATTTTATCCTATATTTTAATGAATAATAAGGAGAAAATGAGCGATATTTGAGGAAATGTGCGTAACTTTGCAGCCAAATTTGTAATTGAATATTCGATGAAAAGACTTTTGCGGCCCTATTGTGTGCTGCTTTTTGGTGCTTTGATACTCTCTTCGTGTCTTGGCTCCGATGAAGACAGCACGACAACCTATAATGACATGGCCATTAAGACGTTCAAACTGGGTACCTTGAAAAGGTACGTGCACAAGACGTTGTCGACGGGCAAGGATACCGTCTATTTGACAACCTATTCTGCAGCTACCTATAAGATGAACATTGACCAGTTGAACCATCGCATCTTTAATACAGACTCATTGCTGACTGGCACTGACATGAAGCATATCATCTGCACCGCCACAACGGTGAACAATGGCGTCGTCTACATCAAATCGTTGACGAGCGACTCGTTGCGCTATTTCAGTTCAGGGAGTGACTCCATTGACTTCAGCCAGCCTCGTGTGTTCCGTGTCTTTGCCACCGACGGCTCTGGATCACGCGATTATACAGTGAGCTTGACTGTGCGCAATCAGGATCCAGGCGTGTTCCTATGGCAGGTTGCCGATAAAGCAGGCTTCCCACAGACGACTGACGACGAAATGAGACAGGCAGCCGAACGGGCGGGGCTCATTTATCTGGGTAAGAGTTCCTATGAGGCCTATGCGATAAATAGCGAAGGAATGCTGATGGAATCGGAGGACGAAGGTGCAACCTGGACGGCAGACAAATTGGATACGGATGCCAGTTTGCTGCCTAAGAACGCTTTGAGCTATGCCGCGTGGATACTTGACTACAAGACGGACTATGCCCTGCTGGCTGGACAAAACCCCGCATCGGACAAGGCAATGGTGCTGTGGCGTAAGCTTGTTGACGACGACGGTGACGGCCGCTGGGTGTATATGCCGTTGGCAGACGACAATAACTACTACCTGCCGAAGATGGACTATGTGGTATTGGTGCCCTATGCCAATAGCGTGCTGGCTTTTGGCAATAACAAGAAGATTTACCAAAGCCGTGACCAGGGTATCACCTGGAAAACGACTGCTGCTATTCAATATCCTGACGGATTCAACGCCACTTCTTCCTATAAAGTGGCTGTCGATAACGAAGATGTACTATGGCTGATGGACACTGTCAGCGGACAGACATGGAAGGGTAGGCTTACGGAGTAGGCGGACATTGCGGTTGGCTTCGCCCTAATTAAGAGTGAAAAGTGAAGAATGAAAAAGAAAGGAAAGTTTTCCATGAACAAGAAGTGGTTGGCGCTTGCGCTACTGTTCTCCGTTCACTGTTCACTGTTCACCAGCCCGCTAAGGGCGCAGGAGGAGCCGGAATATAAGATGGAAATAGGAGCCAGTGCTGGTTTTGTGAACTATCTGGGCGATTTCAATGGCAATCTGCTGAAGAATATGCAGCCCATGGGAAGCTTGCTGGCAAAATATCGTCCGAACCCTCGGATGGCTTGGGCATTCAGTGTTGGCTACGGTAAACTAAAAGGTAATGTGAGCGATGCGGAAACCTGGTATCCGGATGCGGAACAGATGGAGCAATCGTTTAACAATTCTCTGATTGACGGCGGTGTGCGCTTTGAATATAACTTCTGGGCGTATGGAACGGGACAAGAATATCGTGGAGCCCGCCGTGTGGCACCTTTCTTTACACTCGGAGTAGGTGTTACTCACGCTGACACCTCCGACGGTGGAATCATGGCTATGAATGTGCCCTTGGGAGCCGGTGTGAAATATAAGGTAGGTAACCGATTGAACTTAACGTTGGAGTGGAGGATGCACTTCACGGGTAGCGACAAGCTCGATGGCGTTGCTGATCCCTACACCATCAAGAGTAGCGGACTGTTCAAGAACACCGATTGCTACAGTATGTTGCAGCTCTCGCTGACTTACGATATATTGGCAAAATGTAAAACTTGTAATAATGACAGAGATTAGGCAAGAATTGGATATGAAACGCATTCCCGCACATATTGCCATCATTATGGATGGCAACGGGCGGTGGGCGACGGAGCGTGGCAAAGACCGCAGCTTCGGCCATCAGGCCGGTGTGGAAACCGTTCGTCGCATCACTTCTGAGTGTGTGCGTCTGGGCGTGAAGTATCTGACGCTATATACCTTCTCCACAGAGAACTGGAACCGTCCCGCTGATGAAGTATCGGCACTGATGGGACTGGTACTTACCTCGCTGGAGGACGAGATTTTTATGAAGAACAATGTGCGGTTCCGTGTCATTGGCGACATGAGCCGTATTCCTGACGATGTCCATAGGAAACTGCGTGAGACGGAGGAGCATACGGCACAAAACGATGCGATGACGATGGTTGTAGCGCTGAGCTACTCCAGCCGCTGGGAGATAACCAATGCCGTTAAGCAAATTGTAACGGAGGTGAATGACTTGGAATTGCCATTGCCCCAGAACAAACTGAAGAAATTGGTAACGGGCGGCATCCGTGCCGAGGATATTACCGAAGAGTTTATCAGCCAGCACCTGCAGACGAACTTCATGTCCGACCCGGACTTGCTGATACGTACGGGCGGAGAGCTACGTATCTCAAATTACCTGTTGTGGCAGATTGCCTACTCTGAGTTGTATTTCTGTGACACCTACTGGCCCGATTTCGACGAGGAGGAACTGCATAAGGCCATTGCCGACTACCAGCGCCGTCAGCGTCGGTTCGGAAAAACTGAGGAACAAGTGGAGAACGATTCGCTAACAGATAGTGAACGGTGATTAGTGAACAATGAATGATAAACAAGATGCTCTATAATATTATAAGGTACATCAACGAGGATGTGAGGGTGAGAACGGTAATGCTTCTGTTCACCATTTGCCTCTCACTATCCACAAGCGTAAGCGTTACCGCACAGGACGTGATTGTCAACCCCGACATTTCGTATGCCGGAACCCCTCGTACTTGTGAGATTGGCGGTATTTCCGTAAAAGGTATCGAGGGCTACGAGGATTATGTGCTTATCAATTTGTCAGGACTAACGGTAGGACAGGAAATCGACGTCCCGGGTACTGCCATTACAGATGCCGTGAAACGCTATTGGAAACACGGTCTTTTCTCCCAGGTTCAGATTACTGCCGACTCTCTGGTAGGTTCCAAGATTTACCTTTGCATCAACCTGGCGCTGCGTCCTCGTGTCAGTGCCATCAACTATACAGGCTTGAAGAAGTCGGAACGTGAAGACCTTGAGGCTCAGTTCGGAATCATGAAGGGCGGTCATGTTACACCAAACATCATTGACCGTGCCAAGACATTGGCCAAGCGTTACTTTGACCAGAAGGGCTATAAGAATGCCGAGATTGAGATTATGCAGCGCGATGATGTCACCAACAAGAATCAAGTTATCCTTGACATTAACGTTGACAAGAAGGCCAAGATGAAAGTCCGACATCTTATCTTTGAGGGTAATGACAACCTGAAGGATAATAAAATCAAGGGCTCACTGTTTTCCAAAGGTGCATTTGGCAAGATTCACGAGGCTGGAAAACTGTCGTCCTGGTTCAAGTCAAAGAAATTTACTGATGAACGTTACAAAGAAGCCAAGGATGCCCTTATCGACAAATATAATGAGTTAGGTTATAGAGACATGACCATTCTGGAGGATTCCGTATGGAATGTCGACGACAAGCATGTCAACGTGCTTGTAAAGTTGGAGGAAGGCCAGAAATACTTTATCCGCAACATCACCTGGGTGGGTAACACTATCATTGCTACTGATCAACTGGACGGGTTGCTCGGTATGAAGAAGGGTGACGTCTACAACCAACGGCAGTTGAACAAGCGCTTGACAGAAGATGAGGATGCCGTGGGTAACTTCTATTGGAACAAAGGTTATCTGTTCTACCAATTGCAGCCTACGGAGGTAAACATCGTTGGCGACTCGATTGACCTGGAGATGCGTATCTACGAAGGAACGCAGGCTCACTTGAGTCATGTCCGTATCTACGGTAACGACCGTCTCTACGAAGAAGTTGTACGTCGTGAACTGCGTACCAAGCCCGGTGATCTGTTCTCAAAAGAGGCCTTACAGCGCTCTGCCCGTGATATTGCCTCCATGGGACATTTCGACCCTGAGAAGGTAAACCCCGACATCAAGCCCAATGGCGATGACGGAACGGTAGATATCAACTGGACGCTGGAACAGAAGTCGAACGACCAGATTGAATTCTCACTCGGTTGGGGACAGACGGGTGTTATTGGACGTATCGGCCTGAAGCTGAACAACTTCTCCATGCGCAATCTCTTTGGACGCAACAAGATGCACCGTGGTCTGATGCCTATCGGTGACGGTGAGCAGCTGGGTATTAATTTCCAGACCAATGGCTCCTATTACCGTCAGTACTCGGTAAGCTATTCCACCAACTGGTTTGGCAACAAGCGCCCCAATTCCTTCAATGTCAGTTTGTTCTACTCTAAGCAGTCGGACATCTCCAGCTACTATCGCAACAACGCCCTCTACAACAGCCTCTATAGTGGCTATGGCTATGGCTACGGCTATGGCTACGGCAGCTATAACAACATGGCCTACAACTACGAGTCGATGCTCGACGACGACAAGAACATCCGCATGTTTGGTGCCAGCGTCGGATGGGGTAAGCGTCTGCGCTGGCCCGACGACTATTTCCAGTTCATGGCTACCCTCGGCTATACACGCTATATGCTGCGTGACTGGAACTACTTCTATATCGCCAATGGTAACTGTAACAACCTGAACCTTGGACTGACGCTGTCGCGTACATCTACAGACAACCAGCTCTTCCCCC
>JAEEGK010025181.1_pt1 | contig 12246 bp, 8 predicted proteins | sample 8958771 | NCBI WGS metagenome assembly JAEEGK01 (sample SAMN16246547, study PRJNA631951) | gut metagenome | biome: gut microbiome; feature: rumen; material: SC-attached | host: Bos | place: Iran: Karaj | collected 2018-10 | reverse complement strand
AATAATAATAATAATAATAATAATAATAATAATAATAATAAAAATAATAATAATAATAATAATAATAATAATAATAATAATAATAATAATAAAAATAGTCCAAAAAAAAGTGATTTGAAAAATGCTCCTAATAAAATGATTATTAATTTTAAGAATACTTTAAATTCAAAAGGTTCTAATAATAGTAATAATGAATATACTACAACAACAAATATGAATTCAAACAATGAAAGTATTAATAATAATACCAAAGAAGAACAAAATAATCAAAAAACAAAGATAAAAATTAAAAAGATTAATAAAACAGATTTAGTTTCAAATGATAATTCAAATGAAATTACTAATTCATTAATTCCATCAATATCATCATCATCAATAAAGAATACTTTACAAGAATCTGTGTTGAATGCCTTTATAAAAGATACTAAAAAAAAAATATGTTTTGAAAATGAAAATAATCAAGAAATAATATTTAATGAAATATCAATACCAAAAATAAAAATAAAAAATGAGATTAAAATAGAAAAACCAAAAAATAATATTAATATAAATGGAATAATAATAGATCAAAATGATTATAAAGAAAAAAAAGACATTTATGAAGCTCATAAATATTTAAATTTAATGTCAAGTGTAATAAATAATGAAAATTATGAAGATGAAGAAGATGATGATGATGATAAAACAATAATTAATGATGATTATGGAAATTTAGCTGATTCTTTTTTTGATTCTAAAATTATATTAAATAATAATGTTAATTTAAATAAGAACAATATTTTAAAAAAAAGTATTTTTGGACCTAAAGAAAAAAATGATGTTGAAAGATTAAAAAATGATATTGAAAAAAAATTAGGAAAAGATTTTACTAATTATTTAATCAATTATGTTTCTTCTGAAAGTGATAAAAAATCTATTCAATTTAATAGAAATAAAATTGCTGAGCAATTAAAAAATGATTTTAATTCAAAAAAAATAAATGTTAATCGTGATTTATTAAATAAAGGTATGGAATTATTACCTGATATTTTTTCTGTTATTATTGGTAAGAGAATAGAAGAAGAAAATGAATAAATGGGTATTTTATAAAAAAATTTTGTATTGTTTTTTAAGTTTAGAAATTTATCATTCCATAATTTTTTATTTTTTGTTTTTTTATTTGAAAATGTTTTTTTCTTTTTTTTTTATTTTATTTAAAATTAATAATTTATTATTTTACCCCATTATAATTTTTATATTGAATATTTTTGATAATTTCTATTTAATAAATATATAATATTATATTGAATATTTAATATTATATAATATTAATTTAATTAAAAAAAAATATTAATAATCAGCGTTTCATATGATAAATTATTTTGAATAAAAAAATTATATTTTTAATAAATAAATAAATTTTTTAATGGAAAATGAATCTAATGATGATGAAATGGAAAAATTTGAAATGGAAATTGAAGAAGAAAAGCCAGTAAGCAAAAAGAAAAAACATAAAAAAAAAAAATTTATGTTATTTTTTTTTTTAATTGTTTTAAGTTTAATTTGGGTTATTATTATATATTATATTGTTAATATTATTAAGAATATAACATTTATTCATGATAAAAAAATAGAGATTGAAATTTTGAAAAGTGATATTAATATAAAAAATAAAATTAAAAAAAATTTAGAAGAAAAAAAAAATAATTTAACTTTAGATATTGATGATGTCAGAAGAGAACTTTTAAGTACTGAATTTTCAATTAAAATGAAAGAAGATTCAATAAACAAATTAGATGAACAAATAAAAGAAATTCAAAAAAAAATATCTTCTTTTTAAAAATAAATAATCTTTAAATTTAAATTGAAATATCATTTAAGAAATATTAAGTTACAATCTTATTAATAATTATAATTAACAAAATTTATTAAAAACAATTAATGATATATTTAAGTTTAAATATTTTTCTTTAGAAATTAAAATGAAAAATATATTATACTCTATATTCAAAATAAAATGAGATATTTTTAAATTACATTTATTTATTCTCCACTCACCTCGTCTTTAATTTCTTTTTGAAGCATTTTTAAATTTTTTCTTACATCATCTGAATCATCTTTTACAATATTAATTAGTATATTACTTAATTTTTTTAAAATATTATCTTTTTCATTTTTAATAAAAGATTTTATTAAAATAGTATTATCATTATGTCTTCCTAAATTATTATTAATATCTTCTATTATTATACATTTTTTAATATTTCTTCCTAATTTATTGAAATCTTTATAATATTTTTCATTTAAAAAAGTTGAATTTCCTTTATGTAAATTATATTTAAAAAAATGTTCTTTTTCATCAATTATACTTATTATCTTATTTGAATAATTTTCATCTCCATTTGTATAAGAAATTAATTCATAATAAGGAATTAAAGAAAATAAAAAATCTTTTAAACCATTTCTTATTATTATTTTATTTGAATCATAATTATGAATTAAACAATCATCTAAATTAATTATTAATGTATAATTTTTATTTTTAATAATTGGAAGTAAAGGGAATTTAATATTTGTTGGTAATTGATTTAAATTAATATTTTTTAAAAAACTATTTCTATATGAATTTTGATTAATAATTTGAGTTTTTTTTAAATTTAAAGTTGGATTATTACTTAACATACTATTATTTTTAAATGAATTATTAATTTGATTATAGTCATTTTCTTTATTTTCAATATTTTCATTAATTATAATTTTAACATGACTATCAGGTAAATTACCTTCTATTGTATGATAAATATTTTTATTGTAATTATTACTTTTATAACTTAAATTTCCATAATTTTGGCTTTTCCTTTTTTTATAAGGAAAAATTATTCCATTAATAGAAACTGCATCAATTGAATTTATATTATTAACATTTAAATCATTATTTAAATTTTTTTCTGATGATAAATTTTTAAATGGATTAATTGAAGTTAAATTTTGACTTGAAAAAGTTTTATTCGCTTTATTTATATTTTCATTTGATTTTAATATAAATTCATTTATTTTTTTATTGTTTTTATTAATGTTTTCATTATAAAAATTATATATCTCTTTATGATTTATTCTTCTTAAATTTTTATTTAAATTGTAAAATTTTTTAGAAATGAATGAATTAACTTGTTCAAAATTTGATATTATAGAATTTAGGGAATTAGAAATGTTTTTGTATAAATTTGTCATTGAATTTGATTTTTCTTTGAAATTTATATCATTTTTATTTCTACATTTTTCAAAAATATATTTGCTTAGGTTTTTACAGTTTTCTAAAATAATATTAGTATCAAATTTAAATAAATAATATTTTCCATGATTAGATAAACAATAAATTAATATAATGGAAAAATAAATTATATTCATTGAATTATTTATTAATGGCATATATTCAGAAGCATTTGTTTTCTCAAGAATAAAATCAAAATTTTTGTTTAATAATTCAATAAATTCTTCACATTCATTAATACAAATTTGACATTCACAAAATAAATCTTTAATCTTTATAAATAATTCTTCAAGTTTTATAGTAATATTATCAATTTTATATGTAATTTCAAATATTTTATTTTCTTTTTTATAATTTGAAATATTAATATTGTTTTTTTTACATGAATTCGTAAATGGAATTATACTTGAATTTTTTAAAGGAGTTATAATTATTACTTTATCTTTTTGTTCAGAAAGAGGGAAATTATTTTTTGAAATTAAATTTTTATACATTTCATCGTTATTTGAAGGTATAGGTAATTTTTGAAGAGAACTTAAAAATTCTTTTTTATATAAACATTTCCCTTTTGAACTTACAATTGAAGATGAAGTGGATTTAGTACTTGATATACTTGAATCACTTTCTATTCTAGGGTGAGAAGACATTTTTTTAATAATAAAAATCAAAAAATAAATTTAAATTTAAATATATATCAATTTTGAAATTATTATTAGTTTTAATAATTATTTATTTATTTATTTTTTTTTATTATTTTTATTTTTGATCTATTATACTTATTCATATTTTTTTTTATTCTTATTCTAAATGTCTAAGAGAATAATTGAAGAAACAAAGAATTCTTATGTCCCTAATCAATCAAAATTTCAAAGATTATATAATTACTTTGTCTATTATAATCAAAACGAAAACAGAAATGATATTAACGAACATAAAACAAATGATATAATTGATGAAAAATTTTGTGAAGATTGCTCTGTTATTTATAATACTAATTTAATTTGTTTAAAACATTGTAAGTATAATTATAAAATGGAAATATCTCCTTGTGAAATCGGACATACAATGTTTGATAATATTATTGATAATTTTAAAAACGAAAATTATAAAAATATTGATAAAAATTATTTAGAACATAGAAGTAATTTATTTAGTTTATTAGAGAAAATTTCTAAATCAATGAATTTTAAATCACAAACTTTATTTCATTCATTTTATCTTTTAGATGTAATTTACTCGAATAAGGATTCAATTCAATTAATTAAAAATAAACATGCTAATCATCATAAATTAGCTTTAGCTTGTTTATTAATATCTTCTAAAATTTATGAAATTGATTCTTTTTTTCCTTCTTTAAATGTATTTATTAAATCTTTTGATTCTTCAATTCATTATAATCAATTGTTAACAAAAGAAGAACTTTTACATTATGAAGTCTTAGCTATTCAATTATTAAATTATAATATTCATTATTTTTCAATCTATGATTTTATTTCTTTCTTCTTTTGTCATGGAATAATTCAAAAAGAACAAATCAATTACATTTATGATAATCAACAAATAACGAAAATTTTAGAAAAAATTTATTTCAAAGCTAGATATTATTTAAATGAATTTATTAAAAGTGAAATTTCAATAAAATTTAATAGTTTAATGTTAGCAATATATATTCTTGAACAAAGTATTAATGATATTTTGAAAAATCAAAATAATAAAAATTATTTAAGTGAAATTATGGAAAAAGTTTATAAAATATCTTACGTTAATGATAAAGAATATTTGGAACTGTTAAAGTATATTAATGAAAATAAAGATCATTCATTTAATAAAATAAATCTTAATACTCAATTAAATTACATTCAAAATCCTAAAAGAAAGTTATATTCTGAAGAATACATTGATTCAATTTTACATAAATATAGAAGACATTTAAATAAGAATTTATATTTGACTTCAATTACAAATTTTTCTTCATCTAATCTTTCAAATTTAAATTATTCTCAAAAAAATATTTCAATTAATTCAAATTCATATGATAATAATGATAATATTCATAATCATATAAAAAATTATAATTCTTTTATTCCTAACCAAAAACATAATTATTCAAATTTATTACGTTATTCTTTGACAAATAATAATGTTTCACAAGGAGATTTACAATTAAAAATTCAAAATATAAATAATTATAATAGAATTTATTCTTTTTATAAAAATAATGTTGATACATTTAATCAAAATATAAATTCAAAATTAGAAAATATAGATAAAGCTTTTAGAAGAAATTATCTGAATCAAAAATATTATTTTTTAAATTAAAAATATTAAATTATAACAAATATTTATATCAAATAGTAATCTCTAGTTTTATACATTAATTCATTATATTTATAGAATATTTAATTTTTTTTTAATATAAATATAATAAATATAATATAATTCTTTTTATTTTAACTTTTAAATATAAAAGAGAATAATCTTCTCTTAAAGTTTTTTTCGAACATCTTTGAATTTATCAAAGAGAACCAAAGCCATAGCACCACATAAACTTCTCATAATATTCGCTCCATGTCCTTTATATAATGATTTCCATCCTTCTTTCATAATAATATATTTAAAGCATATTAATGAGTTTTTATAAGCATCATTTTCTCCATTTGACATCATCATTCTTCTTCTAACAGTATCAAAAGGATAAGCACAAGCTCCTGAAATTATTGTACTTCCCCATCCTATTATTCCTTTACTAAAAGAATTTTTTGCATATACTTTCATTGTATCATATAATCCAAAATATAATCCTCTATATATAAACATTGTTGCACATGACATTGGAATTCCTCTATAAATTCCTTTCAATCCTCCTTTTTTATATTCTTGCTTATATACATCCAATATATTTTTATATTTTGTGTTTTTGTTTAATAATTTATTTTTTCGATCAGTTGATATTTTTGTATGAGCAAAATCTAATGGATGAAAAAATAACATTGAAGTCATTCCTGCTAAACTTCCTGATAAAATATTATAGAGTAATATTTTATTCTTTATTGTCTTATTTTTGGAAAGTAGATTTTTAAAACAAGGTTTTAAAGCAAAATTTACACTTTGAGTTGGGAAATAAGATAATATATTTATTAAATTTCCTTTATATAAACTTAGAATTCCTCCTTCTTTAACTAAACGAATTAAACAATCTAATATAGAAGAATAAGGCTTTGATATTATTTTTTGTTTTATTAATTCATCTTGATTTTGTATTTGAAGTTTTATTACTTCTAAAGGAGAAGCAACTGTTTTTGATATACAAGCTGAAATTGCTCCAATAAATAAATCAGAGAAAAATTGATTTACTTTGTATGATGTTATTGATGTCATTTTTATTATATTTTTATTTTTACCTTTCTGTTAGAAATCTTTATTTGATTTCAAATAAAAATTAATTTTCATAATAAATTTAAATAATAAATTAATAAGAATAATGGAATCTCTTTCAAATGATTCTCAATTAAATCATAATTTATCATCAAATTCAGAATACATCCATTCAACATTAAAAAATTTATCAATGAATACTCAAAATCACCAAAGTCAAATATCAAAAATAACTAAAACCCAAAAATCAAGAATAACAAATCAAAATATTATGAATAGTAAAAATCAAATGAATGAAATGTCAATGTCGAAAATAAAAACAAGTCAAAATATAACAGATAAAAGAAATATAACATTAGATAAAACAGATAAAAATGATACTTCATATGATAGTGTAACAGATCCAATTCCAGTAATCATTTTTGATAGTGAAATTCATTTTAGAAAAGATTTAAAAGAAATAGATATAGTATTTTTAGTAGATACAACAAGAAGTTCAAATCCATTATTAAAAGGAATTAAAAGATTTATAAGAAAATTACTTTTTGATGCAAAAAAAACTTTAAGTCAATATGAAGTAGAAAGTATAAATTTATTAAAATTTGGTTTAATTGCTTATAGAGATCATGATCAAGAAAATGAATCATATGTAAGTAAAATATTATGTGAATTAACAGGAGATAAAAATAAATTTAGGGAACAATTATATAATTTAGATTGTAAAGGAGGAAAAGATGAATGTGAAGCAATTTTAGATGGATTAGATGATGCTGTTAATAAAATGAATTGGAGAGATAAAAGTATGAAATTTATTTATCATATTTGTGGAAGTCCTCCTCATGGAAGTGATATTAATGGAGGAGTTAATGATGATTTTCTTGATGGATGTCCTTGTGGAAAAAATTATCAAGATGTTATTGAAGATTTAAGAGGTAAAGGTATTGATTATACTATTGTTGTTGTTGGAAAAGGTTTAGATAGTATGATTGCTAATTTTAGTAAATATTGTAAAATCGATGTTATGGTACCTAGTATTCAAAGAGAAGATGATGTTGATGGTTTTCAAGTATATAATTAATTTTTTTTCTTTTTCTTTTTTTTTTAGTATTTTTGTTATATTAGTTTTTAAATGATTTCAATATTTTATTTATTTATAATTTTTTCTATTTTTTTTATAATAAAAAATGTTTATGAATGATAGATATAATATTGTTAGTGAATTAAAAGAAAAAATTGATGGTTTGGAATATTCAATTAATAGGTTAAGAATGGATTTAAGTAAAGAAGCTAATGAATTAAGTGAATTAGGAAATCAAATGCAAGCAATTAAAAGTTTATATGATATGAAGAGATTAAGTGTTATGCAAATGACAAGAAAAATAGATGATAAAAATAAAATATTAAATGAAGCTAAAAATGCATATAATAAAATAATGATTAATACATCTAAATTAATTGATGCAATTGGAAATGAAACAAATAATAATAATTATTATTATTAATATTATTTAAAAGTATTCACATTATAATTTTTAATATTTATTTCATTTTTTTAGAATAAAAATATCATAAAATGAATTTTAATTTATATCTTACTTTTGATTATTTTAATGAAAAAATTATTAATACACAATCAAATATTAATCAACTTATAAATTTAATAATTTAATTTAACTCAAAACTTAACGCAACTTTTTGAATAAAAGATAAATTACCTTCATTTAATTTTTTCATTAATTCTTCTTTTCTTTTCCGTTCAATTTTTTCAAAATCTAAATCTAAAGGAGGAATCAATTCACCGTTATTATTTTTTGGAATAGAATCAAATTCTGATTTCATTATAACTTTATCATAAAAATACAAAGCATTTAAATCAAAAATATTTTTTTTATTAAATTCTTCTATTCTATTTTGAAATACTGTTTGTTTTTTTTTTACTTTTTTCTTTTCTTTTTCAGTTGATAAAGAAATTAAAATTGAAGAATTTGTACTTTTACTTATTATTTGTTGTTCTTGTATTGACATTGTATTGAAAATTTTTTTTTTTAAATTTTCAATTTCCAAATCTTTTTGATTTAATAATTTTATATTATATATTTGAGCTTTTTCTATTGAAATTAATTTTTTTTTATTTAATTCATATTCTTCTTTTAAATTCTTTAATTCTAAATAATATTCATTGACAATATCATGTATTTCAATTAAAATATTTTTAAATAAAGCTTTGTTTTCTTCTGGTAAAATTGAAATAATTTCTTCAAATATTTTTTGTATAGAATTATATTTTTTATTTCTATTATTTTTATTTTCCTTTATTGTATTATTTAATTTTTCATTTAAGTCATTAAATTGTACCGTTAAATTTTTTAAATTTCTTTTTGAACTTTTAGAAGAATTATTATAATATTTCATTTGTTTTGAAATAATATGATTTCGCTTTAAATTAATAATATTTTTATTAGAATGTGCATATGAAAAAGTATTTGTTCTTAAATGTTTATGATTAATAAGGTTTTTAAAAATGTCTCTTTGATTTCTTTTATTTTCATCTATATTATTTGGAATAATTGAATTAGAAAAAGAGAAATCATTTGTCATTGTAATAATATTTTTTTGTGGTTTCATTCTACTTTTATTTTTTAATTGATTTTTTTTTCCTTTATTTTTTGGTTTTATTAAATTTAAAGAACTATGTTCATGAAATAGACTATCTGTATTTATTTTTGAATTTGTTTTTTTATATTTCTTTTTAAAATTTGAACTATTTGTTAAACTTAACATACTAATTATATTCTTTTTTGTAATTTTTTGAAGGTGATTTGAAGTATTGTTTTTCGTTAATGTATTTAATTTTTGATTTGAAGACTCGTTTGGAAATTCTGTGAATGAATATTTTAAACATGGTGAATTTGATGTTGCTTTTCCTTTTTTTATATTATCTTTAGAATTACCTGAAATTTTGTTTTTATAAACTTTCATTTTTTAATTAAAATAATATTTTAAATATTAAGAAACTTAAATTTAAATTTATTTAATTGTGATTTATAAATATATAATTTTTACAAATATTAAGAATCATATTTTAAGTAATTCATTTACTATTAAATTAATAATTAATTTATTTTAGAACTTTAATTGATTTTTAATTAATATTTCAGAATTAATCAAAAAAATAAAAATTAATTTGTAAAATACTTTAAAAAAAATGGAAATGTTCTTTATATTTTTTATTTTTTTAATGAAATTGAATCAAAATATTTCAAAAGATATATGTAATTTAAACTATGGATCATTAAATTCATTTAATATAGAAGATAAAGCTGAAAAGGAAATAGAAATCGGAGAAAATTCAGAAATAATTTCATCTTTATTTTCTTATCAATTGATATTAGAAAGTATAAATTCAGCAGAAATAAAAGTAAAATTTAACAATGAAGAAATTATTTTAAATAAAAATAAAAATACTTTTAAAAAAGAAAATATTACATTAAAAGATAATCATATATTCATTAAATCAAATTCAGGAAAAGGAAAAGTTTCAATTATTATTGATATTCCTAGAGATAAAACTCAATATATAAATAAAAATACTCTAAACAAAAATTTTGAAAAAGAATATGTATATTTGGAAATACCAATAAATAAAACCAATTTGTTTTCAAATTTAATAATAGAAAACACTGATAAAGTTGAAAGTAATATAAATTTAGTTATAAAAAAATCAGATTCCAATTTTTCTTATTTCACTGATAATGATAAAAAACAAATTCCGTCTTCCTTTGAATGTACTTTAAATAATTCTGAATATAATGTTATTTTATTAAAATTGAATAATCCAAGTAAATATATTTATAGTTTTAGTTATTTTGAAATTGAAAAAATAGATTCATATCAAAATTATTCTTTAATTTTAAATAGTACTCAAAAATATAAACTCCTTAAATATGAAAATAATCCAATAAGAACAAATGAAAGTAAATTAATATTTCAATTCCAAAAAGTTAATTTTTCAGGATTTTATTTATATAATAATATGTCAAAAATATATTTTTCAGAAGAAAATATTCCAATAAATTTTATTAATAAATCCAATGAATTAGTAAATAAATATGAATATTTATTATTTCCTAAAGGTCCATATTATATTTTATTTTATAATTCATTATTAAAAAATTATTATGATTATTTATATATAAATAATCCTGGAGAACAAAGAGAATTGATAATAAATAAAACTTATTATTATTCATATAAAATAAATTCAGATCAACAATATTATTTTTTTAAAATCCCAAAAAATAATAAAGATAGGACTCTTCAGTTAGATTTTTCTTATATAAAATTATCAAAAGATTTTAATTTCCAAATATATTATTGGAATTCCTCTTCAACAGAAGATAAAAGTATAATTAAACAAGTAACTAAAAATAGTGATTTCCCAGTTACTTTATTTATTCAATCTAATAATGATTTGTATTTTAAAATTTATAACTCTGGAAAAAATACAATAGCATCTGATTTATTAGATGTTGTATTTTTTATTTATGAGGGATATAATAATATAATTGATTTAAGTCAAAATAATAGAATTATAATGCCTGTGATTTCACAAAAATTCCATAAAAAATTTTTTATGGATATATCAAATATGAAAGGTAATATTTCTTTTTTATTATGGAAACATAATTCATTGTCAAATAAAGCAATTGAATATAAATTAAATTACCATAAAAATGCAAAACAAGGTGAAAATGAAACATCAGATTTTCAAAAAAAAATTTTACAAGAAGTTTTTGGAAATAATGGATTCAAGAATTTATCTTTTATTAAAAATTCAAATCATACATCAATGGTAATTTTACTTGAACTAGAAAGTCATCCAATAGATCTTTATAATGATATTCCATCTTTTTATCTTGAATATATCAATAATAAATCAAATAATTTATTTAAAATATTATTAATTAGTATAATTATAATAGTAATAGCAGCAGTTATCATTATATTATTTGTTCAAAAAAAGAAAAGAAATATAAGTAATTCAGATTATTTACAAATGGGAAAATTAGAAAATGAATAAATTAATTAATTAATAATAGTATTATAATAAATAAAACACTTTATTTTAATTTCATTAATTAAACTATAAAATAAAGAATTATTCATTTGTTTATTGATATTGTAAAATATATATATTAATGTCATTATTAATAGATATTAAATGTTTTAAAAATTTTTCACAATAAATCTTTATTTATTATATGCTCATTTTTCAAAACAATAATATAAAAATATGATTCCCTAAAAAGTTAAAAGAAATATTTTATATATATTTCCTTTTTTTTATCTTCTAATTCTATATTAAAATTAATTTTAAATTTTATTTCATAAAAATCTATATTGTATTAATTATAATAAAATAATTCTTTTTATTTTGAAGGTTTTGTGTTTAATCTTCTCTTCATAATACAATATTTTTTCTTTCTAATTTTACGATTGAATAATTGTTTTAAAGATTCATATTTTTTATACAAATAAGAACAATGATTCTTTTTATTAATAATACATTATACAATAATCTAAATCCTTTTATAATATCTACCTCATAATAGTATTTTAGA
>JAEEGK010025180.1_pt1 | contig 12246 bp, 8 predicted proteins | sample 8958771 | NCBI WGS metagenome assembly JAEEGK01 (sample SAMN16246547, study PRJNA631951) | gut metagenome | biome: gut microbiome; feature: rumen; material: SC-attached | host: Bos | place: Iran: Karaj | collected 2018-10 | reverse complement strand
AAGTGTTTATTATAAAAAATAAAAATTAATATTTTAAATTGGGGATTGGGGATTGGTCCCAATCCCCAATCCCCAATCCCCAAATCCCCAATCCCCAATCCCCATATTATTATTTATTAATTTTTACTTTAAAAATTAATTATTTTAAATATTTAAAATATTTTAACCCTTAAATAATTTAAAAAATAATTAAAAAAAATTAATTAATTTTTTAATACAATGATTTCAAGCCTTTTACAATGAAACTCATATATACTATGAGCATAATATATAAATAAATGTAAAATATAAAAATATATTATTAACATATATAAACTTTATTATAAAAATATTCATAATACCCCCATTCAAAACCAAATATCTACTACCTTAAATTTATTATATCTTTTAATATTCAAACTAAACTAACACATTGTAAAACACAAAAATTTTTTTGCTTTCTTTAAGCATTATTAATACATGTTAATATGAACTTTTTTTAATAAAAATTTGTAAAACCATCAAAAAATGTGTGCTGATTTCAAATATAACAAAAAAAACAATTAATTCCTATTACTTTCAAAGTAATAAAAAATAAAAAATAACCAATCATCTTTCAGAAAAACAAATTTTAATCCTATCTTAATATTTAAAACATATATAATTAATATATAAATAAAGAAATAAAAAAAAGAAAAATCAATGGCAAAAGGAAAAGGAAAGAAAGAAAAAAAAGATAAAAAAGATAAAGATGCTCCAAAAAGAGCTATATCAGCATTCTTTTATTATCAAAAAGAAAGAAGAGAAAGTTTAAAAAAAGAACAACCTAGTTTAGATAATAAAGCTTTAATTTCCAAAATGTCTGAAGAATGGAATAAAATGAAAGATTCTGAAAAAACAAAATATAATAATTTAGCTGCAAAAGATAAAGAAAGATATGAAAGAGAAAAAAAACAATATGAATCAAAAAAAGGAAAAAAAAGTGGAACTAAATCTGCTAAAAAAGATGAATAAATTAAAATAGATTTTTAATAAATAAAAAGTTTAATTAAAATAAATATATTTTAAAATAATATTTTAATAAAACTTTTTTCAAAATATTTCTTTGGTTTTTATTATTAGATATTCAAATTTAAATTTTTTTTATAATTATTTATATTATTATAATATATTATTCATTTTATTACAATTAAAAATTAATTTTAATTTATTAATATAAATAAATAAATAAATAATAATATACATAATTATTTATATTAATTATTATTATTAAATAATTTATCTATTTCAATATCATTATTTAATTTATCTTGATAAAAATTTTTTAATATAACATTTATATCATTTTCTTTATATAATTTAAAGTTATTAATTTCTTCTTTTAATTCTTTATTAAATTCTTCCATTTTTTTCATTAAATATCTTAAACTTTCATTTATATCATTAACTTTTTCTTCATTGTTGTTGATACTTTCTTTATAATTTTTAATAGTTTCAAAAATTTCTTGTCTTTTATTTTTTCTATTATATATTTCAATTATTAATTCAATCTCATTTTTATAATCATATAATTTATCCATAAAATTATTACCTAATTTATTTTCATAATAACCTGATTTTAATTCATAATAGTTATTTAATAAAGAAGTTAATTTCTCAATTTCAGTTTTATTTACATCGTTGTTTTGAATAGGTAAATTATTACTTTCATTAAAACTATCAATTAAATTTGAATTAATATTATTATTACTCTTTCTATAATCAACTCCAGTATATTTCATTTTATTCATAATATTAAAAATTTTTTGAATACTATTAATTTTTTCTTTATTTATATTAATATTTTCTCCTATATTTTTTATTAAAGAATCTAAACCATCTTTTAATCTTATAAATTTTTGTTTTGAAATTTCTAATTCATCATCATTTTCTAAAATAAATTCACCATCATTACTATTATTTTGATAATTCTTTTTTTTTTTTCCAATCATAAAAATTGATGGCATATAATTTGTTGCAAAATTAATAATATTATTTTTTTTAGAATTTTCAATTTCTTTTAATAATTTTTCAATTTTAGTTTCATCAACAAAATAATTTTTATTATCTTTAGAAAAATTTTTAGATAAAAATTCTCTAAAACAATCACTTTCAGATAAATATTTATGTTGACAAATAAATTTTAAATAATTTGATATTTCATCTTTTCTTTTTTGTAATTCATCTTTACTATTAAATCCAACATTAAATTTTATTGAATCATATGTTTTTTCTGGCATTTTTGGAATACGACAACCCGCTGCTAAACGTTTTAAATTTATGTCTAACCATTCAATATCACTATATCGTCTTTCTATAACTTCAACAAAAGAATTATTGTCATTTGAAGATATATTATTATCATCATTGATATTGTTGTTATTATTGTATGTAACTGATATTACATATGTATAATGACCATATCCTAACATATTGTCTCTAATCCATTTTGTGTCTGTTATTTCTATTGATATTGGTTTTGAATTCATATAAATTTTAATTAAATATAATTTTCAATTATAGTTTAAATTATAAAATATATATAATTATTAATTTAAATTAAAAATAATAATCAAAAATTTATTAGTATTTATTAAATATTAATTCATTTTAAAAATAAAATAAATTTTATTATGAAAAATTTTTTATTTTTAATATTTTTAAATAATAATACAAAATTATTATAAAAATATGTTTGATAAAACAATTATAGTTCAAATAACTTCAAAAATATATTTTTTAATATAAAAATCAAATTTATTATCAATTATAAAAATATAATTTAAATAATAATAATATTATTTTTATTAATTTATTATCAATATAAATAATGTAAATTATTTTCCTTATAAAAAATATTTATTTTATTATATTTTTTATTTTAATATTAATTCATAAAAGCAGAAGGGTCTTGTCCTATTGTCATTTCCATATCTCCAATTCTTTTTTGCAATTCATTTATTTTTTGATATAAATCTAATTTTTCTTTTTTTAATACTGAAATTTCTTGTTGTAACTTCAAAGCATCACTTTGTTGATTTTGTTGATGTTCTCTCAAAGCATCAAGCATAGCATTTAATTTTGTATATAATTCTTTTCTTATAATTTCAACTTCATTATTAATTGCAACTTGCATTTCTTCTTTTTTAGATGCAGTGTTTGTTTGATGAGATTTTGATTCTTTAAATGAATCTTGTAACCCTTTTAATTCTATATCTAATCTTCCTAATTTTTGAAGTATACTGTTTATAAAAGCAGAATTTGAATTAAAATCATTTGTTTGTTGAAAAATTTCATCATCTATATATATTTAAATAATTTATATTTATATGTATGAATAAAATAAGAAAAATATTTTACTTTTTGTAGACATTATTTTTTATATGTTATATAATTTTAATTATTTTTAATTTATTTATTAATTAAATTTATATTAAAAATTAAAATTTGAATATATTTATATAAATATTAATTATAATTTAAAATATTTTTTATTTTAAAAAAAATAAAATATCATATTATCTTTATATAACTATTTATAATTATATTAAAATTTATCTTTATAACCATTTTATTTACAACTTAAATAAAATTATTATTATTATCTTTATTAAAATAATAAAAATATCTATAATTAAAATCTAAAATATTTTTTTGTTCCTTACAATAATCAAAGTAATTATATTCACATTTATTTATAGATTTATTAATAAACCAAAATTTATTAAAAAAATTTTTTGTTTCAATTTCAATTTCATCTTGATTACAATAATTTATTATTCCATTTTTATTTCTAAAAATAAATCCTATTACTCCCAATTTAAAAGAAAAATTTTTTTCTTTTCTAAAACTATAAAATATTTCAATAGAATTCATTGATTTTTCAAGTTTATGTCCAAAAAAATTAAAACATTTTTGATTAGGAATCCATAATATACTAAAATAACTTTGATCACTAATATCTTTTATTGTTAAAGAATTATCAAATTCTTTAAAAATATTTTTTATTTGTTCATTGTAACTTTGTTTCTTATAATATTCAATATTATTATCATCATTATATGTTAAAATTGAATTTGAATTAATAGAATTAGTTAAAGTTGTAGTAGAAGAATTATCAAAATTAGGAATAATATAAATTTTCTTTAAAATTGGAAAAAAAGTTATTTGTGTTAAATTTTTATTATATTTAAATAAAATAGGAATACCATATAAAGATGGTTTAATAAAAATTTCAAAAATTTTAATAATTTTTATATCATCATTTTCTGAAATTAAAGGTGTAACACAATTTAAAAATCTATCGAAATTACAAAAAAATTCTGGAAAAAGTTGTTCGAAATTTTCTAAAACATTAATCATTGAATTTTTTTCTTCTTTTTTATTAATATTATCATTATTAATATTTATAACATTTTTATATAATGTGTATTGTTTAGTGAGAAATGCAACATAAGGAATATAATAATTAAATTTAAGATTTGTTATTTGTATATTATAATCAGTTAATTCAACTTTAGAAATATTTTTTATTCCTTTTTTGATAATTTTTTTTAAATTTTCTTTTGAAATTAAAATTGAAATTGAAAATTCAAAAATAATTTCTTTATAAATTATTATATTAAATTTTTCATATATTTCATCATTTTCTTTTTTTTCTTTAAATTTTATATTAATAAAATTACGATTATTTGAAAAATATTTATAAATTTCATTTCTTATTTCACTTCCATAGATTGTGAAATATCTATCTTCTTTATAAATTTTAAAAGTTTGAGATATATGATTTATATACCCATTAATTTTTAATTTAAAATCTTTATTGCAAAAATCATCATTTACTAAAATAAAGGAATTTTTTTCTAATTCAAATTCCAAATTTAAAAAATATTTTTTACAATTAGAAAAAAAATTCATATGTTCATATAATTTCATATCAATTGGAAAAATATCACAAAAATTACTAGTAAAGAAATTATTATTATTTTTAATTTTTATTAATTTTCCATAAAAAACTTTTTCCTTTTTTTCAATGTTAGTTTTCATATTTAATTTCCATTTTGAACATTCTTCAAAACAAAGTAAACTATGTTGATGAAAATTATGATAAAAATAATTAATATTTCTATTATCATAATAATTCATAAAAATTTCTTTTCCAGAACAATAATCAGATAAAATTGAACTTAAATTTGAATTTTTTGAAGTGAAGGACATTTTTTTTATTTTTAATTAAATAATTAACTAACTCTTATTTATACAAAATATTAAAAAAAATATATTTTTTGTATTAATTAATCTATTTATTTCTATTATTATTTTAAATATTAATTAATATTTTACCTATTTAATAATAAAATTATTTAATTTTAATTTATTAACTAATTTATAAATAGAATTTTAATTTATTTAAAATTAATAAATAATTTTATTTTTTAATAATAAAATAATTTTTTTAAATAAACATAAAAAATATATAAATTAAAAACAAAAAAATAATATATATTACAATATTTTTTTACAATAATATAAAATATATAAAATATCACATAATTAATAAAATCTAAAATAAATTAATATAATTTATATCTATTTTTAAAATATATATAAAACTGATATATATACTTAATATATTAAGTTCTTTGTACATCATAAAATTAACTATATTTATAATTTATAATCATTAAAAAATTATTTATTTTTTCATAAATTTTATTTCATTTTACCTTTTATTAATTATGTGTTTTTAATAAATTAAAAATATATTTATTATAATTAAATATTTCCATTTGTTCATATGAATAACCAATAGATTTTGAGTTAAAATGATCAATACTTTTATTCATAAACCAAAAATATTCTAAAAAATTTATTTTTTCTTCTTCATTTATATCATATGATTCGTTATTATGAGAATTAATAAAAAAATAATTTTCATTATTAAAATTTATTTTATTTTTATTATCTTTAATATGTAATCCATTTTTATCTCTAATTTTTAATCCTATAATTTTCATTTTATGACCAGAATTATTATGTTCTAATTTAAAGGAATAATAAATTTCAAAAGAAATATTTAAAGAATTATCTAATTTATCAAAATTATTATAATTTTTATGAAAAGGAATCCAAATTATACTAAAATAACTATTATTTGATATATCTCCTATTTCTAAATCATCTAACTCTTTAACATTATTAAAAAGATTCTCTATTTGTTCTGAATAACTTTTTTTCCAATAAATTTCATCTTCATTTTCTTCAAAATTTATTGTTTTATACATCGAATTATTAGAAAAACTACTATCTATTGTAGTATTATGAGATAGACAAAAATTATGTTCAATATAGACTTTATTTAATGAAGGAAAATAATTTACATAAATTAAATTTGAAAAATTTTTGTATAAAACAGAACAACCATATAAAGATGGTTTAATAAATATATCAAAAATATTTTTTATTTTTAAATTATCAAATTCATATATTAATGGAGTTATGCTTGATAAAAATCTACGAAAATTACAATAATTTTCTGGCATATTTTTTTCATATTCATCTAATAATAACATTTTATTTGATAATTTTTCTTCTTTTATATCTAATATTTTATTTATATTATTATTATTATTGTTTGATATATTATTAATTTGAATATTTTTATATAAAGGCATTGTTTGACAAAAAATAATTAAAGGTAACCCATAATTAAAAAAAAGTTTTGTAATTTTGACTTCATATTTAAATAAGTCATAAAATATCTTAGATTTAGAATTAATATAAGATAAAAATGATTTTTTACTAATTGAAAATGAAACATAGAAAGTTCCATCTTTAAAAATAGGAATAGTAAATTCATAATAATTATTATTCGAAGGAGTATTTATATTATAATTTACTATATAAGATAAATGTTCTTTTATTCTTTGTACAATTTCCATACCTGTAGCTGTAAAATTTTCTGGAACTTTAAATATTTCTACATTTTTATTAATATGACTTAAAATACCATTTATTTCAATATGAAAATTACTTTTATAAAATCTTTCATCAACTTTTGAAATTTTCGATGTATTGATACAAAATCCTAAATTTAATGGATATTTGGCACTACCATAAATATTAAAAATTTTATATGCTCCCATATCAATAGGAAAATAACTTTCTAAATTTTTTTGTAATCTAAAATTTTGGCTTATGTAAGTATTTTGAGGATTTTCCATAATTTTTCCACTAATTGTAATATAATTCGAATTTTTTGTTGAAATATTCATAAACCACTTTGAACATTTTTGAAAGCAAATTAAACTTTCATTATGAGGAATAACAAATTGATATTTAGATAAACTTCTAGATTCAAAATCATTTTTATAAAAAAAATTAGCATTAGAATCATTGTTTTGATAATTATTAATTAAAAATAAATTACTTCGTGAAGTTATATTATTATTTGGGTTCATTTTTTTTTTGATATTATATTTATATTATATATAATAAATTTTTAATATATATAATTTTTGAATTTATATTTTAATTGATTATAATTTGTAAATAATGATTAATATTTAAATAATAAAATAATGTCTGAAAATGTAGAAGATAAACAAAATTTTTTAAGAACTGAAATATTAGACCAAGGATATGATGGAGATAAATTTTTTGAATTTATGACTCAACAAAAAGGGGAAGATAATATAAATATAGAAAATTGGTCATTAGAAGAATTACAAGATGTTGTATATAAATTTAAACAATTAATGCAAAATGATAATAATAATGATAATAATAATGATAATAATTATAATAATGAAAACAATGATAATAATGAAAATAATGATTTAAATAATAATGATAATAATAATAATTTGAATGATCAAGAAACTGTAAATACTTCTGAAAATAATAATCAAAATAAAAATAATTTTGAAACAACCAACAATGATGAATTAAAAAAAATCCAAAAAAAAGAAGATGAAAATATAACAATCGATAATTTAATATTATATGTTAATAATTTAAAAAATTATGAACAAATTGTTGAAGAAAATGATAAAAAAGAAGATGAAAAAGAAAAAGAAGATATTAATTCACCACTTAATAAATATAATAAAATAATAAATTGCAAAACTTTGGAAGAAACAGAATTAAATAATAAAGATATTTTTATAATAATATCAAATCCCACACAAATTAAAAAAGGATTATTTTCTTTACAATCTTATTATCAATATACAATTGAAACTACTCCCTTAAATTATCATTCAATTAGAAAATATTCAGACTTTGAATGGTTATATAATAAAATAATAGAATTATATCCAGGTAAATTAGTTACTTGTTTACCACCTAGTCATATGGGATTAAAAGAAAATTCACCTAAAGTAATGTTTTATTTAAATAAATTTATGAATGCTTTAAGTGAAAATTCTTTTATTTGTTCATTAAAAATTTTTGAAGATTTTGTTAAATTACCTCAAAATGAATTTGACAAGAAAAAAAAAGAAACTTATGATAAATTAAAAACACCAGACAAAATGGAAAATTATACTTCAGAAACTGGAACAATAAATTTAAATATTTCTAAAAATCGAGATAAAAAAGCACAATTGATTAAAGATGAAGTTAATAAAAAAAATAATATGTTTCAAAATTTTAGAAAAAATATAGATAATATTTTAGCAAATTTAGAAATTATGTCAAAAAGTTTTGAAGAATTTTCTTCTTGTTTTTCAAATTTTTCAAAAATTTATGAAAATGATGAAATATTAAATAAAGGATTTAAATTATATAAAAATTTATTTAAAAGATGGTCAGATGGTTACAAAGATCAAATTAAATTTTTTACATATGAAATAAAGTATTATTTTAGATTTATGCAAAAAGAAATAAATGAATTAAATAATAAAATTAATGAATTTAATACAACAAAAAATCAATATATTTCACAATTTAATAAAATTAATAAAAATAACTTATCAGGAAATAAAACTGAAATGGATAAATTAGAAAATTTAAAAATAAATTATGCTTTTAAATTATATATGTTAAGAAGTGAAAATTTTAAATTAAATCAAAGACATCAAATAAGATTCGTAAAACATTTAATAAAAAATAGCAATGAAAAAGAAAATTTTATAAAAGATTATAATCATTTTATGGAATTATTATATTTTAATTATAATAACAATAATAATAATAATTATAATAATAATAATAATGAAAATAATGATAATTATAACCAAAATTATAACGAAAATAATAATTATTAATATTTATAGTGTTTATAATTTTAGTTAATAGATTTAATTTTTATTATTAAATATTTAACATTTATTATATTAAAACTGAAAAAAATTGAATAAATTTTAATAAAAATAAATTTATTCTTATTTATATTTTAATAATAAATTAAAATATGATTTTAAATTATTTTTTTAATATTATTTATATAAATTTTTAATTAAACTAAATAAATATTAAAGATTGAAAAAAATATTTTATTTTTAATTATTTTATATAATTTTAAATACAACTTTTATAATAAAAATGTACAGAAATAATAAAAATTCTCAATTTACAACAATTTCTAATTTAACAAATTATTTATATCAACATAAAAAAACTTTTTCAACAATAGATAGTGATTCAAAAATATATAATTCTCTTAATAATATTACAAATAATACAATAAATAATAATAATCATAAAAAATTAAATTTAACACCTTTAAATTCTTTTTCAAATGATTTATATGTAGGAAATTATAGAAATCAAAAAAAATCTAAATATGATAATATAAATACTTTTTCGAAATTAAAATATAGTTATTTAGTAGAAAAAAAAAAGAACTTTAATGGAGCAAATTTCCCTGATACAAAAAAAATAATTTATAGAAATAAAAATTTTAATAAAAAATTAAATGAATTAATTGACTTAACATCTAATAATTTAAAATATAATAATAATAATAAATATAAAAACAAAAATAACAATAATAATAATAATAATGATAATGTAAATAATAAAGAATCAAAACAAAAGAGCGATTTATATAAAAAAAACGAATTTATAATAAAATTTGATAAAAATCATGAAATTCAATCAATAGAAAAAGCAAGAAATTCAATAAAAGATAATAAATTATTAATAAATAAATTAAAAAATGAATTTAAAGATTATTTTAAAGATGAAAATAAAAATATAAATAATATTAAAAAAGAAAAAAATAAACCTTTAACATTATGTCAACATTTATTTGAAAAAAAACAAAAAGAAAAATTAACAACATATTATAAAGATAATTTAAAACCTCAAAATGATTTAATTAATTTTAATCATGAATCAAATAATAAAAATTTATTTGAGAATATTTCTAGATCTCCAAATTGTAATCATATTAATTTAACAAATAAATTTATAAATTTAAAATTAGAAAATAATCCTTTATATGATCCAAATAAATTTGAAAGAATAAAACAAAAATTAAGTTTTCAAAATAACAATTTTATTTTTTCTTCAAATAAACCTAAATTAAAAGAAATAATAATAAGTGAAAATATTAAGCATCAAATTAAATATTTAAGTGATTTTGAATTTGGAAAAATAAGAAAAAAAAAAGAAAGAGATGAAGAATGGCAAAAAAAAATAGAATCAAATAATTTAACAATAATGAAAGATATTAAAAAAAGAGTTTATGAAAATGAAAAAAATAAAGAAAATATTGAAAATATGGATAAAGATATAAATATTGAAGATTTAATGGATTAATAAATATTAAAATTGAAAATTATATTAAAAATTTTATTTAAAATGAAATTGTAAATAAAATTAATTAATTTTTTTAAATATTTAAAAATATTAAATTTAAATTAAAATAATTTGTATATAATATAAAAATTTATATAATAAAATAAATTGATTAAAAAACAATTAAATTAAATATATTAAAATTATTGTATTTATTTATTATTTTTATTAATGGAAAATCAAAATAATAATAATATTAATAATATTGAAAATAAATCAGAACAACAACAAAATAATAATAATTCATCAACTTCTCAAAATAATCAACCTATTCAAAATCAATCTCAAGAAAATACTCAAAATCAAAACAATCAACCAGAAAATAATATTCAAGAAGAACCTGCAATAAAAACATATGAATTAGGAGATGAAAGACATCCAGTTAGTCCAGATGATGAAGAAATAGAATATATAGGAGAAAGAATAAAAGCTATTGATCATTTAGAAAATTGTACAAAATTAAAAAAATTATTGTTAAGAAGAAATGTAATAAAAAAAATAGAAAATTTAACAAATTTAACTACTTTAATTGAATTAGAATTATATGATAATCAAATTAAAAAAATTGAAGGATTAGATACATTAGTAAATTTAGAAACATTAGATTTAAGTTATAATTTGATTAAAAAAGTTGAAAATTTAGAGAAATTACAAAATTTAAAGGTTTTATTTTTAGTTGAAAATCATATAAGTAAAATTGAAAATGTTGATATGTTTCCTAAATTATATGATTTAGATTTTGGTTCAAATAAAATAAAAGTTATTGAAAATTTAGATAAATTAGCTCCAAATTTAACAAGATTATCTTTAGCAAAAAATAGAATTAGATATATTACAGGATTAAATAATTTAGTTAATTTATCTTTTTTAACATTACAAGCAAATAAATTATCAAAAATTGAAGGATTAGATACTTTAGTAAATTTAAAAGAATTATATTTAAGTCAAAATTTTATTGAAAAAATTGAAAATTTATCTAATTTAAAAAATTTAGAAATTTTAGATTTAGCTTATAATAAAATCTCTAAATTAGAAAATATTGAAGAATTAGGAAATTTAACTGATTTATGGCTTAATAATAATTTAATTCATGATCCAAAAGATTTTGAAATGTTAAAATATGTTCCTAAAGTTACTACTGTTTATTTTTGGAAAAATCCTGTCGCAGATATTCCTAGTTATAGACAAATTATACAAAATTATTTAAAAGACATAGAACAAATTGATAGTACTGTTATAAAAACTAATTATTAATTAATTTAATTATTTATTAAATTATAATATATTTATATTAAATTATAATCAATCTTAAATTATTATTTAATTATTATATGATAAAATTAAAAAATTACTTAAATTTTAAATAATATTTAAATTGGGGATGGGGGATTGGGGATTGGGGATTGGGGATTGGGGATTGGG
>JAEEGK010025179.1_pt1 | contig 12246 bp, 10 predicted proteins | sample 8958771 | NCBI WGS metagenome assembly JAEEGK01 (sample SAMN16246547, study PRJNA631951) | gut metagenome | biome: gut microbiome; feature: rumen; material: SC-attached | host: Bos | place: Iran: Karaj | collected 2018-10 | reverse complement strand
AATATGGGATTGAGACCGTGCACATGGACGCCGACCTTGACAATCCGGCATCCTGGAAGACGATGGAAGCCCTCGGAGGCGTCCGGATCCGGGAATATGTTGATGAAGATCTTTGCGCCACAGTAGATTACCGGATCGATACAAAGAAAGCGCTTTCGGAGCATTCGGATCTTGAGGAGCGTGTTGCGTCGTTCCGACTTGAGACCGGCCGCCTCGTTCTTCGGGAGATGACGATGGAGGATTATGAGGCGTTGTACGCGGTATTTTCCGACCGTGAAAACATGCGGCATTATCCGTACACATTTGACGAGGAGCGCGTACGCGGGTGGATTACGAGAAATCAGACACGCTATCAGCAATACGGCTTCGGACTGTGGGCGGTATGTCTGAAGGAAACCGGCGAGGTGATCGGTGACTGCGGGCTGACGCTTCAAAACATTGACGGCGAACTCCTGCCGGAGATCGGATATCATATCCGTGCGGACCTGCAGCGGAAAGGATACGCGAAGGAAGCAGCAGAAGCGGTTCGAGACTGGACTCTTCGAAATACATCCTTTCCGGCGATTTATTCTTACTGTAAATATACGAATGAGGCTTCCTATAAGACCGCAGAGGCGATCGGAATGACGTTCCTGCGTGAGTTTCCGGACGAAGCCAACGGCATCACACGTGTGTCAATCCTACGCCGTAAGGAAGTCGTGCCGTGTACGGACCGCGCGTGGCTTCTTTCGAAGGAAGCTTACAACCTTTACGCGCCCTGCATGTATGAACCGACCTACGGAAAATACAACGAAATGATGACCTCCCTGCTGCAGTCGCAGGAAACGGAAATCTACGTGTACCGGACGGAACACTATGCAGCGGGAATGCTTGTGCTCGAAGTTAAGGACGCAAGCGCCGAAATCACGGGAATTGCGGTAGATTCGGGATGCCGTCACTTCGGCATCGGCAGGAAGCTTGTAAAACAAGCGATGGAGTCCGGACGGATTACGAAGCTTTACGCGGAGACGGACGAAGAAGGCGTCGGGTTCTACCGCGGATGCGGATTCACGGTTGAGGCCGTGATGAAGCATTATCCGAACGGTGCGGTAACAAGGTATTCCTGTGTACTGCAAACCGAAAGTCAGGGGATTAACGAATAAGAAACATATTCCGGTATACTGCAACGGAAGTCAGGAGATTAACGAATAGAAACAGATTCGGAGGAACGGCTATGAGGAATGTATTTGTATTTACCTACGGAATCCTGTACGCATTGGTGGTAATCGTGTGCATGGCAGTCTATTGGCTGCTGAAACCGGTCCTCGGTGTGGAGTTCGGCACGGCGCTCATTGCGGTTCTCGTGCTGGCACTTCCGCTCACGTACCTGCTTCTGCGGTTTGGTCTGTTTCGTGAACGAAACAAGCCGGAGAGCAATCTTCATGAGGAGTTCCGGAAGGAATTGTTTACGAACGGTTACACCGAGAAGTCGCTCGGCATCGCGGATCAGGTCATCGATGAGGTCAAGGCCGGCAAGAAGATTAATTATGTGTATCTAAAAGACTTTATTGTGTTCACGGCGGATTACCGGAACCAGATTAAGGATTATCAAAAGGCACTGGAACTTTTAGATTTGTTGGATCCGAAGGATGTCCGCAGCCGGAGCATCCGGGTCATTGACCGCGGAATGTCTATGCTGCTATATCTGAATGTCAGAATGGAAACTGTATGCGGTCTTCTCGATGATGAAGAAGCTCGCGGCATTTATAAAGAGGCGCATGAGCTATTCGACAGTGTGAATACCGACCCGTTCGCTTCGATGCTTGACGTAATCGATTACGAGTATCATATTTTGCACAAAGAGTATGACAAGGCATTGGCGATTTCAGACCGGTTGATGGCGAATACGTCCGAATTCGGCCGGGAATATGTCGGCAAATACTATTACAGCGCCGAGGTGCGCAAGCTTCTCGGACGAGACGCCGAGGCAGAGGAATATATGCGTATGGCCGGAGAGTTTGTGAAGGATAAGTGCCTTGCCATACAGCAGACTTACCATTTGATGCGCACGCGTCTCGGTATGGACGAAGAAGGGTAACTATTTGTTACGTCTGATCAGGGATAATATGCAACCGCAGTAACGACAGGAGAGCATGACTCCCGCGTGTAAAGAGCACGCGATGAGGATTTCGAAGGACGAAATAATGATCAGGGAGTTCGAAAATGAACACAAATATGAGTATGAACGCGCGTCTTCTCGGGCTGTTCAGCGGTTTCCCGGAGCATCATTTTAACGATGCTCTTGCAGCGGTTTTGCGGGAAAACCTGCCCAAGCGGGATCTGATAGTATTTATCAGTGCCGACCCGGAGAATTATGCGCAAAATGATGACGACCGCGACGGCATGCATGAGATGTTCGCGGAGCTTGGCATGGCATTTGCCGAGAAACACGTGATCGACCGGCGTACGGGAGCGGAAGAGGCAGTAAGGCTTGTCCGAGAAGCGGATTGTATCTGGCTCATGGGCGGCGAACCGACGTGGCAGATCCAATTGATCCGTGACCTCGGGATTGATACCGAACTTCATAAGAGCAAGGCAGTAATCCTCGGCGTGAGTGCGGGTTCCATGAACCTCGGACGCCTGGTTGCGTATGTCTGGGACGATCCGAAGTTCTATGAGGCTCTCGGCTTCACGGACATTACGATCAAGGCCCACTATGAGGAAGGAGAGTGGTTCGTTCCGATTTTGCAGGAGATGTCCATGATCCATCCGATCGTTGCAATGGAGGACATGAGTGCCATCTTTGTGAAGGGCGATGACATTTGGAAGGTCGGTGAAATGCACCTGTTTGACAAGGGTGAGATCGGGCCGGTCAACGACGAAAAACTTAAGGAGATACCGATGGATAAGGGTAAGATCATATTTTTAAACGGGGTGACGAGCTCCGGTAAGACATCAATTGTAGAGGCGCTTCAGGAGCGCAGGGACGTATTTTTCTATGTTGTGGCGAACGATTTGTTTGCGGAGATGGTCGGCGAGCAGTATCTCGAGGAGGATTACTGGAAGTACCTCGCGGACGTGATCATCATGATGTATCACACGGCGAAGTTGTACTCGGATCTTGGGAAAAATGTGCTGATCGACGGCATTCTAGTCGAGCGTGACGAGATCAAGCCGCACTATGAGAAACTTATGGAGATCATGAAGGACAGCCAGCTCGACATCGTGGAGGTATATTGCCCGCTTGATGTGTGCAGACAAAGAAACATCGAGCGCGGCGACCGCTACGAGAGCCAGTCGGACGAGCAGGCGGAGCTGATGAGCAAGGGCATTCAATATGCAATGCGTGTGGATACGAGCGTATACTCCCCTGCGGAATGCGCGGAAGCAATCGTGAAGACGCTGTTTGCATGATTGGAATTATGATTTGCAGGGGGGCAGAGATACGACTGCTCATAGAAAGAAGGTAATTAGAAAAATGAATTATACAATTGTACCGCTTCCGAAAGCGGAATGGAAAGGCACACCGATCCCTCTTAAGTACACCACAGAGGAGTACTTTGACGTGGAGATTACGGAGTGTCCGAATGCCTTCGAGGCAAAGCTTATCAAGAAGAAATTTGACACGCCGGTGACGCACGCGCCGGAGGAGTATGATTTTCCGGACGGGCTGTACCAGGATCACTGGGAGAAGGCCGAGGCATATGGCATGTACACCGAGGAGAACGGAGAGAAAAAGCTCCTCGCCTGCATCGAGGTGTGCCCCGAGGAGTGGAGCAACCGGTTGATGGTGACGGAACTGTGGGTGGATGATGCCCTGCACCGCAAGGGCGTCGGCACGGCACTCATGAATAAGGCGAAGGAGATCGCGAAGGCGCAGGGACGCAGAGCGATCATCTTAGAGACGCAGACCTGTAACGTAAGAGCCATCGCGTTCTACAAAAGCCAGGGCTTTGAGCTTCTCGGCTTCGACAAATGCTGCTACACGAACCGTGACATCGAGCGGCGCGAAGTGCGCATCAACCTTGTGTACTATATGGACAGGCGCGAGGGAAGGTTCTGACGGACGTAGAGAACTGTACTGACGGATCACATAGGAGCGGTCCTGACGGGGCAGAATGAACAACTCTGTCGGATCCGGAGGAACGGAGGCAATATGATAACAACGAAACAATTTCAGATATTGACGGACATCAACCTGGTGTGGAAGTTGATGACGGAGGTCTATGATCACGAAGAGAGCAACGGACCGGCGGCACCTTTCTTTGAGTATGCGATCACATCGCCGTGGCACGACCGCGACTACGAACGCCTGGACCGCTTCTGGATGGACGGCGAGGTGCCGGTGGGATTTGTATTCTACGAGACGTCCGCGGACGAACTTTATTTCGTTCTGCGGCCCGGTTATGAGTCGCTTGCGGACCAGATGATCGAGTACGCGGAAAATGCATTTCCGAAGTTTGAAGAGCCCACGGAGCTGGTGCTCGGAAGCCGGCAGACGGCACTCATAGAAGCCGCGAAGAAGCGCGGATATCATCTCGCGTATGAAAGTTCGGATCTATATTTTGATTTTCGGACCGGTTCACTTGACTATCCGCTCCCTGCAGGGTATCATTTTACAAATCCAAAGGACAATGATCCACTGAAGGTCGCAAGATGCCTGTGGGATGGTTTCAACAAGGCGGAGCACGGCGAGTTCAAAGAATGGGAGACGCCCGTGAAGAACGGCGGCCTAAGCCCGCACGAGCTGTACCAAAACGTGCTTGGCGCTACACTTGCGCCCGCGCCGCATGCGACTTACGATTTTACTACCGTCATTGCGGACGAGGACGACAATTATGTCTGCTTCGCGGGAATATGGTGGGTACCGGAGAATAAGCTCGCTTACCTGGAGCCTCTGTGCACGGTGCCGGAGCATCAGCACAAAGGACTCGCGGCGGCTGCGCTTTCGCATCTCGAGAAGACCCTGAGGCAGCTCGGCGCCGAGGTGATCACCGGGGGTGGCAACGAGTTTTATCGGAAACTCGGCTATAAGGGTGTCCATTTGCAGGGGCATTATGTGAAACCTTGACAAAAGTAGATTTCATGAAAGGAGCGAAAAATGGAACTCTGGGATTTGTATGACAGCGAAAGAAACCCGCTCGGGCGCACGCATGTGCGCGGGGAGGCATTTACCGAGGGCGAATACTATGTATGCGTTGAGGTGTGGATTCGAAACCCGAAGGGCGAGTTTCTGATCCAGAAGCGCCATCCGAATAAGAAGGCCGGAAATCAGTGGGAGTTCGTGGGCGGCGGAACGCTTGCGGGCGAAACCACATTGCAGTCGGCAGTGCGTGAGATCGGCGAAGAGACCGGTATTTCGGCGAAGGCACATGAGTTTACGCTTTTTGCGACATACCAGCGGAAAAATTATTTTCAGGATCTGTATCTGCTGCGCAGAGATGTTGACATCCGGGATCTTGTTCTGCAGCCCGATGAGGTCGTCGACGCGCGCTGGGCTACGGAGGAGGACATCCTGAAGTTGATCGAATCCGAGGAATTCGTGCACTCCGTCGGCGGTCGGTTCACTACGTACCGCGATGCGGTCCGGGAGCTTCCGAAGGAGCCAACATTTCTCGATGTGAGCGACCTTAAGTCGGATGAGATATTCCTGCGACTTGAGAGCCTTTGTGAAGCACAGCCTGAGAAACGATGGGTGCCGGCGTACTATTTTGCGATATGCCTTACGGACGGGACGAGAATCGGCCAATGCGACCTGCGCATCGGGCACAACGACAAGCTCTACGTCGGTGGCAACATCGGCTACGGTATCGACGAGCCATACCGTGGGCATCACTATGCGGCGAAGGCGTGTGAGTTGTTGTTTCAACAGGCACGTAAGCACGGTCTTACTTACGTGATCATCACCTGCGTTCCGACAAACGACGCATCCGCGCGCACCTGCGAACTGGCCGGAGGAACATATCTCGAGACCATAGACATCCCGGAGGACAACGAGATGTACGCGGAAGGGAAGAGGCAGGTAAAGGTGTACCGGTTTGAACTTTAAGTCGTACGAAAGAGGGAAGAGTATTTTGAAGTGTTGACGGATCCCGGATTTTGATATAAAATGAAAGCAAACTTAAAGAAAGACGAGGTATTTTATGTTAAGCGTGGTTAGATAACAACCATTGCATGGATTCCGTGCAATGTGTTGCATGGGTACAATTAAAGAATGCAGTTGGTTTTCGCTGACAGCCGTGAGGCAGTCGGCTTATATCTTTGCGCTTAATATCTGATCAATACCTTGTTGCCTGGCGGGAAGTTTATCCCGAGGGTACATTTTCCGTGCCGGAATATCCGTTTGCCGTTTCACCCGGCCTGGCGGGTATCGGAGGCTGTTTCATGTGATGATTGACCATGATATCTGAGCGCTTGGATATCATGGATTTTTAATTATGTAAAGGAAGAGTAATCACATGAATACAGAACAACAGATAGAATTTGACCGGATCAAAGAAGTATGGTCAGCGCTTGCCGTGACGGACTATGCGAAAGCAAAAATCAAAGAGAAAACGGTCATTTTAGAAGAAACAAAACTCAGGCACGAGCTGAAAGAAACGACCGATGCAAGGCAGATGATCGAGAAGCTCGGAGCCCCTCCACTTCAGGATGTAACGGAGATCAAGGAGATCCTGCAGGTCACAAAGAGGGGTGACTGCCTTACGCCTTACCAGCTGGAAAGGGTGGAGCGTGTATTGATCGTGGTAGAGCGTCTTCGGCTCTATCTGGCCAGAGGAAAGCAGCTGGAAAATCCTTTGGCGTACTACGATGAAAACCTGGATGATCTTAGCGATCTTCGGGAAGAGATCAGCCGGCAGATCCAAAATGAAGCCGTGAACGATCGGGCTTCAAAGACTCTGCTTGACATAAGAACGAAGCTTTTAAGCCTCGAGGAGGCGATGAAGCAGAAAGCGGAGCAGGTGATTCGGTCCGAGCGGGACTGCATGGCGGATACCTTCTATACGTTTCGAAACGGAAGGGTCTGCGTTCCGGTGAAGAAGGAATATCGGTTCAAGGTACCCGGAAGCGTGATCGACAAATCCGCGACCGGAAACACGGTCTTTGTGGAGCCTGCGGGGGTTGCTAAGATATTTGAGGAACTTCAGCTTTTACGGGTAGACGAGGAGAATGAGGTGTACCGCATCCTCTACACCCTGTCGGCGCTCTGCGCGGACGCGGCTCCCATCATGGAAGAGAATATGCGGATGCTCGAGAAACTTGACTTCATATTCTCCAAAGGGAAACTGAGCGTGGATCTGGACTGCACGGAGCCTTCCATTAACCTGGAGAGGCGCATCGTGCTTAGGGCGGCGCGGCACCCCGTAATGGACCGAAGCATCAATGTTCCGCTCGATTTTGAGATGGGTCAGAAGGAGAGAGGCATCGTGATTACCGGACCCAACACCGGTGGAAAGACCGTAGCCATTAAGACCGTAATGATCAATTGCTATATGGCGCAGTGCGGGCTTCACGTTGCCTGTAAGGAAGCGGATATCTGCATGAACAGCAACTACCTTTCGGATATCGGAGACGGGCAGAACCTGTCGGAGAATCTGTCGACGTTCTCGGCACATATCAAAAACGTGCTTGCGATCCTGAGCCTGGCGGACCGGGACAGCTTCATCATCATGGATGAGCTCGGCTCGGGAACGGACCCAGCGGAAGGCATGGGGATCGCGATCGCCATCCTTACGGAATTACTGAAAAGCGGGGCCAATTTCCTCGTGACCACGCATTATCCGGAGGTTAAGGATTTTGCGTCCGCGCAGGAAGGCATCATAAACGCCAGGATGACATTTGACCGGGAAACCCTAATGCCGACCTACCGGATGGTGATCGGAGAGGCAGGGGAGAGCTGCGCATTCTACATCGCGGACCGGCTCGGCATGCCCGCGCATATGCTGGAAACCGCGGTCGAGGCGGCTTACGGGCGCGAGAAGGTGAAGGATTATAGGTTCCGTAATAATCCGGAGTTGAGTAAGCGACCTTCCGGAAAGATCTCGAAGACGAAGAAGACGGCTGCCAACACAAAACTCGGTACGCTTTATAATATCGGAGACAGCGTCATGGTGTATCCCGATCAGAAGATAGGGATCGTCTGCGAACCCGTGAATGATAAAGGGGTTCTGCGCGTGCAGATCGCGGATAGGAAGATCTGGATCAATCATAAGCGGGTGAAACTGCATGTTAAGGCGGAGGAACTCTACCCGGAGGATTATGATTTCTCCATCATTTTTGATACGGTGAAGAACCGCAAGATTCGGCATGATATGGAGCGGAAATTCACCGAAGAAACCATCGTTTATGATGAGACTTAAATTGACAGAATCCCTGTTTTCTGTATAATTATTTATATGAGCCTGCGGGTGACTGCAGGGTATTCGGAGAGGTGAAAAACATATGATTATATTGATCACCGGGGCTTCCCATACGGGGAAGACGGTACTGTCGCAGCATTTGCTGGAAAACTATCATTTTCCGTATCTTTCGATCGACCATCTGAAGATGGGACTGATCCGGAGCGGAAACACGAATCTGACACCGGAGGATGATGACGAACTGACGGAGTACCTCTGGCCCATCGTCCGCGAGATGATAAAGACGGCGATCGAGAACTGCCAGAATCTGATCGTGGAGGGCTGCTACATTCCCTTTGACTGGCGAAAGGATTTTACGGAGGAATATGCATCGCAGATCCGGTTTGTATGCCTGGGTCTGTCGGATGCTTATATCGATGCGCATTTTGCGGATATCACCGCGCATGGCTCGGATGTCGAGTCAAGAGGGGAAGATTCGGACTGTACGGCGCCGTGGCTCAAGGAAGCAAACCGGGCTACGATCGAAGGCTTCCGGCGGGCAGGAGAGTCGGTCACGGTGGTTGAAGACGACTATGCGAAGACGATTGCAGAGGCGGAGGAGCGTTTATTTATAACACATTTCATGCAGCTGCAGTCTGAGCCTTTTGCGATGATAAAGGCGGGGATCAAAACGATCGAACTTCGGCTGTATGATGAGAAACGAAGGAAGATCGGAGTTGGCGACCGCATCGAATTTACCGATACCGAGACCGGGGAGCGGATGACGGTCCGAGTACTGCGGCTTTCGGTTTTCGACTCATTTGCCGAACTATATCAGAAACTTCCGCTGCTGGCCTGTGGTTATACAGAGGAGGACGTGGCGACTGCCGCTCCGGAGGACATGGATTCGTATTATACGCCGGAGGAACAGCAAAAGTACGGGGTCGTCGGGATCACGATCGCTTTAGTATGAGAACGGAGGTTTGGACATATGCACCGCTCGTCTACCTGGATGTGGATACTTATTCGGCATCGGACGTGATCGTCTACCCGGATTCGGGCAATGTACGCGTTCTGGCAGGAGACCTGCAGAAGTCGTTTAAACTGGATTCGGAAGTGAATTACCTGGACGGCGAGTAGTTTATTATAATGAGAGTTTCTTGGAGAAACATCAGAAAGGAAAAACAGTAATGGATGAGAATAAAAAGTATGCTGAAATGAGAAAGAACCCGACGGAATACCGTAAGGTATTCGACACGATCCCGGAGCAGTTTGATAAGTTCCGTCCCCGCTACAGCGCGGATCTGTTCGCGTATTTTATAAAGACGGCGGGAATCGGACCGGAGACAAAGGTCCTGGAGATCGGCCCCGGAACCGGCCAGGCGACGGATCCGATCCTGGATACCGGCTGCGATTACAACGCGATCGAACTGGGCGAGCATCTCTATGCGAAGATGAAGGAGAAATACGGCGCGCGGCCGAATTTCCACATCGTGAACGACGACTTCATTACCCATGATTTTGGAGAGCAGAAGTTTGACGTGATCTACTCCGCAGCCACGATCCAGTGGATCCCGGAGAGGGTCGCATTTCCCAAGACGCTTGAGCTCTTAAAGCCCGGCGGTACGCTGGCCATGATGTTTTTGATCGGAGATTACAAGACGCCCAACGAGGAGCTGTACAGCAACATCCAGAAGGTTTACGACGAATATTTTAAGCCCGTGACAGAGTATAAGAACATGAAGGAGCCCTTCGACTATCTTCATGCGACCGACTATGGCTATGTGGATCTGACACGGCACGATTTTTACGGTAAACGCACATTTACCGCGGATGAATATGTAATGTACTGCGGCACGCACAGCGATCACATCCTGGTTCCGGAGCCTTATAAGACACCATTCTTCGAGGGGCTTCGGAGTGCTGTGCTGGCTGCCGGAGACAAGGTCGAGTTTCAGGATACTTACGTACTGTATCTGGCGAAGAAGCCGACCGAATGATATAAGAGCATTCCTGTTAAGCAACTATAAACAGGTTTGCAAAAAATGAGTGTCAGCCTTAGAATAATGATTGTTAACTTGGCGGTTAATAATAATCATAATTCGAAGGAGACACCCACACATGAATTGTAAACAAAATCAGAGGATCAATCAAGTAAAAGATTCAACTTTGGTGATAGGCATCGACATAGGAAGTACGTTGCAGTACGCGAGGGCTTTTGACTGGAGAGGCATAGAGCTGGGGAAAGTCTATAAATTCAGCAACAGCCGTGAAGGTTTTGAAAGCTTCGCGGAATGGATGCGGTGGTTACAGGACAAGTACAGAAAAACAGAAGTCATCGTAGGGATCGAGCCAACCGGTCATTACTGGTTTGACCTTGGTGCTTATCTAGAGGATGAAGGCATCCTCCTGGTCATGGTCAACCCATACGCGGTAAAGCAGACCAAGGAACTGGATGACAACAGCCAAAGTAAGAATGATAACAAAGATCCGAAAGTGATCGCAAAGCTGGTCATAGAAGGCCGGTATGCAGCACCGTACACGCCGGGTGGCGTGTATGCGGACCTGCGGGTCATGGAGATCAATCGCAAGAGACTGATCGGAGAGATGACCCAGATCAAAAACAGATTTGCGAGATGGTTCGCCATATATTTCCCGGAGTATCGGGAAGTGTTTGGAGAATACGAATCGCGAAGCAGCATGCTGGTGTTAAAGAAGGCATGCACGCCGGAAGCAATCGTAGAACTCGGAGCCGAGAAGATCAATCAGATTTGGCGGGATGCAAAACTCAGAGCCGTAGGAATGAAAAGGGCCAGGAGCCTGTGTGAAGCGGCAGAAAAAAGCATCGGCCTTAAGAAAGGATCTGCAGCGGCAAGATATGAAATGAGTTTATTGCTTGCGGATTATGAGTACAAAAAGGCACAGATCGAGTCCGTAATGGAGGAGATCGAAGAACTGTGCAAAAGGATACCCGAAAGCGAGCAGATGCTTGCCATCAAAGGTATAGGACTGATCACCGTGGCGGGTTTTCTGGCGGAGGTCGGCGACGCAAGGCGTTTTGAGTCGCCAAGACAGATCCAGAAGCTGGCGGGACTCTCGTTAAGAGAAAACAGTTCGGGAAAGCACAAAGGACAGACGACCATCAGTAAAAGAGGTCGAAGCAGGCTGCGAGCCATACTGTTCAATGCAGCAATCCCGCTGATTGCAACGAACCCTGAGTTCCGGGCTTTGCATGAGTACTACACCACCAGAGTTGAAAATCCGCTAAAAAAGAAACAGTCGGTGATTGCGATCAGTTGTAAGCTGATCCGTGTTTTCTACGCCATACTGGTAAACGGAGTTACGTATGATCCGCAGAAGATGATGTCGGACATTCATAGGGCACCACAGGCGGCGTAAGGAAAACAACTGCGAAATACGGGAAGACGTCCACTGAAAGGTGCCGTACGAAGCAGAAAGAGATAAACAAAAGAGAGCCAAGTCAGTTATTTACTCCATTAGAGCAAGACTCAGCATAGGAGCATCATGACGCCCTTTTATGGATAAGCAGAACGAAGGAATTCAGGACCCTGGAGAACAGGAGATCCCGTATGACATGGGAGGTTGGGCTGCCATAAGGAGTTGGGGGAAGAGAAGGCCAATCATAGCGGAACAAGACGACGTCTTGTTAAGTGTACCCCAAACAATCCGAAATCCATCTTTTTTGGCCTAGGGGAATGCCATTGACTCAAAACGACTCTCTGAAAAACACGAAAAAGCGAGAAAAAACGAGTTAACAAGAGAAAAACTAAGATAATTATGGGAGGTGATCAGAATGAAAAAGAAGAATACTCGCATTTGGATCGGTTTATTTTGCCTCCTGTTGGTTATGACCGGAGGTGTGGTGTATGCATCGTCCGGCCGATGGTTTTTTAACCGTGAGGATGAA
>JAEEGK010025176.1_pt1 | contig 12248 bp, 2 predicted proteins | sample 8958771 | NCBI WGS metagenome assembly JAEEGK01 (sample SAMN16246547, study PRJNA631951) | gut metagenome | biome: gut microbiome; feature: rumen; material: SC-attached | host: Bos | place: Iran: Karaj | collected 2018-10 | reverse complement strand
GTTCCAACGCTTTTCGTCAACGACCAGCCGCAGGACGGCATGGCCTATATCACGTATTTTGAAGAGAACAACCGTTATCATGACTTCGCGGATGCAGGCTACACGCTCTTCACGTTCGCGACGTTTTTCGGTGGCCAGACCATCAACGAGACATCGCAGATCAAGCCGTTCTCGCCAGGCATTTTCGATGTCAAAGGCGAAGCGGACTACAGCGTTTTCGACCGCTCCGTTGCGCAGATTCTCTCCGCCTGCCCGCAGGCCATGATCTTCCCGCGCGTAAACATGTCGCTGCCGAAATGGTGGGAGGACGAGCATCCGGACGATTTGAACGACGCAGGCTTCAAAGGCAATCGCCGCCGCGCATGCTTCTCCTCAAAACTATGGAGAAAACAGTCGGAAGACTTTCTATTGCAACTGATTGACCATGTCGAAGCGCAACCGTGGAAAGACCACCTCGTCGGCTATCAGATCGCCTGCGGCAACACGGAGGAATGGTTCTCCTTCGATCAACGCGGCAGCATTGGAAAAGCCTCACGAGACGAATTTGCCGCCCGTGGCGGCCGTTCAGAAGATACCATCGCCTACCGCCAATTTCTCAGCCAGATCGTGGCGGAAGACATCGTCTATCTGGCAGGCGTCGTGAAAAAACGCACCAACCGACGACTCGCCGTCGGCAGCTTCTACGGCTACACCTTCGAAACGCCCCACTGGATGTCGTGCCACATGGCCATGAAGACCATTCTCGCCAGCGACGACGTCGATTTCCTCTGTTCGCCCTCCTCCTACATGAACACACGCAGCCCGGGGCAGGACTGGCCGTGCATGACCGTTCTCGACTCCCTGTTGTTGCACGGCAAGGCTTATTTCACCGAACTGGACACACGGACTTATTTGTCGAAATTCCCTGGCCAATGCCGTGCGAATTCCGTCGTCCCAGGCACTTACGAACAGCCCATCTGGCTTGGTCCGAAATCGCTTGAAGTCTCTCAATGGCTGCTTCGCGCCAATATCGCACGGCAATTGACGCACGGTACGAATTCATGGTGGTTCGACATGTGGGGCGGCTGGTATGCCACACCCGCCATAATGCAGGAAATGAAGGACTTACGCGCCATCACCGTCACTGCCATGCAGGACGATCACCGCGAAAGCATCGCGCAGGTCGCTGTCTTCATCGATGAGACGAACTATTCGCATTTCGACGGCTCGTCGCCGTTGTCGTCGCAAATTGCCTATCATGGCCGCCGTCCGCTTGGCCTAGCCGGCGCTCCATACGCCATTTACGATATCTCTGATTTTTCCGCCGTCTGCAATCGCTATCGTGCCTTTGTCATGCTCGCCCCATTCATGACAGAATCAATGACAGAAGCCATTTCGACTTTGAAAACCGAAAACAAGCCGTATCTCCTTGTGGATGAAAATCATCCGTCTCTCGATACCACTTCATTGCGCACTCTCTACAAGACAGCGAACGTCTTCGTCTATTGCGATTCCAATGACGTAATCTACGCGAATGACCACTATCTCGCCATCCATGCCGCCACGGCTGGTGAAAAACGCCTTCGTCTCCCGCAAACACGCCTTGTCACACCGCTTCTTCCCGTCGGCGATCCCTCGGAAACGGATTCGCTGACCGTTGAGCTTCAGCAATTTGAAACACGTCTCTTCCGACTAGATTAACCTACCTAACACATATAGCCATCAGCACTGCCACAGGCTGTAACATATGCCAATACCTTTCAAACCATCATCAACGCCTACGCCTTCTACAGAAAAAAAGCATCTCAGCAAAAATCTGTCTTCCACACAGACGAAACGGCTTGTGTTCCGCAGAGACGATGTCATTGTGCGATACACATTGAGGTTCTTTTTCGGCCTGTTGGTATTCGCAATGATATCAAGCGTTCCCATCATCATTGCGCTTTTGGATTTTGAAATTTTTGCCATACCATTTCTCATTCTTGGCAGCATCCTTGAACTGATCGCGTTGACCTGTATCATCTACTGCCTGTTCAACACACGCAATCTGCCTGTGTTCGACACGCTCAACGGAAGGTTCTATCCCCAAGGCCGCCGCCATGCCGAATCAGCCGTCTCCACGAAGGACATCGACCATCTGCAAATTCTTGAAATGGAAATGTCTCCAGGCTTCTGCTATGAATTGAACGCCGTCATGAAGGATGGTAACCGCCGCCATATCATGGCCCATGGAGGACGCCAGAATTTCATGAAAGACGCCAAACAGCTCGCCGATAATCTCACTCTCTCCATCCAAGATGAACAAGGCAAGCCATATGTGGACATCCCAGGCAAACACGAAGGTCCGCTTGTTCCGGGCGGCGTTACTTTCCAATCCATGCATCTTGTCTTCCGGCAGGATTCCATCACCGTCAAGGCGACGTGGAAACTCCATCTGGGGTATATTCTTTTCATGGCCATCGGTACGGGAATCTTCTGCATAGGCTTGTTCAGCTCTGAAGGCCTTGTCTGGCCTGCGCTCATCATGGGCGCCCTTTTCGCCAGTGTCGCCCTGCTCAGCAGTCTCGCCATGATCCTAAAGAAAACCTTTCCACTTTTCGACATGGTTGATGGCATGTTCTACCCAAAGGGCTTCACGCGAGACGGTTCGGGCATTTCACTCAAGCAACTGGATCATCTGGAAATCCTCAAGGAACGATGCCATACTAAAAACAGTTCCTATGATTCCTACGAACTGAACGTCGTCCTTAAGGACAATTCACGATACAACATTCTGGACCATGGAAACGCCAAGCGGCTGTGGGAGGACGCCAAAGGGCTTGCCGAGAAGCTCTCCCTCCAGCTCGTCGATGCACAGAGCGGCCTGCCTGTCACAGAACCGCCAGACGAGAAACACAAAACTCATTCTGCATCAACTACTTCTGCTAAAGAGACCATTGGCGGCGTCATCTTCCTTGTCTTTTTCGGTCTGATGTTCTTTGTAGCAGGAAGCTTTGCGGCATGGATGCTCTGTATCAAACCGCTCTCTGGCGTCATCGCCAGCGGTGGATGGACGCCCACGCCTGCGCGAATCGTCTCAAGCCAACTGGAACGCGGTCATTCCTCCAAAGGCGGTTCAACGTATCGCGTCAATATCCATTATGAATATGATGTCAACGGCTCCCGTCATGTTAGCGACCGCTACGACTTTTTCAGCTCTGGCATGAGCAGCAACGTCGGTGTCGGTTCCATGCGGAAAACTGTCAATGAACTGCAACCAGGCGATGAAACAACTTGCCTTGTCAATCCCGCAAATCCTGACGAGGCAGTGATTTCCAGATCCATCCCATGGTTCAACGGCCTATTCATGCTCTTCCCGCTGCCATTCCTCTTCATCGGTGGAATGACCATTTTCGCCGCCATTAAATCGCTTTTTGCGCCAAAAAAGGAGTAGCAAGGGCGTTTCCGCCCTTGCCAAGGCCGAGACGGCCTTGCTACCCCCTGCGTTTCAATTGTAAATTGTAAATTGTTAATTGTTAATTGTTAAATGCCAACTCCTACCAATTCATCATCATATTCCTTAAAAAACACGTATTATCATAAAAAATCATTACGACCTAAAAAACTGGTGTTCAGTAATGATTCTGCTGAAGTGTGTTATGATGAAAAATCCAGGGCTTGGGGGTGCTTGGGTTTGGTTGTACTTATCTTCATATGTTTATTTGATAATCGGTCTATGGGTTTTATTATCTATAGCATTATTGCCTTTTTTTATCTCTTCTCTATCATCCGTCACAGTGATTCCAGTGAACTTCTTCCTGTTTTCGACAAACTCCACGGAAGATTCTACCCAAAAGGATGGAGTATAAAGTCCTCCTTCCCTATCAATGAAATCGACCACTTGCAAATCCTTGAAATAGAGAATCTACACGACATCAGCTACGAATTGAACGCATTCATGAAAGACGGCAACCGCTTTCAAATCATAGAACATGTCAATTATTCCAATTTTATAGCAAATACCAAACGTCTTGCTGAATTTCTTGCTCTTCCTCTGAAAGATAAACATGGTGAACCGTTTGAAGATTTGCCTGGGAAATTCAAGGGGCCGCTTGTTCCACTCCATTCAGTTTTTCAAAAAAAGCATCTCGTTTTCCGTCAGGATTCCATCAACATTCAAACAACATGGGATTCCATTCTGGCCACCATTTTTGTCAGCATCATATTATTGTTTGGTGGATTAAGTTTATTCTGGTGGGGCCTGTTCGCTTTTGATTCCATTATCTGGTCAGCTGTCATAATGGGCTCTTTTGGGGCGATCGTGTTTTTCATTTGGTTTTGCAACATATTGAAAAAAGCTTCCAAGTCGTTCTTCGACATAGCTGACAGCAATTTCTACCCAAATGGCTTAACGCACGATAGGCTGGGCATTCCTCTCAGTCAAATAGATCATTTGGAAATCCTCACGGAACAACTAATAACTAATTCAAAATATATTTATATGCATGAATTGAATATCGTTCTAAAAGACAGTTCCCGATACAATATCACGGAAGATAGGAACGAAAAACGTTTTCTGGCGGACGCACATGCGCTCTCAGCACGCCTTTCCATTCCGCTCGTTAACGCTTGGGACGGAATGCCTATTACCCAATCACCTAGCGAAAACAACAACGTTCTTGCTAGCAATGAATACAGAAGGTAGCAAGGACTTCCCTTGACAAGGCCGAGACAGCCTTGCTACCCCTGTTTTTCAATTGTAAATTGTTAATTGTTAATTGTTAATTGTTCATTACCGATAGATCCAATAGGCTTGTCCTACCTGTAAATCTTCTATATTATCAATTGGAACAAATCTGCCATTTTGCCAGCTCCAGATGGCTGTGGCTGAATCCACCCATGACGCATCATCCGTCATTCCGACGAAATTCCAGCCGGGCTTCAGTTCCACTTGCGACACAGGCGTTTCCGTATCTTGAACGAGTTCGACAGATTGGCTGACTTTGCTATAAATCCAGTAGCCGATTCCGGCCTTCACTGACGTCGCGTCGTTGCACATGATGATGGAACCGCCTTCTGAATCAAGCGTCATCGGCTTCAGCGAGAGGAACTTTTGCACGCCGTCAGGCTTGTCTTTTAGTTGCTTCGTCAATGTCACAAGATTCCAGCCTGGAAGTAGTTCCAACGTCTGCGTCGGCTGCAGAACAGCCTTCAGCGTGATGTCGATGGAAATCGTCTTCGTCACATCGCCGACGGTGTAATTGGCGGTTAATGTCACTGTCTGGTCTTCATCCGTTGTGTTCGTGTTCGTCACCTTGCCCTCGGCATCAACGACGGCAACATCATTGGAAGAAAGGCTCCATTCCGGCGTGACAGTTGTTGTTGAATTGTCACTCCAAGTCGCTTTGCAGACGTATGTTGCAGAACCTTCATTCGGAATTTTGTCATCACCTTCAATGGTAATCGCCGTTAGTGTCCGTTTCGAAAGCGTGATATCTTTTGTGGCGGTCTTCGTCACGCCGCCGAACACATAGACGGCAGTCAACGTCACCGTCTTGTCTTCTGCCGTCGTGTTTTGATTCGTCACGGTGCCGTTTTCATCAACAGCGGCGAATTCATTGGAAGAAAGACTCCAGACAGGCGTTACCTGCGTTGCGTCGCCGACATTCCATGTCGCCATGCAGACGTACGTTTCTGAACTGCCATTCGCGATGGACGCATCACCTTCGATAGCGATTGCATTCAGTGACCGACCAGCCAGCGTAATGGTTTTCTCCGCTGTATGCGTCTTGTCTCCAACCACATAGGTTGCAATCAGTGTGACCTCCTGCGCTGTTGCCGTCGTGTTTTCGTTCGTCACCTTGCCAATGACCGTGACGGACGCGTAATCGGTGGAGGAAAGGCTCCAGACTGGCGTGACGTTGGATGTCGTCCCGTCACTCCATGTTGCTTGGCAGGAATAGGTAGCCGACGTTGCGGCGGCGATGTTCGACTTGCCGTTGACGGCGATCGACTCCACCGCCTTCTGCGTCAGTGAGAGCGTTTTTTCAGCCGTCAGCGTCACGCCGCCGAATGTATAGCTCGCTGTCAGCGTGATGGTCTGTTCGGATGTGGAATTGTTTTTGTTTGTGACCTTTCCGCCTGCGGCAAGCGACGCGTAACGCGTGGAGGAAATGTTCCATGTCGGTGAAACCACCGTTGTCGTGCTGTCGCTCCAAGTCGCTGTGCATGAATAGGTTTCCGTCATATTGTTCGGGATAGTGGCTTTGCCGTCGATGGCGATGGATACGATCGTCCGTTTTGCTAGTGTGATGGTCATGGTGGCCGTCCGCGTCACGCCTGCAAACGTATAGGATGCTGTCAATTTTACCGTCTGATCTGTATCCGTCGTGTTCATATTCATCACCTTGCCGTTTGCGTCCACAGAAGCGTACTGAGTGGAGGAAAGCGACCACGTCGGCGTGACGGGATCCGTCGCACCGTCGCTCCAAGTCGGTGTGCAGCTGTAGGTTGCGAATCCGGCGTTTGGAATTGCGTCATCGCCTGCGACGGTGATGGACAGCAACGTCCGTTTCACAAGACGGATGCTTCTGAAGGCCGTTTTTGTTACATCGCCGTAGGTGAAAGTCGCCGTCAGCGCCACTGTTGCATCCGTATCCGTCGTGTTACGGTTCACCACGCGGCCGCCAGCTTCCAGGGCTGCGAATTCCATGGAGTCAAGACTCCATTCAGCCATGACCTCCGATGTGGTATCGTCGCTCCAAGTTGCGATACAGGAATAGGTTGCATCTTCTCCGCTAGCAATCATGGTGGCACCGTTGACCGTGATGCTCTTCAGCGTCCGTTTCACCATTGTGATGGATTTCGTGGCGGTTTTCGCAATGTCTCCAGATTGGAAGTCCGCAATCAGCGTTACGGCTTGATTGCCGGATGTCGTGTTCTTGTTCGTCACACGGCCAGTCGTATCCAAAGAGGCGTGCAACGTGGACGAAAGCGTCCATTTCGGTGTAACGAGAGACGTCGTGCCGTCGCTCCACGTCGCCTTGCATTCGTAAGCCGACGTGAGACCGTTCGCTATCGCGCTGTCGCCGACGATGGCCAAATCCGCCAGCGTCCGTTTCACAAGCGTAAGGACTTTCGACTCCGTCTTCGTCTCGCCGCCAGACGTGAACGTCACGGTCAGCGTCACTGTTTGGTCGTCTGCCATCGTGTTCATGTTTTTCACTCTTCCGTTTGCGTCAACGGAAGCGAATTCCGTGGAATCAAGGCTCCATGTTGCTTTGACTGCTGTGGTCGCGCCGTCGCTCCAACTTGCTTCGCAGAGGTAACTTGCGGTTTCACCGCTGCCAACTATCGCGACGCCGTTGATGGCGAGATCCAGCAACATGCGTTTTGTCAGCATAATCGTTTTGGCCCCCGTCTTCATCACGCCGTCAATCGTATGGCTGGCGGTTAGCGTGACTGTCTGATCGGCTTCCGTCGTGTTGCGGTTCGTCACTTTACCTGCCGTATCAACGGTGGCATGCGCCGTGGATGAAACGCTCCACGACGCCGTCACAACGGTCGGTTCGCCGACGCTCCAATTCGCCAAGCAGACGTAGTTTACGGCATTGCCTGCCGGAATCGCACCATCTCCTTCAATGGTGACGGATGAGAACACACGCTTCGCTAGCGTGACGGTCATCGTTGCCGTCTTCGTCACATCGCCAGCCTGGCAGACGGCCGTCAACGTCATAGGCTGATCACGATCTGTGGCGTTGGTGTTCAGCACATTTCCCGCGGCATCAATGGTGGCGAAGGTGGTGGTGGAAATGCTCCATGTGGGCGAGACTTTTGTCGTCGCGCCATCGCTCCAAGTCGCCGTGCATTCGTATGCCGATGTGATGCCGCTTGGAATTACGCTATTGCCTGTGATGGCGATGGATACGAGCGAGCGATTCGTCAACGTGATGGTCTTGGATGCCGTCTTCATCACGCCGTCCAATGTGTAGCTGGCATTTAACGTCACCGTTTGGTCTGTCTCCAACGTGTTCTGGTTCACCACTTTGCCGTTCGTGTCAACAGTAGCGTACGGCGTGGTGGAAAGACTCCATGTCGCCGTGACAGCAGTCGTCGCGCCGTCGCTCCATGTCGCTGTACAAGAATATGTTGCGGTTCCACCGTTGGGGATGATGCTGTTGCCTTCGATGGCGATGGACGCCAAGTAGCGTTTCTCCAACGTGATGGCTTTGGAAACTGTCTTCGTCACGCCATCATGCGTGAAACTAGCCGTCAACGTCACCGACTGATCGGTATCCGTCGTGTTCTTGTTCGTCACTTTGCCATTACCGTCAATAGCGGCATATTCATTGGACGAAAGCCGCCACAATGCCGTCACGTCCATCGGTTCGCCTACGCTCCAAATCGCCGTGCAGACATACGTGGATGAACCGAAATTGGCGACGATTTCGTCACCGTTGATGGCAACATCCGTCAACGCGCGTTTCGCCAATGTGACGACTTTGCTGGCCGTTTTCGTTACGCCTCCGGATGTAAAATCCGCCGTCAACGTCACCGTCTGGTCGTTGTCCGTCGCGTTTTTATTTGTCAACTTGCCGTCTGCTTCCATAGAGGCGTATTGATTGGAGGAAAGTGCCCATGTAGGCGAAACCGCCGTTGTTGCGCCATCGCTCCACGTCGCCATGCAGACAAATGATGACGCACCGCCGCTTGAAACCACATTATCACCTGCGATAACGATGGATACGAGGAAGCGATTCGTCAGCGTGATACTCTTGGATGCCGTCAGCGTTACGCCGCCAGACGTGTAGCTCGCCGTCAGCGTCACCGTCTGGTTCGTATCCGTTATATTCTTATTCGTCACTTTGCCGCCCGCATCGACAGATGCGTGTTGCGTCGAAGAAAGGCTCCACAACGGCGTGACGGGCATGGCCGCGCCGTCGCTCCATGTTGCCGTGCAGACATATGGCGACGTTTCGCCGCCCGGAATCTCGTTATCGCCTGTAATGGTGATGGATACGAGCGTCCGTTTTACCAATGTAAGGACGATGGATACCGTCTTCGTCACGCCGCCGGACGTGTAATCGGCGGTCAACGTCACCGTCTGGTCTTGATCCGTCGTGTTGCGATTCGTCACAATTCCGTCCGCATTGACGGATGCGTATTTCGTGGAGGAAAGGCTCCACGTCGGAGTGACTTCCGCCGTCTCGCCGTCGCTCCATGTCGCCGTGCAGATATAGTTCGAAGTCGCTCCATTGGCGATAGTTGTGTCACCCATGACGGCGATGGATGCCACGCCGCGTTTCGCCAGCGTGATGCTCTTCATGGCCGTTTTCGTCACGCCGCCAGACGTGTAGGTGGCGTCCAAAATCACCGTCTGGTCGGTCTCTTGCGTGTTTTTATTCGTCACCTTACCGTTTGAAAGGACCGCGAACTGATCATCTGAAAGCCGCCACGATGGCGTCACAGGCGACGTCGAGCCGTCGCCCCACGTCGCCATGCAGATGTACATCTCCGTGTCCGCGCTGGCGATGGATGCAGAACCATTGATGCTAATAGAAACCAGCGTCTTGCCGACCGCCGGCGTCCAGACGATGTCATCCACCCAGCCGCAGTCGCTTCCCGCGGCGTTCCGGTAGTTTTTGGCATAATACCAAACGAGCGTGTGTTCGCCGTCACCTGTGATACTGAACGACTGCTGTGCCCAGTTCTTATTTCCGGAAATGGACGCCTTCTGGACATTGTCGATGGCAAACGACAGCAAATCTTTGTTCTCTTCTGAAGACACTTTCCAATGGAATTTGATCGTGCCACTACCGAAGACTTTTACGGTCATCGTCGCCACGCCGTAGTCGCCGATCGCTCTCGACTGCATAGCAGACGGTGCACTATTGTAGGTCGTTTTCTGCAAGAACCAGTCGGTCTCTTCACCAACGATTTCGACATCGTCACCTTTGATCAGATCACCAACATTGAAAAGGATGCAGGAAACGCATTCCGACGGTTTCATACCTTTTTTGAACGCCTTTACCGAAAGCGTCATGTTCTCCGTGACGACGAAATCGCCTGCAGGGAATGTGGAACTGGATTCCGTCGGAATCGTGCCGTCGGTCGTATAGCGGATCGTCGCTCCGGACGTCGGGCTGAACGCCGTCACGAGGAAGATGTCGGAAAAATATTTCTGCTCGCCGACGTTGAGGATCGGCGTAGCGACCTGCTCCAAAAACGTGTATTTTTTCGTGACTGTTGCACTGACGGGCACGCCGTATTTGAACGTTCGGGCGGAAACAGTCGTTGCGGTTGTCAACGAGATGGGAGTCGTGTAAAGCAAGTCGTTGGCAGTCGGATCTTTAGCATCCAGACGATAGCGGATTTCGGCATTCTTGTCAAGAACGGAAAGCTCAAGTTCATGCGTCATGCCGGCGGTCAATATCTCATCCTGCAGGCTGAAAAGCGGCAACGTCTTGTCCAAGAAGGCCTTGCCTTCGGCAACGGTCATAGGACCGCCGTGACCACGGAGGCGTTCGTTCTGGACGGCAGGATCGAGAATGGCAATCAACGGCAGCATGTTTCCAAGACCGACGACATACGGATCATATTCAGTAGAAGTATCCACATCGGCGAACCACACTTCGTAGTTTGCAAGCAAATTGGCCTTGATGTCAGCGTTTTCGCTGACCGTGCTGAGGAAAGTAATTGTGTTAACGTCGCTCTCTCTGCCCGCCACCAAAAGAATCAATTTTCCTTTCAGCAAAGCGTTCATCTGCGCGTCTGCGTAATTGGTCTGCCAGACAGAATCTTTTTCCTGAATACGCAGCAGAACCGTCTTCTTGACGACATTTCCGGTCGTATCGACGCCTGTCAAATAGAGGATGGCGTTGCCGACCAAATCCTTTGCTGGCGTAAAACTAACAGTGCGATAAGTCCCTGTCCCCGTGACGGATATGGATGAATCCGGTAGCATGTCCGGACGACTGCAAGACACGGTCAGACTCTTTAGTGAATTGTTGCCTGCAACGTATGTCGTGAACGGCTGCCCTGCCACGCTGTTCAATTCGTCATCGCTCATGAGTTCAAGCATAGGCGTTGGATTGGCCGTGACGGTGACGGTGACGCCTTCGGAGACTTCCTGCCAATTGCCACCGATCATCGCTTCCAACGTGTAGGTCGCCGTGCCAGATTGTCCGCTGACATCGAAGCTTCTGGCAGCCCCATCAATGGAAGAACTGATCACGAAACTGTGGTCTCCAGTGATTCTCGTCAGACGGAACCCTTCTGCTGTCAACCGTTTAGGAAAATCCCATTCTAATTTAAAAGCGGCTGGTTGCTCGACGGACATCGGCTTGAAAACCGCTACAGGCCGCGGTACGATGCCCGTCGTCGCCGTGATGATGACCGTGGAATTGTAGCCATCTGTCAGCAAATACCATCCATTGTGCGAACCGCCCCATCCATAATTGATATGATAATAATCGAGGCCGCCCATCGTGCCAAGACCATCGCCCACGAAGGCATGGCCTGGATATGTAAGAACCGCCGGACGCCCCGCCACCATGTCTTTTCGAATTCGCGAATACAGCGTCGTCTGATCAGTATAGCCAATATAGCCGACATTGATATCGCCGTATTCCGCCGTGTCCGCATACATTAAGTGATTGGCAAGTAGCGACTTAAACTTGTAGCTGTACGCCCCCGTGCCGTTCTGCTCATAGTCTGCTTCTGAATACACACCCATCTCCATCATCATGCGGGCGAGAGCCCAGTCGGAACGATCAATGGTGTCGCGTGGATAGTAATAGTCCTTTAACTTACTGGAATAACGCCAGTTGTCGATATGGTTGTCCCGCATCAAATCCCATTCGTAGGGAAAGGAATAATCCGCCTGAAGCGAACCAGTCACTTCGCCATCAGCGTCTTTATGCGTTGCGGTTCCCTCTCCTTTCGGCGGCCATTCATGCCATTTCAGAATTTGCGAAAACGCTGTCGGAACGCATCCTGTAATGCCGCGATTGATATAGCTGCCATTCGTCGGGCAGATGTAATCGTATGGTGCGTATTGATTCCAAATCGTTGTCACCAAAGGCTCTGTGATGATTTTCGACGGCGTGACGGAATCAGCCCGTGTCCGACCGAGCAACGCATTCCAACGCGATTTGTTTTCCTCCGCCAATTCGTTTCCACGGGTCTGAGGCTTGTCCAATTCCTCTTGGAAAATCTCGCCCTGGCGATTCAGCATAGACGGCAACGGATGCCCCGCCGGCATATCATAGGACGATTTTGTATCAAAGGCC
>JAEEGK010025175.1_pt1 | contig 12248 bp, 6 predicted proteins | sample 8958771 | NCBI WGS metagenome assembly JAEEGK01 (sample SAMN16246547, study PRJNA631951) | gut metagenome | biome: gut microbiome; feature: rumen; material: SC-attached | host: Bos | place: Iran: Karaj | collected 2018-10 | reverse complement strand
GTATCCCCGTTGAGGAGATCGACTACAACTTCCCCAAGGGCGATTACTACCCAACAGAGAATCCATTCGCATAAGTCGAATACATTCCCTAAATACCAAGCCGCAGCCCATTTCCGGGTTGCGGCTTATTTGATATTATATTTACAATAGTGTAACGTTGTTTTTGCTACTACGTGAGGGCGCAAATATTCCCACGTTGAGTAGTAAAAATTCCCACGTTGGGAAAATATTACAGGCATGGGATGTTGCTGAGGATATATAAAGAAAAAAAACGAACAGCAAGTTATCTAGGGGTTGGTTACGGATATTGTATTGAAAGCCTACTACTAGGATTTTTTTATGAGAGAAACTGAGAAACTACTTACTCCGTTTTCAGACCGACCTGATTCTCAGTTTCTCAGTTTCCCAGTTTCGCATTTTACCTATTCATTAGCAACTCTATAATTCTGGCCATTTGGTTTGGGATGCGAATTTGTTGCGGACATTTGGCTAAGCATTCCTCGCAATCGGCACAACTACGGGCCCATGATTCTACGTTGGGCAGGGCCTTGCGCAGGCCATCGGCAAACTGCTGTTTCTTCTCAGCATAATTAGCTGCACCCTTTTCGGGTAGGGGCAGGATATGTGTGTTTACAGCCTCGTTATAATAGGCGAAATTGCCAGGAATGTCAACGCCATAGGGACAAGGCATACAATAGGCGCAGGTGGTACAAGGGATGGTGGGGAAGCCTGCCATCTGGTCGGCTATTTCGGCCAGCAGGGTATTCTCGGCCTCGGTACAGTTCTCAAGCGGCGAGAAGGTTGCCACATTCTCTTTCATATGCTCCATCTTATTCATGCCACTCAGGGTAGTAAGGATATTAGGATGCGAACCCACCCAGCGGAAAGCCCAACGGGCCGTACTGTCGTCGGGGCGAACAGCCTTGAGCTGATTAGCAAGCTCCTTTGCCATTTTGCCAAAGGCACCGCCTCGCAACGGTTCCATTACCACACATTGAACGCCTGTTTTCTCACATTTATTATATAGGTATTCGGCATCGGCATCTTTACGCCAACCATTACCCATCGATGCATGGCGCCAGTCGAGGAAGTTCATCTGAATCTGCACAAAGTCAAAGTGGTACTCATCCTGATGGTCGAGTAACCAGTCGAACGGGCGTACGTCGCCATGATACGAAAATCCTAAGTGGCGGATACGTCCTACCTCGCGCTCCTTGAGCAGGAACTCTAGCAGATGATTGTCGATAAAGCGCTTATTAAGCGTATCCATGCCGCCACCGCCGATGCTATGCATCAGATAGTAATCGATATGATCGACCTTGAGGCGCTTGAACGACTGATAATACATCTTCTGCGACTCCTCAAAACTCCAAAGGCGTTGGTTCTGGTTCGACATCTTAGTGGCGATATAATATTTTTCGCGGGGATGGCGACTGAGCGCATTACCTGTAAGCACCTCCGACTGGCCACCCATATACATGGGCGCTGTATCGAAGTAGTTTACGCCATGTTCGATGGCATAATCTACCAACTGGTTTACCTCCTCCTGATTGTTAGGCAATCGCATCATGCCAAAACCAAGCAGTGAGATCTGTTCGCCCGAACCATGTTGTACACGATAGGTCATACGGTTAACCGACGTACCTTTCTTTTCATCCTGAGCAAATGCACGCAGCGGGCCCATTACACTCGAAGCCATAGCCACGCCTGCGCCCATACCAATACGGCGCAAAAAGTCGCGACGACTCATGTTTCTTTTTTCCTCCATCATCATTCTGGTTTTTAGCTAAGTTACTATGCATACTCTACGCAGCGCAAATATCGTAGTTTTTATTGAAACTTCCAAATTATATGTGTTTTTTTTCAGAATTATTGTGAAAAATAATAGGGCTGGTATCCGTGTGGAGGAATACCAGCCCTTGAAATTTCATGGTAATATAGATGTTTTATTTACTTCGAGAATGTTACCTTGGTAAGCTTGTAACCATAACCTACGAGCAGCATACCGCCACGCTCATCTACAATTGCCTTGTTGGCTTCGGTGTAGGTGAACTCGAATGGGTTTGGTGTGTCGGCTGTGAGGTCGAACTGAGCTACAATCTGATCCTCGGCATTATCGCCCCACCAAGGTGTGGTGATACGCAGGGCATGATAGCCATCAGGCATATCGGCCATTTCGTAAACCAAACGGATGGTAGCGCCTACAGGCACATTAGCCATATCGGCTGCTGAGACAGTAACGTTTGCATCGCCCCAGTTAATCTCGGTGCTGCCCTCCCAGAGTACAGTCTCCTTTACGCCTGGATCAACATACTCGGTGTTGCTGACTGTGAATACGCCGCAACCATAACGTGCGCCATCGGCCTCGATAACAACAGTGTACTCGCCCTCGGCCATGCTGGGAACAGTAAAGGTAAGTTTTCCGTTTGCAAACGATACGTTGCTAGCCTCCTGTTTGCCCACGAACACCTTGGTTACGTTAGCAGCATTGGTGCAATCGATAGTTTTGGTGCTACCGATAGTGAGCCAACGTGATTTGCCGTCGCTGGCCAGTGAGGGATCGCCCTCGGCAGGCAGAACAACGAGCTTGCAGGTACGTGAGGTTTCAAGCCCCTTAGTGGTAGCTGCTACGATCTTTACGATGTGCTCGCCAGCCAGTACAGGTGTGTCGATAGAAAGACCTTCGGCTACCTGTTCATCGTCGATAAGCCAGGTAACGGTGGTGTACTTAACGGGGGTAACCATTACGTCGAACTGGAAGTTCTGGGTGCGCTCGATGGTCATGAGCACGCCAGGCTCGCCACCCTTACCTTCGGGGATATCCGTATTCAGGATACGGGGATAATCGTCCTCGCCAGCCGTGAAGAACGGATCCTCATCAGATGTGCAAGCTGTATTAGCAGCCATGCCGCAAACCATGAAGAACATGGCGAGATATTTTGATATATTCTTAGTAATCATAATGCAATTATTTCTTTAAAATTATTACTCGACATTGATATCGCTTGTGTCCCACCAGAGACGCTTGTGCCAATCGTCCTTGCCACCCATGCGCTCGATGGCAGCCTTGTAGTTCTCGCTGTTGTACTGGTTCTCCAGGATAGGGTAACGCAGGCGATTAGGTGTTGACAGATTAGCATCGTCGTAAGTAAAGTCGGGACGGATAGCCAGCTTTGTACGATCGGCCAGTACAGGATAGTCGGAACGACGCAGGTTAGCCCAAGCCTCAGCAGGGTTCATCATGTGCAGGATGTAAGCCTGAGTGTTGATGGCCTCCTTAGCATTGGTAGTAAGCACGCCAGCGTTCATCAAACCATTGATGTAGGCATCGATATCGGCATCGGCAATCTTATCCTTGTTCTGCAGATAGTGGTTGTTCATCCAGGCCATCGAAGCCTTGATACCAGCCTTGAAGTGCTCCTCAACGGTACCGTTAACATTCCATCCCTTGAGCTTAGCCTCGGCCAGCAGGAACTCTACCTCGGCTGAGTTGATGAGTGTACCAGGACATTCGGGCATCTCAAAGTCGATAGAGAGGAATGGACGAATCATACGTGCATTGAAGTTGTTCTGATCGAAACCAGCCTCGGGATACATCTTTACATACTTCTCGAGTGTAGGAATCTCAGAGTTAGCAGGTGCATTTACCCAATCGCTCCACCAGGCAGCACCTGGTACACAAGCGGTATAGGTATCAACCTTGTCGAGATAAGCTCTAACCTCGTCGGTAACATCGATATTCCACTCGCGGTCGGGCTTAATCTCCGAACGATTAGTGTTGATGTAGTGACGGCAGATGCGATAAAGGCGTGGGTCGTTGTTATCCTTTAAGATATTGAAGAATGTGGAGCAGATAAATGTAGGCGAAGTAGGATCCTGGCCATACAGAATCTCGCCAAGTGCGTTTACACGGAAATCAAGGTCGCGTGAGCCGTCGTAGAGAGTAAAGGGGCTGTCGGTATAGATAATGTAGGCATCGTCGGCCTCAGAAGCGATATAACCGCCATTAGCCGAGAGGGCCTTCTCGAACTCCTGCTGAGCCTTAGTAGGGTTCACATCGCTGATGCGCATAGCAAAGCGCAGGCGCAGGGCATTGGCATACTTACGCCAAGCTGCAGGATCGCCATACAGACTGGTAACGTCGCCACCAATATTATCGGTGCCAGTACCAAGCTGATCTACACAAGCAGCCAACTCATCGAAGAAGAAGTTATAAATCTCCTCCTGAGTATCGTACTTAGGATTAGAAATACCTTTAACAAAGCCTAAACCAGCCTCGGTACAAGGAATATCGCCATAGGTATCGGTAAGAACCGACATGAGGTAAACACGGTGAATGCGCAGAGCGGCATTGGTGTTTGGCATATCCTCAGAATTTGCGATGGCATCTACAATATTCTTGATAGCCACAGCATAGTACTGGTCCCAAATCAGGCGCATCTGATCGTCCTGTGCATGTACGCTACCAGCATAGTTGCTAACGTTCCATCCACCTGCGAAGTGCTGTGTAAAACCAGTAATGTAGCTACGATAGGTGTCCATCAGTCCGAAGTCGCCATAGGTCTGCAGCAATGCTGTAGTGAGCTGGGCGCTTGGAGCAATCGATGACGCCTTGGTCTCGTCGGTATTGAGCTCCTCCATGTAACTATCGCTGCAAGATGCAGTAGCCAGGAAGGTACAGCCAACCATACCAGCGAAAAGGGTTTTCTTAATATATTTGGTAATCATAATAACTGATACTCATTAAAATTTAACATTAACATTGATACCATAGCTGCGGCGTGAGGGCAGCGAACCATACTCCAAACCAAGTCCTGAGGTGTTGTAACCAGAGTCAGGATCGATGTTAGGAATGTTCTTCCATACGATGAATGGGTTACGAGCTACGAACGAAACGTTCAGGCCTTTCACGGTCTTACCCAGCCACTTCTCAGGGAATGTGTAACCGAAGGTGATTTCGCGGCACTTTACATACGAGTTGTCGTAGATAAACATCGAAGGTGCATTCTCGGTAGCAGTCTTCCAGTACGACTCGGGATTAACGGCAATATCGTTCTGACGGTATGTACCATCACCATTGTCGATAACACCAGGAACAATCAGACCCTCGCACTTGCCGGCAGCACGCCACTCGTCGAGTGTCATATTAGCCTGCTTACGGAGCTCCTCAGAGCGGTACCACTCCTCGCGGCCCTCGAGTGTGCCACTGGCTTTACCTGTAGCATAGGCCGAACGCATTGACATTGAGAAGAGATCGGCACCAACCTTAACGTCGAAGCCTGCAGAGAGGCGGAAGTTCTTATAAGTAAAGGTAGAATAGAAACCACCAGTCCAATCCCATGAGGCGTTACCCAGTGTGTGAGTCTGATTGTCAACAACTGGCAGACCGCTCTCGGCATTGATAATTACCTGTCCGTCGGCTGTGCGCTTAAAGTCCTTACCGATGATTGATCCGTAGTTCTTACCAACCTCGGCACCTACGCTAACACCACACCAGGTTGCCTTCTCAAGCTCGAAGTAGTCCATACCGTCGATGAGCGACTTAACCTTATTGGTGTTCTTTGAGAAGTTTGCACCAGCATCCCATGCGAAATCCTTGATCTGCAGCACGCGACCGTTGAGTGCAATCTCGATACCCTTGTTCTGAATCTCACCAGCGTTGATGAGGCGATAGTTATAACCAGAAGTTGATGAAGAAGCCAGACCGATAATCTGATCCTTTGACAACTGGTTGTAGTAAGTTACATCCAGACCCAGACGGCCCTTGAAGAACTTCATCTCCAATCCCAGCTCAAAGCTGTTGGTACGGGTTGGCTTCAGGTCCTTGTTAGGCTGGGTGTTGTTGTTAATCATACCAATTACATAACCACCGTAAGAGTACTTACCTGTGGTGTAGTTCAGCGCTAGCTGATAAGGATCGGTATCGCTACCTACCTGTGCCCACGAAGCACGAATCTTACCATAGTTAATCAGGCTCTTGTTCTTGATGAACTCAGAGAATACAACGCTACCTGAGAACGAAGGATAGATATATACATTATTATTAATAGGCAGAGTAGATGACTTATCACCACGTACGGTAGCCTCGAGATAGTAGGTGTGCTGATAACCTACGCTAGCCGAACCGAAGATAGAGTTAATCTGCTTCTTGTAAGTATTCTGCTGAATGCTCTGCTCGGCATAGTTCATGATAGCAATGATATCCTTCATCTGCTGGTCGGTACCAGTAAAGATATCAGTCTTATTGTTTACCTTGAAGATGTTACCACCAAGGGTAGCGTTTACATCGAAATCGCCAAACTGGTTGTTATAGAGTGCCAACAGCTCGGCATTCAAAGTGCGGTTTGTGAACTTCTGGTTCTGCAGCTGTCCAGCCTGCTTACCAGGAGTAGTGCGGCAGATGAAGTCCTGGAACGACATGAAGTTCATATCGGTACCGATAGTACCCTGCAACTTCAAGTGATCGGTGATATTCCAGATGGCCTTACCTGTAAGACGGAACACATCCTTACCAGTGGTGTTCTCGTTCTTATACAGATCCCAATAAGGGTTCTTGTTATACTGGTCGTTACCATTCCAGTTGGCATAGTCGCCATCCTCAGTCTGATAGTGCTTCAGCCAAGCCTGATTGTAGGTACCAGCCAAAGTCATCAGGTTCTTACCGATATTGCTCTGAGAGTCGCCAAGTGCAGGACGGTTCTTAACATCCTCGCGAGTGTAGTTGGCTGTGAAGTCGAGATCAACAGGACCAGCCGATGTGTTTACACGCAGGTTGAAGTTATCACGACTCATGTGTGTATTAGGCAGAATATCCTTGTTACGCATATCGGTAACGCTGAAACGAACACCAGTCTTACCAGAGTTAACAGACAGAATAGCTGTGTTCTGGGTAGTCATACCAGTACGGAAGAACTCGCTGGTATTGTTAGGATACATCAGGAATGGGCGCTTTACGTGATCGAAATATTCAATCTCCAGATTGTCGGCCTTAGCACCCCAGCTTGAGTTGGTACCCGAAGTAGCAGTTGGGCTGTAAGCACCACTGTAACCCATACCATAAACCTGCTGAATATCGTCCCACTTAGCCAGCTGCTGGTCGAATGTGAGCGAACCGTTATACTCAACGCTGATCTTATCCTTGTCGGCCTTCTTGGTAGTAATCAGAATCACACCATGTGATGCACGGCTACCATAAAGGGCCGAAGCGGCAGGACCTTTCAGTACGGTCATGTTCTCGATATCATCGGGATTGATAGCTGAGATACCATCACCCAGGTCGTATCCACCCTCAGTGCCTGCGCTACCAAAGTTGGTATTGTCAAGGGGCACACCATCGATAACGTAGAGAGGCTGGTTGTTACCACTGATTTCGGTGTTACCACGCAGCAGTACACGGGTAGAACCAGAAGCACCACCTGCGGTATTCTGAACTACCAGACCTGCTACTTTACCCGAAAGCGAGTTGATAACGTTGGTTTCCTTAGCCTTTGTAAGCTCCTCGCCCTTTACCTCAGAGAGGGCGTAACCCAGAGCCTTACGATCGCGCTTGATACCCAGGGCGGTAACAACAACCTCGTCGAGCAAGGTCTTGTCTTCCTCCATCAGGACTTTCATGCCCTGCTTGGCCTTTACCTGCTTAGTAGCAAATCCGATGTAGCTGATTTCGAGCATATCGCCGGGTTTGCACTTTACCTTAAAGTTACCATCGATATCGGTAACAGTTCCTGCAGAACTACCAACCACCTTAACAGTGGCTCCAATCATTGGGCCATTGGCATCCTCTACGGTACCAGAAATGGTCTGGTCGTCGGGGGCTACTGAAGTAGCATGACCGTTAGTTGTAACGGCACCTGCTGTCAACGGCATCCACATCATGCCTGCAAAAAGCAGACTGAGAAGCGTTTTTGATTTCTTCATGTGCATTGTTTAATTAGTTAAATTATAATTGGAATTTATATATTATTTCTTGCCATCCAAAATACCTTGAAGCACCCAGGGTGCCTTAACCTTCATGCCAGCATTGCGATCGAAGATGCCGAAATGCTCCGAACCACTGCCAAAGCTATTATTGTCCCAGATAAAGGTGGAGAAACCGCGCTTCTTAGCCTCGCTAACCAGGAATTGGCAATAGTAGGTCATGTTTTCATGGATTAAGTCGGTTTGGCTGCTCTTCTGGCGATCGGTAACACCCCACTCGCCTATTACCACGCCTAAACCCTGATTACTCCAGGTGTTTACCACCTTATCGAAAAACTCGCTCATGGTCTTTTCGTCGTTAGGCGAAGCTTCGCCTTTGGCCTTATAAGGCTCACCCCAGAAATTATACTTGCACTCGCCAGCATAATCCCAGGGGGTATAGTAATGGAATTCTACACTCATATAATCGTTGCCATTACCCTCGATATCAGTAGGCACAATGAAATCGCCGTTATTAATTCCGAAGTCGGGGTTGCAAACATATGTTTGCACCAGCAGATGGCGTTTGGCATTATTGCCACCCGTAGCACGTACAACATCAACAAAAGTTTGATTGTAGGAGTTCTGCACAGCCAGATTCTCGGCTTCGGGCTTACCCCAGTTGTCCTTAATGTGTACTTCATTAGTTCCGGCAAAGGCTACACGGTAGTCGTAATTGGCAAACTCGCTGGCTATATTCAGCCAAAGCAGAGCTAACTTCTGGTTGTTCTCGTCTTTGTATTGGTTGGTGGGGCGCCCCTCAAGCCACTTATCGTGGTGTGTATTGATAATCACTTTCAGATCGTTGCTCAGGCACCAGTTAACCACCTCCTTTACACGAGCCAGCCAAGCCTTATCGATACTCATGGCTGTAGGATTGGTGATGTGACACTGCCAACGGATAGGAATACGAACGGCATTAAAACCTGCTTCCTTTACTGCCTTGATGGTTTTCTTGGTTACCACAGGATTTCCCCAGGCGGTTTCGGCCTTGATACTGTTATCGGCCATACCGATGGCCATCGATTCGCCATCTTGTCCTGGAGCCGAACACTCAAACTGGTTACCCAGGTTCCAACCAACAACATCTTTGTTCCACTCCTTTGCCATAGGCTGAGCCTTAGCAGGCGCAGCCATTACATAGCAAAGAATACTACTAACTAATAACTCAAAAATCATTTTTAATTATCTGATTGTTTAATTTGGTTTGCAAAATTATGCAAACCTTTCCTGATGGGGGTTTGATGCTACGCAAAAAAGGTTTCATTGCTATTTTCTGATAGCTTTGAAACCTTTTGTAACAGAATTCAAACCTTATTTACTGGTATTTTGAGGGCGATACGCCGAAGTATTTCTTAAATACTGTACTGAAATACTTGGCATTTTCGAAGCCTGCAAGTGTAGCTGCATCTGATACGCTACGTCCGTTTCTCAACATCTGGGCTGCACGCTCCAAACGGATGATACGGATAAAGTCCTGAGGCGATTTACCTGTAAACGACTTCAGTTTTACATAGAACAGTGTACGACTCATAGCCATTTCGCGACAAAGACTGTCAATAGAATAATCGGTGTCGCTAAGATGTTCGGATATCAGTTGGGTAGCCTTATCTACAAAGTCGGATTCTGCCTCATCGCTATCAGCAACCTGCACCTCTTCGGGCTCGTCGGCAGCGAGTACTGATGCTGGTGTAGAAGCATTGGTTGCCTTCAGATGATCGATAGTCAGGCGCATGTACTTTTCGTGCAGTTTATATACCTGCCAAGCGGTATAGAACGCCAACAATACCAAAGCAATATAGATGCACCACATCCACCACGAACTCCACCAAGGTTGGGCAATTGTAATAATCAGCGTTTTGGAGTCGAGCACAGTACCTGTTGTACGACTGAGGCATTGTAGTGTTAGCTGATGCTCGCCTGGCTCGAGATTAACAAAGCGTATATACTGCTGGTCGGTGGGTTTACTCCACTCGCCACGTCCCATCTTGTAGCGGTAAACGATATCGAAGTGGTTACGCATGTTTACACTCTCGAACTGCAGATCGAACGTGCGCTGACGGTAAGAAAGACTCAACCTGCCTTGGTTAAGTAGGTTAAACACCTTTGTATTCTGCAGTTTATCCGAATCTACATCGCAGTTAACACCAACAAAAGTGATGCTGGCAGTATAATTAAGGGGCTGTACATTCTCAGGATGAATGATGATGGCACCTGTAGTTGAGCCAAATACGATATCGCCATCGGGCAGTACCTGAGCTGCTCCACGCGAGTACTCCCGATTAAAACCATAACAGTAATTGGCATTAACAACCTTGTCGCCTTCGCCCGACTTTACAAAAGCCAAACCTTCGTCGGTAGCAATCCATATACGCCCGTCGCGGCTCTTAACCAAGCTGCGTACATAGTTAGATGGAAGGCCGTTGGTTGTAGTTATCTGTCGACTGACGTGCTTGCCAAGATGGTAAACATAAACGCCACCACCATCGGTAGCTATCCACAACTCCATGCCCGAAGCCAGCAGATGTGTTACAAATGGGTTTACATCGGTTACACCAGTAGGTGTATAGTCTAACTCCTTAACTTCGGCGCTACCAGGTGTAATCAGCTTAAGTCCAAAGGCTGTACCAACCACAATCTGTCCAGAAGTGAGCTGTGTAATGGCTTGAACATCGTGTACTGGATAGTAGCGACATTCGGCCTGTTTCTGACTGATTTGCGATACCGGACTATATACCAGATCGCCATTCAAAGAGCCTATCCATAGACCACCATCCTTATCATATAAAGTGGCATAAACATGGTCGTCTTTCAGAAAACTATTGTCTTTTGTATATATCTGACGAACATTGGCACGACTATCAATCTCGATAACGCCCTTACCATAGGTTGAAACCAATACACTACCATCGGCCTTTTTGCTGGCGTTAAGCACAACTGTACCCTGGCAACAATGCTGCCATTGCCCTGTAATAAGGCTCTTAATGCTGATACCATTATCAGTACCCATCAGCAACATGTCTGCCGAAAGTGGCATTACCATATTCACATTATCGTTGAGCAGGCTCTGCTGGTTGTTAGCCAGATGCTGATAGATAGCTGTGGTTGTACTGATGGGACGGGCAATATCTATACCTCCAGAGTAGGTACCTATTACGATGTTCTTCCAACTATCTACCAGCATGGTATAAACGCCGTTGCCATGTAGCACGCTATGTTCCGACTCGTTGGCATCGAAGAGTAAAGAGCAACCGCCCCTACCATCACGACTAATCTGATAAACACCTTGTCCATCAATGCCGATCAGCATGGTATCATCGTCGTAAGGACAAATGCTACGGATAGGATTACGATACAGATTCTGATCAGATATACGCACAAACTCATCGGAAGTAATCTTGCCATTCTGATTAAGGGTTACCAAGTGCAGGCCATTCTCGTAACCTCCAACCCACAAACGGCCCGACATTTCATCGTAGTAGCCGAACTCAGCATTATAAGGTAACAATCGCTGGCCCCGTTCGTTATACACACCATCTCGGGCACAGAACAGCAGATGACCCCTCATGGGCACAATCTGGTTTACATAAGTTCCCTTCATCACTTGGGTAAGTGTGGTGTCCTTCAGCAGATAAACACCATCGTGCAAGGCCAGGAACAGGTTGCCATCCTTTACGTGGATATCGTTTAATGCCACCTCGTGCCCCAGCTTCTTGGAGATGCTGGCTACTGGTTTAAAACCATCAAGAACTGACTGGAAAAGATAGATGGAGCCACGATTATCAAAAGCATAAATGGCTTTATCGTTAGTGGCCATCTTTATAACACGCCCGCCAAGATGAGCGAAAGGCGTACCATCGTCGAGTCGGTATATCCTTACTTTCGAGCCATTATAGCGACCTACGCCTTTCATAGACGACCACCAAATGGCACCAGATGTGGTTTGGCAAACAGAAAATATACGCTGATTATCCACACCATCAGCTATACTCAGATGTGAGAAAGTAAAGTGCTTAACATCTAAGGCATAAAGTTGCATAGCAAAAAGCATGAACAGCGTAATCAGCCAATGTTCTAATCTTCGTTGTAGTTCCATTCGGCTGCAAATATACGAAAAAAAGCGCAATATACATCCTATTTTAATGAAAAGAATGTATATTGCGCTTTTTTCTTAGCCTAAGTTACTGTGCCTCAAGCAACAACACACGACTGCTCCAATCGTTTTTCTTGCTCCATTCGGGCTCGTTACGATAAGGCATTTCAAGGCCGTGATTCATCAGATAGGCACCACT
>JAEEGK010025167.1_pt1 | contig 12252 bp, 8 predicted proteins | sample 8958771 | NCBI WGS metagenome assembly JAEEGK01 (sample SAMN16246547, study PRJNA631951) | gut metagenome | biome: gut microbiome; feature: rumen; material: SC-attached | host: Bos | place: Iran: Karaj | collected 2018-10 | reverse complement strand
TAATCTGTTCTTTCATGGTCTTCACTGCTACGGGCAGCTGGGTCTCGATGTCCTTCCAACCGCACTCGATAGAGATGCGTCCGGTGTAATGGATTTCCTTCAGGGCCATGTAGTAAGGAGTGAAATCATCTCCTTTTGCTCCCGGCGGCGTCCTTTCCTCCTTTTCGGCAATATGGCAGTGGACCAACTTGTCGGCATTCTCTATTATCGATTCAGGAGCCTCTCCGACCCTGGCCATGTGGAAGAAGTCGGCGATGACACAGATGTTGGGACTGCCCGCCTGTCTGGCAATGGCGGCACCCTCACTGACAGTATTGATGAAATTGGTCTCCGAATGCTGGAGAGGCTCAATCGCAACTGTAACCCCATATTTCTCCGCGGTGGGAGCTATTCCTTTCAACAGGGCAAGAAACTGTTTTTCAGCCTCTTCCCTGGAAAAACCTTCTGGGATTGAACGCGAACCGCTGCTCCCGAGGACTAGAACCTTTATCCCGATGTCAGCGGCCCTTCTTATTGCCGTCTCTGAATATTTGATAGCGCGCTCAGTTTCCGCCTGAGGTCCTACCACCTTGATGGAGCCGGGGAAATATCCATTGGCGGAATAGATGGGAAGGGCTCCTGCCAGGGCTTCACGATTTGCAGTGAAAACCGAATCATCGCTCTCAGGGCAGAGGAAAGAACTGACGTTTGCCTCGAGATAGTCAAGGCCGCATTTCTGGGCGGCTTCGGCCCAGCCGGTTCCACAAATGCCGATGTGTTCGTCAAGGCTGAAAACATATTTTTCTCCGCAAGCCTGAATAAGGCATAATGCCGTGGCCAAGAATAAGAAGGCAAAAGTATTTCGCATGGGTCAGAACAACTTTGGAATATTACAAATATAACACAAAAAACAAAAATTCGTACCTTTGGTTCATGATGTCCAAAAAGAGACTCCTTGCCCGACTGAGGGCTTTCACAATCTGGCAGAAACTCGGCTTCATGCCATGGTCGAAACGCAAATCAAAATCCCGTAAAGGGGACTTTTATAAGGGGGCTTTCGACAGCATCCCTTTCCTTAACGATGATGCCAAGCGTACTTTCGTCCATCTGCTGTTACGCCCGGGCTACATGATAAGGGATTACATCAATGGCCAGCATGAACGATATCTTGCTCCTTTGACTTCCCTGATCATCTTCTATGCTTTCTTTGCCCTTGTTTCATCAATAGTCAATCCGGATTTTTCCAAGTACAATAAAACATCAGGGAATCTTGGTAATGAAACTACTATAGAAAAGACAATTGAAGACTCGGATGAAGATTTGGATGAAGACTCAGAAACGGTAGAACCATCCGACTCGCTTGGGCCAAGCAAGTCTGAAGTGGTAGTTAGAAAGGTTATAAAAGTGGCTGATTTCTATAATCTGCTAAGATTGGACAAGCACCCGGAACTGGTGGACAGCCCTGCCAAAGCCTCGCTGGCTGCATTCGAGAGCTCCATGAGAAGCCAGGGAGTCCACTTGTTCCTGACCAATTTCCTGTTCCTATGGTTCGCAATGTGCCTCGCCTTGAGAAAGAAGGGAATGGGGATTTCCGCCTGTGCTGCCGCTGCGGCCTATGTCCTTTGCCAGTTCTGCTTCTTCATGTTTTTCTCCCTGTTCCTTTCGGGGGATAAAGGAGAAATCGGTGTCGGACTGATGGGACTGCTGCTGATGTTGGACTACAGCCAGTTGTTCGACATGAACTGGAAGAAGAGTCTGAGGCTCACGATAAAGACCGGACTCTGCTACCTCCTCGCGGCAACAGTCCTGCTGATCCTTTCAGCTGGCATCATCTATCTTGCCGTCTCGGTGACCTGATTTCCATTCCGAGCATAGCGAGTTCAGGGAGTCTGAGCGGTACGCCCCTCAGTTAATGGAAGAGCCCAAGGGCACAAAAAAAAGCACCGCAGGCTGCGGTGCTTTTTCTGTGCCCAAAGCCGGGCTCGAACCGGCACGTCTTTGAAGGACATTGGATTTTGAGTCCAACGCGTCTACCAATTCCGCCATTCGGGCATGGAAAACGTGGGATTGCAAAGATATTCACTTTCCTTCAAAAAGCAAAAAATTGACAGAAATTCTACTTATATTTGTGAGATAGATAGCATAATTAGAATAATCCTAAAAAACGAATAACATGAGACTAGAAGGAAGACGCGAAAGCACCAATGTCGAAGACCGCAGAGGAATGAGCGGTGGAGCAATTGCCGGTGGCATCGGCGGTGGAGCCCTGATCATCGCACTCATTGTCATGCTCCTTGGAGGAGACCCCACATCGGTATTACAGAATGCAGGAACACAGACAATCCCGCAGAACTCAGAGGTTACATTCAGCCAGGAGGAACAGGAACTGGCATCCTTCGCCAAGAAGATCCTTGCCGGAACAGAGGACGTCTGGACCGCCCAGTTCGCCAAGTACGGCTACCAGTACCAGCCTCCAAAGATGGTTCTCTACACCGGAGTGACTTCCTCTGGTTGCGGAACCGCAAATTCCCAGGTAGGTCCTTTCTACTGCTCTGCAGACCAGACCGTTTACATCGACCTCAGTTTCTTCACCAACATGAAGCGGCAGATCGGCGCTGACGGTGACCTTGCGTACGCATATGTTATTGCACATGAGGTCGGTCACCATGTCCAGTACCTTCTCGGAACCCTGGACAAGGCCCATCAGATCATGAACAGGTCCAGCAAGACCATAGCCAACCAGTACAGCGTAAGGCTTGAACTCCAGGCTGACTACTACGCCGGAGTCTGGGCCAACAACGACAATGCCAGGTATCGTTCCCTGGAGGCCGGAGACATCGAGAAGGCCCTCAACTGCGCCGCCAAGATCGGTGACGACTACCTCCAGAAGAAATCACAGGGATATGTCGTTTCGGATTCCTTCACACACGGTACGGCACAGCAGCGCTACAATTGGTTGAAGAAGGGAATGACCTACGGTGACATCGAACACGGAGACTCCTTCTCCCCCGACTACAACAGACTTTAGGAAATGAGGCATTTCTCTTTACCAAAGGACGGCGGCCTGATCGAGGAAAAACTCCCGAGAGGCATCCTCCATTCACACGAAAGGATCACCACCGAAATCTTCGATGACGCTGTAACCGGCAGCGAGAAAGTAGGAGAAATCGTAATTCAGGCCATCCGTGACCATGATAATACTTCTCCTTCCAAGCCATTCAAACTTGGACTAACTACCGGTGTGACCCCCGTAACACTTTACAGGTGGCTGGCTTCAAAGTACCAGGAGGGAGCAGTTTCATTCTCCAACGTGGAAGTGTTCTCCATCGATGAATATTATCCCTGCAGCAAGGACTCGGCTCAAAGCCGTAACAACAGGCTTCACAGGGAATTCCTCGACCTCGTGGACATCCGTCCTGAGAACATCCACATTCCTGACGGCACAGTCCCCCAGGAAAAGGTGTCCGACTACTGTATAGAGTTCGACAAGATCGCCCGTGGATTAGACCTTCTGGTGATCGGTGTCGGAGAAGGAGGACAGGTTGGATTCAACGATGCAGGTGCTTCGGAGAAGAGCTCCACCCGTACCGTCCCCCTTTCTTACCAGTCCAGGAAGATCCAGGCCAGGAATTTCAATGGCGACATCTCAGTGACACCCAAGTCTGCAATCACAGTGGGCATCGGTACCATAATGAGTGCCAAGAGGATAATCCTCATGGCCTGGGGTGAGGACAAGGCTGGGATAGTAAGCAGGATAGTTGAAAAAGAAATAGATCCTTCCTGCCCTGCATCTTTCCTCCAAAAGCATGACAACATCTCTTTCTACACCGACGAGATGTCCGCCTCGATGCTGACCAGGAAGGTTGCTCCCTGGCTCGTGGGTCCATGCCAGTGGACTCCGAAACTTGTCAGGAAAGCAGTAGCCTGGCTATGTGAAACGGTTGGAAAGCCGATCCTGAAGTTAACCCAGAAAGACTACCTGGAGAATTCCCTCGGAGAGCTCCTGGACCTTTACGGTCCTTATGACAAGGTCAATATAGACGTTTTCAATGAGTTCCAGCACACCATAACAGGCTGGCCAGGAGGGAAACCCAATGCAGACGACACTACAAGGCCGGTAAAGTCAGTCCCGTTCCCTAAGAAGGTGTTGATCTTCTCACCCCACCCGGATGATGACGTTATCTCGATGGGTGGCACATTCATCCGCCTTGTCCACCAGGGACACGACGTCCATGTGGCCTATGAGACCTCTGGTGACCTTGCCGTCCACGACGACGTGGTCCTCCAGCACATGGATGCAGCCAGCCAACTCGGATTCGGCGAAAGGTTTGACGAGGTAAAATACATCATCAACACCAAGAAACCAGGAGAACCGGAGCCCAAGGAACTGCTCGCCCTGAAGGCTGCAATCCGAAGGAGCGAAGCACGCGGAGCCGTGAGGAGTTTCGGGCTGGATGCAGAAACGAACGTCCACTTCCTCAACCTGCCATTCTATGAATCCGGAGGAGTGACAAAACTTCCCGCAACACAGACTGACCTCAACATCATAAAAGACCTTATCTACAGGCTGAGACCTGACCAGATCTACATGGCAGGCGACCTGGCGGATCCTCACGGAACCCATAGGGTTTGTACGGAAGCCGCCCTAGAGGCCATCGAACAACTGAAAGAAGAAGGTAACGACTGGCTCGAAAACACCACCATCTGGCTCTACAGGGGCGCATGGATGGAGTGGGAGCTCTGGAGGGTTGACATGGCAGTGCCACTCAGTCCCGACGAGTTGATCGAGAAACGTCATGCCATATTCCGTCACCTTTCCCAGAAGGACATCGTTCCTTTCCCCGGTGACGATCCCAGGGAGTTCTGGCAGAGGGCCGAAGAGAGGACTCAGAACACAGCCAAATTGTACGACAACCTTGGAATGGCTGAATATCAAGCCATCGAAGTATTTTTAAGACTAAAATAAACGGAGATCATGAGAGTAATTATCAGAGATTCGAAGAAGGAGGCCTCCATCTGGGCGGCCCATTATATCGCAAATGCAATCAAGGCCAAGGCAGAAGTCACCGAGGCTCCTTTCGTCCTGGGACTTCCGACAGGATCCACCCCTATGGACACCTATGCCGAACTGGCCAGGATGTGCGAAGCGGGAGAAGTCTCGTTCAAGAATGTGATTACCTTCAATATGGATGAATATGTCGGGATTCCGGAGAAGCATCCTGAAAGCTATCACAGCTTCATGTACAGGAACCTGTTCGACAAGATTGACATCCCTGCCGGCAATATCCACATCCTCAACGGCAACGCCCCCGACCTTGACAAAGAGTGCGAGGACTATGAAATGGCGATCCTCGATGCCGGCGGAATCGACCTCTTCCTCGGAGGAGTCGGTGAAGACGGCCACCTTGCCTTCAACGAACCCTTCTCATCCCTCAATTCCAGGACAAGGGTGGTCACCCTGACACAGGACACCATCGAAGTCAATTCCCGCTTCTTCGGAGGAGACACCAGCCAGGTTCCGAAGAGAGCCATGACAGTGGGTGTGGAAACAGTCTGCAGCGCAAACGAAGTCCTGATCCTTGCATTCGGAAGCAAGAAGGCAAGGGTTGTCGCCCAGGCAGTGGAAGGGCCTGTATCACACTACGTGACCCTCTCCGCCCTTCAGCTCCATGAAAACGGGATCGTAGTGCTTGACGAACCCGCCGCCGGAGAGTTGAAAGTCAATTCCTACCGCTATTTCAAAGCAGTTGAAAAAACAGAAAACGAATAACAAATTAATCCCGTCATGAAAACCAAACTTATTTTCGCGAGCGTGCTGTTTCTTGCAACAGTCAGCCTCTTCGCCCAGGAAGAAGGCAGCAAGAGATATGGATTCAAGTCAGCTACGGTAAAGTACAACACTTCCGTAATGGGACAGAACGTAGAATCCACCACCTACATTGACAACTACGGAGCCCTTGAATGCCAGAAGACCAAGATGAGTGTCCCTGGAATGGGTGATGTCGAATCCGCAGTTATCACCAAAGAAGGCAAGATGTGGTCCGTCAATTATGCCCTCAAGTCTGTCCAGGAAGTCAACACTGAGCAGCCCAACTTCAACGACCTTTCCGAAGATGCCATAAAGAAGTACAATATCAAGGAAGTCGGAAAAGAGAAATTCCTGGATAAAGACTGCACGGTTTACACCATGGAGAACGAGGCCCAGGGAATGAAGGCACAGGTCAAGGTCTGGGTTTACAAAGGACTCGGACTCAAGCAGGAAAGCGAAATAGCAGGAATGAAGATATTGGCTACGGCAAAAGAATTCAATGAAGGAGCAACCATCCTGCCTCAGGTATTTGAAGTTCCCAATTTCTAATCCAGGGACATGAACAGACTGCTGCTCTGCATTGCGCTCCTGTCAGTTTCTTTAACCGGAACCCTTGCCCAGAACAAGGGTTCCGTGGATTATCAGGACCTGTACTCTCCGAAGATCGCCACTGTCTCCCCGGAAAACGATGGAACGCTTGAGCGGTTCCATGGAAGACTGATGTTCACCGAAAGCAACAGGTTCCTGTCTTCCGCCGATGTGTCCAACTCTTTCTGGAAGAAATACTATGGCGCCCAGAGTCTTCAGACCTGGGGACGATACATGTGGTCGCTCGGCCTTTCGTATGTTGCCAGCGACCTTGTCTTCAATCTGATTTACGACCAGGCAGGCAATCTCATCAAAGATCCTTCTTTCATAGTAGGAGGAGCTTTAGCCCTTATCGGAGGGGCAATGGATTTCGGCGGCTGGGTAAAACTCGGAAACCTAGCGAAGACCTATAATTCCGACCCCTCGGTCAGGAGGGAGTATTCCTTAAACCTCGGGCCCACGAGGTCCGGTGGCTTCGGACTGACAATGGACTTCTAGAACAATCATTCATAACAAGAAATGAAGAACTACCGCATCTTTGTTGAAAAGTACCCTGAGTTCCAGGTGGAAGCCAACAGCCTTCTTCAGGAGCTCAATGAGAACCTTCAGCTCAATCTCAAGACCCTTCGTCTGGTCAATGCCTACGACCTGTTCGGCTTTACCCCAGAACTTCTGGAAAAGAGCCGCTACAGCGTGTTCGGTGAGATAGTTACCGATAAGGTGACCGACGAAATCGGTTTGGAAGGGGCAAAATACATCGCTGTCGAATACCTCCCCGGTCAGTTTGACCAGAGGGCTGCTTCGGCCGTTGACTGTGTCCACCTGATCGATCCGAAGGCCGAAATCAGCATTAAGAGTTCAAAGTTGCTCATAATCGACAATGATGCAAGTGAAGATGTTCTGGACAAGATCCGCCACTACGTCATAAATCCCGTTGAATCAAGGGAAAAGGACCTTGGGAAACTTTCGGACACAGAACATGCCGCAGTGAAACCGGTACCTGTTCTGGATGGATTCAGGGACATGGAGGGTGGAGCCTTGAAGGATTTCTGCAAGAAGATGGGACTTGCTATGAACGAGGATGACCTTGCAGAAGTGATAAGGTATTTCACCGAAGAAGGACGTGATCCAAACGAAACGGAACTCCGGATCCTGGACACCTACTGGAGCGACCACTGCCGTCACACCACCTTCACCACAGAACTCGAGGACATCTCAATCGAGGACTCTTTCATAAAGGAAGATATCGAGGGTACGATGAACCTGTACCTGAAGATGAGGAAGGATCTAGGTCGAGAAAACAAGGGACTCAACCTCATGGACATAGCCACCATCGGTGCAAGGTATCTCAAGAAGGCAGGCAAGTTGGACGACATGGAGGTCAGCGAGGAGAACAATGCCTGCAGCATATTCATTGATGTGGATGTAGAGGGCCCTTCGGCAGGCTCAGGGACCGTTGAACGTTGGCTCCTGATGTTCAAGAATGAGACTCATAATCATCCTACTGAGATCGAACCGTTCGGTGGTGCTGCGACCTGCCTTGGCGGAGCCATCAGGGATCCACTGTCCGGCCGCTCCTATGTCTATCAGGCCATGCGCGTCACAGGTGCAGGTGACATCTACAAGAAAGTCTCAGAGACCATTCCCGGTAAACTTCCACAGAAGGTAATCACCAGGAAAGCCGCGGCAGGATATTCAAGTTACGGCAACCAGATCGGCCTCGCCACCACCCATGTCAGGGAGATATTCCATGACGGGTACACCGCCAAGAGGATGGAGGTGGGTGCTGTCGTAGGTGCCGTGAAGGCCTCTAACGTAAGAAGGGAAAGCCCGAAGCCTGGGGATGTGGTACTTATGCTCGGAGGACGTACCGGACGGGATGGAATCGGAGGAGCAACAGGTTCGTCGAAAGAGCACACGGAAGAATCCCTCGAGACCTGCGGAAGCGAGGTCCAGAAAGGAAATCCGCCGGAGGAGAGGAAGCTTGAAAGACTATTCCGCAGACCAGAAGTGACCCGTCTCATAAAGAAATCGAACGATTTCGGAGCAGGCGGAGTGAGTGTTGCCATCGGAGAGCTTACCGCAGGACTTGACATCTATCTGGACAGGGTACCCGTAAAATACAGCGGCATGAACTCCACCGAACTGGCGATCAGCGAGTCCCAGGAAAGGATGGCAGTGGTGATCGAGGCTAAGGATGAAGAGAAGTTCAAAGAATACTGCCATTCTGAAAACATAGAGGTGACCCATGTGGCTGAAGTGACCGACACCGAGAGGATGAGGATGTACAACGGTGGAAAGCTTGTCGTTGACCTCAGGAGAGATTTCATCGACAGTGCAGGAGCGAAGCATTATTCAAAGGCCATAATAGGTGCAGTGGACGGAACCGATCCCTTCTACCGTGACATTCCCGGGAAGAACCTTAAGGAGAAGATGTTTGCAAACCTCCAGGATCCCAATGTCACCAGCCAGAAGGGCCTGATCGAGATGTTCGATTCCACCATCGGCCGCTCGACGGTGCTCATGCCTTTCGGAGGCGAGCTCCAGACCACCGAAACACAGGTCTCTGTCCAGAAGCTGCCGGTCGATAGTTTCACGAACACCGCCAGCATGATGGCTTTCGGCTTCAATCCGGACCTCTGCGAATGGAGTCCCTACCACGGTGCAGCATATTCATTCATAGAGGCTTGCAGCAAGGTTGTCGCAGCCGGTGGAGACTGGAGGACCATGAGATTCTCCTGCCAGGAATATTTTGAAAGGATGACTTCCGACCATCACACCTGGGGCAAGCCTGCTGCCGCCCTTCTCGGAGCACTGAAGATGCAGGAAGCCTTCGGTCTTCCTTCCATAGGTGGCAAGGATTCCATGAGCGGTTCGTTCGAAACGGAGCATGGTCCAATCCATGTCCCCCCAACCCTGATAGCCTTCGGTATCACCCCTGTCAAGGCAGACAAGGTGATATCTCCTGAATTCAAGTGGGAAGGTGACCGGTTGTACCTTGTCAGACACACTCCCCTCGAGAACAGGATGCCGAATGTGGAACAGCTCAAGAAGAACTGGGACAATATTCGGAAAAAGATCGAAGACGGGACGATCGTGGCCGCATGGGCGGTTGGATTCGGCGGAGTGGCGGAGGCCCTTTGCAAGATGAGCTTCGGAAACGCATTCGGCTTCGATGTCAAACTTGACGAAGAGGATCTATTCAACCTGTCTTACGGATCGATTGTTATCGAGACTGATGGTGAAGTTGATTTCGACAATGCAATTCTCCTTGGAGATGTGACATCAGGAGAGGATGGGAATGTCAGGGTCAACGGCACTTCCGTCTCCATTTTCGAACTCATGGACTTCAATGCCTCCCTTTTCGAAAAAGTCTATCCTGCCGTCAGCGAACCTTCTTCCAGGAGGCTCCTCCCCCGCGGAATGGAAGGCGTCAAGCCCTATAAGGCCAAGAAAGCGGATCTCGAGTACAAGGGACCTGCGGTTGACAAGGTCATTGCATATATTCCCGTGTTCCCCGGAACCAACTGCGACTATGATTCAGCCAAGGCATTCCGTAAAGCCGGAGCAGAGGTACACACCAGCGTGTTCCGTAACCTGACCGACAAGGATGTCTTCGAATCAATCGATGAGATGGCCAGGAATATAGATGAGTGCCATATACTCATGCTGGCCGGAGGTTTCTCCGCCGGAGACGAGCCTGACGGAAGCGGCAAGTTCATAGCCAACGTGCTTAACAACGCAAAGATAGCCTCCTCGATTGAAGGTCTTATCGCCCGTGGCGGACTGATCCTTGGAATCTGCAACGGTTTCCAGGCCCTGGTCAAGTCCGGCCTCCTGCCTTATGGAGAACTGGGCAAAGTCACCAAGGACTCCCCCACCTTGTTCCGCAACGACATCAACAGGCATATATCCCAGATGGTCACCACCAGGGTTTCAACCACCAACTCTCCCTGGTTGCGCGGAATGGCGATCGGAGACGAATACACAATTCCAGTCAGCCATGGTGAAGGCAAATTCGTTGTCAGCGAGGAACTTGCCCGGGAACTCTTTGCAAATGGACAGGTGGCTTTCCAGTATGTGGATCCGATTTCGGATGAGCCCACCATGGAGTCACCCTACAATCCCAACGGCTCAAGTTACGCCATCGAAGGTATCATCAGCCGTAACGGTCAGATCCTTGGAAAGATGGGCCACAGCGAGCGTTACGAGCAGGGCCTGTTCAGGAACATAGAGGCCGACCTCGAGCAACCATTGTTTGAAAATGCAGTCAAATACTTTAAGAAATAAGAAGCGATGAAAAAGTACACATGCGATGTCTGCGGGTACGAATATGACCCTGCAGTCGGCGATCCGGACAACGGAATCGCTCCCGGAACAGCCTTTGAAGACCTCCCCGAGGATTGGGTCTGCCCTCTTTGTGGAGTCGGAAAAGAAGACTTCTCCCCTGCGGAATAAGAGTTTTGTAAATCAGAATCATTTGAGATGAGGAATCTATATCTGACGAACACCCTGACCAAGAACAAGGAACTGTTCAAACCGGTTAACGAAGGACATGTGGGCATGTATGTTTGCGGCCCGACAGTGTACGGTGATGCCCATCTGGGCCACGCCAGGCCGGGAGTGACTTACGATGTACTGTTCAAGCTCCTGAGACATCTCGGTTACAAGGTTCGTTATGTCCGCAATATTACTGACGTAGGCCATCTCGAACATGATGCCGATGAAGGTGAGGACAAGATCAGCAAGAAAGCAAGGCTGGAACAGCTGGAACCCATGGAGGTTGTCCAGAGCTACACTTTCCGCTACCATGAAGCAATGAGGCTCCTGAACGTCGCTCCTCCCTCGATCGAGCCCAGGGCGTCAGGACATATTATCGAACAGATAGAGACCATCAAGAAGATTCTCGATGCAGGCTATGCCTACATCTCCAACGGATCGGTGTATTTCGACGTTCAGAAATACAACGAGAAGCATCATTACGGGGTCCTCTCTGGCCGAAATCTGGATGACACTCTGGAAGGGACCCGTTCCCTGGATGGCCAGAGTGACAAGAAGGCCCCTTACGATTTTGCCCTTTGGAAAAAGGCCGAACCTGAGCACATAATGCACTGGCCGAGTCCATGGAGCGAGGGCTTCCCGGGCTGGCACCTGGAGTGCTCGGTTATGGGAGAGAAATACCTTGGAGAGGAATTCGACATCCACGGAGGTGGAATGGACCTGATGTTCCCTCATCATGAATGCGAGATTGCACAGAACGTTGCATGGAGAGGTACCCGTGGAGTCCGCTACTGGGTCCACAACAACATGATCACCATCAACGGCCAAAAGATGGGGAAATCCCTCGGTAACTTCATCACTCTCCCCGAGCTGTTCTCCGGAAACCATCCGAAACTCGAGCAGGCATATTCCCCGATGACAGTCCGCTTCTTCATCCTGCAAGCCCATTACCGCGGTACTTTGGACTTCAGCAACGAGGCCCTGCAGGCATCGGAGAAGGCACTGAAGAGAGTGCTCCAGGCCTATAAGGACCTGGTTGGTGAGCCTGCCGAACCACTGCCGTATGGCGAGCTTTCCTCCGCAATAGCACCTGACAACTGCCTGGCTGATTCTGCCGAAATAAAGGCTATCTTCGAAGGGATTTACGACGCCCTCTGCGATGACCTCAACACTCCGGTCGCCCTGTCACACATCTTTGAAGCTGTTAGGATTATCAATTCTGCTAAGGCTGGTTCGGTCAAGCTCACGGAGAATGACCAGAAAGCCTTGACGCAGATATTTGACGATATCGTCTTCGGGGTTCTTGGACTCAGGGATGAGGCAGCAGGAGAGTCAGGAAAAGGCCAGGAAGTAATCTCCGGCCTTATGGACATGGT
>JAEEGK010025165.1_pt1 | contig 12252 bp, 9 predicted proteins | sample 8958771 | NCBI WGS metagenome assembly JAEEGK01 (sample SAMN16246547, study PRJNA631951) | gut metagenome | biome: gut microbiome; feature: rumen; material: SC-attached | host: Bos | place: Iran: Karaj | collected 2018-10 | reverse complement strand
GCGGGGCAGCTTAAACATCAGGGTGATTTGATTTTAAGTTTTGGGCACCTTATTGACGGCAGCTCGCGCTATCTTGAATGCGAGGATTATGAATCTGGAAAGACGGTTCGACTTTTGATTGACCCGGAAAAATCGGCTCAGGAAAATGCCCAGGATTATTATAAGAGATATAAAAAGGCTGTGACTGGCTCGGATGAACTTGCTCACGATATTGTGATTGCAAAAAAGCAGATTGAAAAGCTTGATTCTCTTTACGAAGAAATTAAAAACGAAAAAAATCCGGTAAAAATTGAACAGCTGCTTCGACGTGACACTACACCAAAACAACAGCAGAAAAAAAATCACCCTGGACTTGATTACACTGTAAATGGCTGGTATATTCTCGTAGGTCGGGATGCAAACGAAAATGATGAGCTGCTTCGCCATCATGTTCGCGGTGACGATCTTTGGCTTCATGTACGGGACTTTCCGGGAGGTTATGTTTTTATAAAGGCTCGGAAAGGAAAAACGGTTCCACTCGATATTTTATTAGATGCGGCTAATCTTGCGGTTTATTATTCGAAAGCCCGTAATGCAGGAAAAACAGATTTGTATTATACTCATGTAAAATACCTGCGTCGTGCAAAGAATGGTCCGAAAGGCCTTGTTCTTCCAACACAGGAAAAGAATCTCTGCATAGAACCAGATAAAAGCCGGCTTACCCGACTCGACTCACTTCATGAAGAGGGACAGATATAATGTTCATAAAGTCAGATAATAAAAATGATATAACAAAATTCTCTGCAAAACCAATTCAAAGCTATTCGAAAGTGGCTCCATTTATTTTCTTAACTACCCGTCCAAGAACGGCTCATTATGCCTGGAAATATATCTTTACTATTTTAAAGGATTTTTTCCTGATTCAGCAGCTTCAAAAGCTTCATTTAACTAAACGTCCTGTTATAAATGTTGAAACTGATATTGACGACAAGATTCCTTTTATTCCTGAGCATGTAAATACATACCTCGACTTTGTAAACTTTTTCATTCAGCCAATGGATATGTTGAAAAAACGGCTGAGTTATAAAAAAGCTGCCCCATATCTTTGTCTTTATTTGAAATTCCTTACCAGAATTTATAGAAATTCTTCATTGATTTATCGCTTTTGTCTGACAACAACCACACGTCCTAAATACTATAAGTCACACAAATTCCGTACGATTCATTTTTTTGACCCTCACCTTTTGTGTGTTCCAAGTATTCACGTTGCAATTGCGGCAGGAACTTATGCCTGGTTTAAGCAGTGTTTTAAAATTGGAATCTTCCCTAAGGAAGAAGCTGAACAGTATCTTGAAGAAATAAGAATTAGAGCTATAAGAATTGTTGAAAGCGTTCTCTTTATAAAGCAGCACAGTGTAAACTGTATTCCACTGGCTTTGTATATGCTTTCTTCTACTATGAATAAATCTTTCTTTTCTGCCCATGATGCAGCAGACTTTATTGACGGACTATTTAAGGATTCTTCAGAAATAACTCCTGAAGTAAGACATGAAATTCTTGAACACTTCTATTATATGTACGACAGAACCCTGCTGGAAAGTCGTTTTTCAGCAAACTGGCAGGACTGTATACGTCACTGGCTCTTTGATTTTGCATCAAGCACCGGGCAAAAAATTAATAATGACGTATTTACAGTTTTATGATATAATGGAAAGGTGAATAATGTTGATTTAACACAGATTAAGGCTGTAGCATTTGACATCGATGGCACTCTCTACAGAGCGTGGAAATTTAATCTGCGCGTTTTTCCTTACTTCATGTATCATTCTTTTTTCTTTCTCAAATATGGGCTCGTTCGTAACATTATGCACAGAACCGCTGCCACTCCTGAGTTTGTAAAACTTCAGGCATCTCATATGGCTAAAAAGCTGAACTGTACACAGGAAGAAGCCGAAGAACGGCTCGAAAAAATCATCTACAAAGGTCTTGAAAAATATTTTGTGAATATAAAGCCTTGTAAGGGGGCAATTGAGTTCATTCATCAATTGAAAGATAAGGGCTATAAAATTGGTCTTCTTTCTGATTTTCCTCCTGAACAGAAGGGCTCTATCTGGGGTGTAAAGGATATATGTGATGTTGTGCTTGGCTCGGAAGAAGCAGGTGCCTTAAAACCTGATTCAACTCCGTTTCTGGAGCTTGCAAAAAAATTTAACCTGCCGCCGGAGCAGATTCTTTACGTAGGTAATAATCATAAATATGACATACTTGGTGCACATAATATAGGAATGAAGACAGCCTGGCTGATTCTTCCACATTCAGGATGGTTCGGAAAAAAATCTAAAATTGCCGACTTTACCTTCTGGCATTACGGACAGATTTCTGAATTGTTCTTTGGAAATAAAGACAAAAAAGAAAATGATTCTGATTTAAAATCAGACTGACATAAAAAAATGGGTGGGGATAAAAAATGGAAATCGTAATCGCAATTCTCTTTTCTACTGTCATTTCGCTTGGAGTAGGTTTATACTTCCGCATGCTTGGCAAAAAAGATGACCCTCTGGAACGAATCAACAAATTTGCAAACAAAAAAACTAATGAACTAAACGAGGCTTTTAATAAGATTCAAACCAGATTTAATACGATTATTTCAGACTTCAATGCTCAGCAGACACAGGCTAACGCAGCTGTAAAACTTTTAAAGCAGCAGAACGAAGATTTTAATTCTAAAATGCAGACTTTTGATCAGAGCATAAATGCAGTAAAAAACATCAAGGCTCAGATTGACGGCTATGCAAAGATTCTTAATGAACTTAATGACATGACAGCCCAGGTTGAAGAGAATCTTGAAAGACTTCATAAAGAAAGCGGCGTAATCACTTCTCTCGATGGAAAGCTTTCTAAACAGCAGCAGCAGATTGCCTTGATTGAAAAACGCATTCCTGAAGTTTCAAAGGAATTCTCTGTAAAGAATGCAGAGCAGCTTAAGGCGGTAGGCACTACCCTTCTTGAAAATTATGAAAGCCGTGCTTCTCAGCTGGCTGCTGAAATTAAAACCTCTCAGGGCGAAGCAGAAAAGGCTCTTGATGAAATTAAGCAGAGTATTCAGGAGGCTTATAATCAGGCCGCTGCAAGTGCTGAAAAGCTTGAGAATACTGCCTTTACTCACCTCAGCGAACAGGCTCAGCAGAGAACAGACCAGTATCTTAAAGAGCTTGGAGAACAGACTGCTGCCCTTCAGAACGAACTTGAAAAACAGACTCTTGCAATCAGAAATGATATTACAAACAGAACGGGAATCATTCATTCTGAACTTGAAACTAAAGAAAAAGAACTTATCAAAATGTTTGATGACAAGACTTCTGCAGCAACTGCCTCATACAAGGAATCTGAAAACAAGCTTATCACTGATGCAAAAGCTAATATCATAAAACTGAACGAAAAGTTTAATGAAAAACTTGGGCAGCTTTCTGAAGTCTTTGCAGGCAAGGTGGAAGCCCTTCAGACAAAATACACTCAGCAGCTTGAATCTATCGGCGGCCGCAATGATGGTCTTATTGCAAAAACTCTGGCAAGATTCAACGAAGACAGCAACAAGCTTGAAGCTGAATACACTAAGCAGATGGAAAACATTCAGAAGAAAAACGAAGGTAACTACTCTGCCCTTTCAGAAAAGTTTGATGATGACTTTAAGAAGTTCCAGGAAACCTATGCTGCGGCTTTTGAAAATGCAACTGCAACAAACAATACAAAGATAAATGAGTTTAACCGCCTTTTTGTTGAAGAACATAAAAAGTTTGCAGAAGAACATGAACGTCTGCTGCAGGACTTTTCTGCATCTCTTAATGAAGCTCAGAGTGATAATGACAGAAAGCTTGCTGAGCTTAAGGGAAGTCAGGATGAACAGATTCAGAGTCTCAACGAAATCTACAATTCTGAATATACAAAAATCAAGGAAGAATACCTTGGCAAATTTGAAGGACTTCAGGATGAATACTCTCAGCAGATTGAGGGTCTTCAGAATGTATTTGGTAACCGCATAGAAGAGCTTTCTAATACAGAAGAAGATTACAAGGCCAGAATTGAAGGTCTGCGTTCTCAGCTGGACACAAGCCTGCGCCAGTGCAACGAGCGCTCAAGCAGTCTGCAGACAGAAATTGCAGATATGCAGGAAAAACTTTCTGAAACTCTCAAGCAGGTTGCAGCAGAAGCAACTACTTCTGTTCAGAACGCAGAAGCCTCTGTTCAGGCAATCAAGAGTCAGTGTGATGAAGCAGAACGTAAGGCTGCTGAGCTCAAACCTGAACTTGAAGAAAAGATCAGCCAGATGAATATGAGTCTGGACAGCGTTCAGAGCGAAACTGTTACCAAGCTTGAAAGACTGCAGTCTGCAACTGACAGTAAGATTGAAGAAATACAAAACGAAACCGCTTCAAAAATCAAAGAGCTTCAGGCTGCTGCTGAAAATCAGCTTGATGAACTTGCTAAAGAAACCAGTTCAAAAATCAAAACTCTTCAGAATGCTTCTGAAAGTCAGATTGATGAGATTGAGAAAGAAACCAGCTCTAAAATCAAAACTCTTCAGGACTCTTCTGAAAGTCAGATTGATGAAATTGAAAAAGAAACCAGTCTTAAAATCAAAACTCTTCAGACCTCTTCTGAAAGCCAGATTGAAGAGATTGGTAAAGATACAGCAGCAAAACTTAATCAGATTCAAAGCTCTGCTGAAAATCAGTTTGACACTTTCAAGGGTGATACTTCTGCAAGACTTGATAACTTCCAGAATGAAACAAATGCCCGCCTCGAAAGCCTTACAAAAATTATTACAGATTCTGTACGCAAGGCTGTTTCTGAAAGCGAAGTTAAGCATCTTAATATTCTTGAAAATGTTGATAACCAGCTCAATGCCTACAAAAAAGATATTGAGTATAAGCTTTCTCAGATTCAGGTTTCTGAAAGCGACATTGATACTCTTGAAAAGAGCCTCAAAGCTGCAATGTCTGAAGTTCAGAATCGTGTATTGCGAGAGTTCGAAGGCTTTACTACAAACCAGAAGCAGAAGCACGAAGAATTCAGCAACACAATTAAAGAAGATTCAGCAGAAATCGAACAGAAAATTGAAGAAATCAACCGCTCACTCGACAGCCTCAAAGAAACTGCAACCGGCAGCATGAGTGCTAAGATCCAGGAATTCGAATCTGAGTTCAATCAGACTCTTTCTACCAAGAGCAATCAGATTGATTCTGACCTTGCTGAATGGAAGCATGAGCTTGATACAAAGCTTACAACAATTACAAATACCTACGAAGATTCACGCAAAAAGGTTGAAGCAAAATATCTTGAAGATTTCAAAACCGGTATTGAAGGACTTCAGACAAGAGCTTCTGATCAGTACAACAATGTTGCTGCAACTATCGAAAGAACTAAAGCTGAAATGCAGGGTTCTATTAAAGACATTCAGGAATTTGTTAATAGATTCAAGAGTGACACTGATAATTCCATCAACTCTCTTACAAAGGCTTCTGAAGAAGCTCTTAAGAAAGAGATTGAACACAATAAGGAAATTGTACAGACAAGTCTTTCAAAACTTCAGGATGAGCTTTTGGGTGACCTTAAAATGTTTGAGGATTCTGTCAGAACAAGACAGGAAACCGGTTCTTCTTCTATTGATGCGGCTCTTGCAGAATTCAACACCTGGAAGCAGCAGCTTAGAAGCCAGTTTGAAGATTCAGAAAAAATCTTCAGCGACGATCTTACAAAATTCAAAGATTCAGCTGATGATAAAATCAAAGAAGAAAGTCAGAAGCTTTTGCAGAATATGAACGATTATGCAGTTTCTGTACAGAACCAGCACAACGAACTCAACGACAAGATTGCAGACCTTCAGAATAAAACTGATGCTTCTATAAAATCATACGAAGAAAAGTCTGCAGGCATTTTGAATCAGATGAGCGGAATGTACAAGCAGATGCTTGAGGAAGCTAAGAAACGACTTGCCGAACAGGATTCTGCTGCTAAAGAAAGTGCAGATGCCTTTAAGAAAACTATTAAAGAAGCTGAAGACAAGAATATGGCAAATCAGTCTGCCTTTACACTTAAAATGCAGGACAACGCAAACCTTATTCAGACCCGTCTTGGAGAAATCGAAAAGGAATTGCAGGATGTTAAGTCAAATATCCAGAACTACGAAACTGCAGACAAGATGCGCCGTCAGCTGGAAGCAAATGTTACAGAGCTCAATAATGCCTTTACAAAGCTTAAGGGTTATGCAGATTCTGCTGATAAGATGAATGTTCAGTACACTTCTATCTTAAAGATTAATGAAGAGATTAACCGCCAGCTGGCAGGAATTGAAGCACAGAAAAACCGTGTAACAAGTCTTGAACAGCAGTTCAATAAGATGCTGGCTCTTTCAAGCACAATTGATGAAAGAATTGGCTCTCTAAACACTACTAAAGACGACCTTCAGGCTATGGAAGTTACTGTACGTAATTATAACGATCGCCTGCAGTATGTTTCTGAGCAGTATGAACGCCTTGAGAAAAAGGATGAGGTTATCAATCGCATTAAGACTGATGTTGATTCTCAGTTTGAAAAGCTTAAGGATCTTGAACAGAGACTTACAAACTGCAACCGCCAGGCCGTTTCTCTTCCACAGGAAATCAAGGAAGTTCAGAACAGCGTAGATAAGATTCTCCAAAATGGTCCTAAGATTACAGATGCAATTGGTCGTCTCGAAAATCTTGATGCAATTATTGCAGATACTGATAAGAGAATTGAAACACTTAATTCGGTTACTACAGGTATTAAGAAAACCGAGCTCGACTTACAGGGACTTTCACGTGATGTTGATAAGAAGTTTGAAGTTCTCAACAGCATTACAAAACAGGAAAGAGCAAAATCTCCGGCAAAGAAGAGCACTTCTTTGAATCCGCAGACAAGCGAAAATGTAAGACAGTTGAAACGACAGGGCTGGACAATTGCAGATATTGCAAAGCGCCTTGACCTTACAGAAAATGAAGTTGATTTGATTCTTCAGCTGCCAGAGTAAGCCTAAAATCGAAGAACCGTTAAAAAACGAGCTGCGACAGCGGGAATGATGGTAAGGCTAAAAATTGCAGTGCAATTTTTTTTAACGCCTTGCTATAGAACACCGGCCGCCAGCGGCCTTACACATTTAGGTTAATCGAAAGAATGGCTCAGAGGCAGGCTGTGCCTGCCGACTGTAATAAACATACGGCATGCGCTTCTACAGCCTCGGAGGTTCCAACCGGCGGGAGTTTCTCGCCGGTTTTTGCTTTAACAAAAATCTGATTATCTTCCACGCCAAGAATCCCGGCAATACTTTCAATTACGTCGCGGCGGTGCGGAAGGAACTTTGGCCGCTCAAGCTTTATAACACAATCGAGGTTTACGAGAGACCAGCCGGCTTCTCGGATATCTTTCCAGACAGCGCGAAGAAGTTCTGCTGAATCGGCATCTTTCCACTTTGCGTCTTCCGGCGGAAAATAAGAACCGATATCGCCAAGACCAGCCGCACCAAGAAGGGCATCTGTTATAGCGTGAAGAAGAACATCTCCGTCGGAATGCCCGTCTTCTCCTTTTTCAAAATCAAAGAGTAGGCCACCGAGGAGAAGTCGCCGTCCCTCGACCAGCCTGTGTAAATCATAACCAAGCCCAACTCGAATCATCTGGCTCCTCCTCTATATCATTATCGGCCGACCTGTCATTATCGGGCTTGACCCGATAATCTATTTTCTCTAAATCTGCCGGATATGTTATTTTAATATTATTTACGTCGCCCTGAGTTACACGGACACGGCCGCAGTACTCACCCCAAATTTCTGTGTCGTCGGTGTATTCGCGGTTGTCGGCCGCTGCGCGGCCGTGCGCCTCGAGAAGTTCCTTAAAACGGAAGCATTGCGGTGTCTGAACAGCAACAAGTTTACTTCTCACAAGATGCCGTACAATAAAACCACTTTCATCAATTTCTTTCTGAGTATCTGTGGGTGTAATACCTGGGACAGAAGCTCCGTCTTCTAATGCCGCTTCCAGGGCTTCCAGGATGACTTCCCGGCTCACAAAAGGCCTGGCCCCGTCATGAATCAAAACAATATCAGGCTGGCCCTTTACAGCAAGCAGCCCCTTATAAACAGACTTCTGACGAGTCTCTGCCCCCTCGGTAATTATAACTTTATCAGCAATACTACCAAGCGCCGCACGGCATGCTGCCACCCCAGCTACAGGACAAGTAACAATAAAATCTGTAATCTCAAAGTCTTTACAGGCATTTAAAAAAGTTTCAGCACAGACCGAAAGGACTGTGCCGTTTTTATAAGGAAGGTATTCTTTTTTTACCCCGCCGCCAATTCTCGTAGAAGAACCGGCAGCAGTTATAATAATTGCAATTTTAGAATGAATCATCCTCGTCGTCAAAATCGTCATCCGCACCCATATCATCTGCTGAATCATCTTCATCATCAGAATCATCTGAGTTTCGGCGATTGTTTCCTTCGGAAATATCATCCATCAAATCATCATCTTCATCATCATCAAGAATCATTGTATGTTTGATTTTTGGAGCTGCTCCAGGAGGTTCGAGTTTTGTATGAATTTCAGCTTCGATATCCTTAGCCGATTTTCCAAGTGCAAATGCAATCTCATCTTCAAGAAGCTTTTTTGCAGAATCATAAAGCTTGCGTTCAAGAATTGGAAGTTCCTTTACTTTACTTCTGTTGTAAAGGCAGCGAACGATTGTTGCAATATCTTTTACAGTACCTTTTTTAAGAAGGTCCAGGTTCATCTGATAACGGAGTTTCCAGTCCGAAGTAATCGGTTCAAAATCATCTGAAAGAAGATTCAGTGCTTCCTGAGCTTCTTTAGCCGAAACAATCTGGCGGATACCAAGGTTCTCTGCATTGTCAACCGGAACCATAACAACCATGTCAGAGGCTTCAATATAAATCTTGTAGTAAGGAGTAGTCTGATCCTTAAAAGTTTTTTCAAAAACTTCCTTTACTATTCCAACTCCCTGACTTGGATAAACAACCTTCTGGTTAATTTTGAATTTTGTTGCCATATAATATTAGTATATCACAAAAAAAAGAAAAATTCAATTTTTAAAGGCTTGTATAAAAGAGGGCGGAGCCCCGCCCTTCGCCTCAACCACCTCTGGTGTTTTCGGCTACCCCACCCAACGGGGGAATACCCCCGTAACGCCCCCCACTTTGTTTTTTATACTTGAATCATCTATGCAAAATATGGTATAAATATACAAAGGGAATGTATATTTATGCAAAATGATATTAAATTTATAGAAGGCGGTGTATGTGCCCCACAGGGCTTCACTGCAAACGGAATGCTCTGCCACATCAAGGCAAGCAGAACTAAAAACGATACTGCACTTGTATTTTCTGAAGTACCTTGTAATGCGGCCGGAGTTTTTACTCAGAACCGTGTAAAGGCTGAAAGCGTAAAGCTTACTCAAAAGCATCTTGCAGACGGTAAGGCTCAGGCTCTCATTGCAATTTCAGGAAACGCTAACTGTTGTACAGGCGCTCAGGGGGCTGAGAATGCATTACGCATGGCTAAGGCAGCAGCAAATCAGCTTGGAATTAAAGCTGAAGATGTAATTGTTTATTCAACCGGCGTAATCGGTGCTCAGCTTGATGTTACTAAGGTTGAAAATAATGCTGAAGCTCTTGCAAAAGGACTTTCCCGCGACGGCAATAAAGAAGCCCGCATCGCAATCATGACTACTGATACACAGTTTAAGGAATGCGCTGTTGAGTTTACAGTCGGCGGAAAGCTCTGCCACATGGGAACTATGTGTAAGGGAAGCGGCATGATTCACATCAACATGGGAACCATGCTTTCTATGATTACTACTGACTGCGCAATCAGCTCGGAAATGCTGAGCAAGGCTCTCCACGAATCTATCCAGGGAACTTATAACTGTGTTAGCGTAGACGGTGATACTTCTACAAACGACTCTCTTTGTGTGCTTGCCAACGGGCTTGCAGGAAACGCAGAAATTACCGGACCTGGTGCTGACTTCGACACCTTCCTCGCCGCAATGAATAAAATGAATCTTGTTATGGCCCGCAAAATTGCTGCCGATGGCGAAGGCGCTACCCGCCTCGTTGAATGTAATGTGCGTGGAGCTAAGTCGGTTGAAGCGGCCCGCGGTCTTGCAAAGGAAATCATCTGCTCAAGCCTCGTAAAGGCTGCCATGTTTGGAAGTGATGCAAACTTTGGCCGCTTCCTCTGTGCTATGGGTTACAGCGGAATTGAGTTTGATCCTGACAAGACAAGCATCTGGTTCACAAGCAACAAGGGCGCTAAGCGTTATTTTGATAATTATGATGACTTTGAAGTTCATGGAGACCAGAGTGTTCAGGTTTACAAAGATGGTGTTCCTATGAACTTTGATGAAGATAAAGCAAAGGCAATCATGAGTGAAGAAGCCGTTGAGATTCTTGTACAGTGCGGCGACGGTGATGCCTCTGGTACAGCCTGGGGCTGCGATTTGACTTATGATTATGTAAAGATTAATGGAGATTATAGAACATAATGAATAACGAAATTAATGAATTAACTACAGAACAGTGGTCAGAAGTTCTTGTACAGGCACTTCCATATTTTAAACAGTGGTGCGGAAAAGTTGTAGTTGTAAAATACGGCGGAAACGCAATGCTCAACGAAGAACTTAAACAGGCTGTAATGGAAGACATCGTTCTTCTGAGTACTATTGGAATTAAAGTTGTACTCGTACACGGTGGTGGCCCAGAAATTAACCACATGCTGGAACGCGTTGGCAAGGAAAGCAAGTTCATTGACGGGCTTCGCTACACCGATGCAGAAACTATGGAAATTGTTCAGATGGTTTTGACTGGAAAACTGAACAAGGATATCGTAGGAATTCTTTTGCAGAAGGGAGGCCGTGCTGTAGGACTCTCTGGCGTTGACTCAGGTCTCCTCCGCGCTGTAAAAACTGAGAAGGATCTTGGCTTTGTTGGTGAAGTAACAGAAGTTCATCCTGAAATCCTAACTTCCCTTTTAGACGAAGGTTTTATTCCAGTTGTTTCTACTGTTGCTCTTGGCGAACAGGATGATTACGCACGCTACAATATTAATGCTGATACAGCCGCTGCAAAAATTGCAGTTGCCCTTGGCGCAGAGAAATTCGTACAGCTTACAAACGTACCTGGAATATTGAGAAATATTGATGATCCTTCTACTTTGATTAAGAGAATTGAAAGAACTGCAATCGGTTCACTTAAGGCTACTGGCGTAATTGGCGGCGGAATGATTCCTAAAATTGAATGCTGCGAAATCGCCCTTAAAGGCGGAGTTCCACGTACTCATATTATCGATGGTCGAGTTCCACATTCACTGCTCATTGAGATGTTCAGCGATCGTGGAATTGGTACAATGATTTATTAATAAACTGCTAATTAAATCTCACGATTTTATCGGCAACTGTTTTGGCTTCATTCTCGTCATGGGTAACCATGATGGCAGTGAAGCCTATTTTTTTCTGCCATTCACGAATCTGCTTGGCAAGGCGGCGACGCAGATCTGCATCCAAGGCAGAAAGAGGTTCATCCAAAAGGACAAGCTTCGGTTCTGTAATGAGAGTGCGGGCAAGTGCCACACGCTGGCGCTCACCACCGCTGAGAGTCTGCGGCATTCTTTTTTCAAAACCAGTAAGACCGAATTCCGGAAGAAAAGCCGAAGCCTTTTTGATAGCTTCCTTCTTTTTCATTCCTTTCGAAATGAGTCCGTAAGCAACATTATTTACAACATTCATATGATTAAAAAGGGCTCCGCTTTGAAAAACCATTCCGACATTTCGTAGACGAGGCGCAAGTTTTTCTATGCGTTCACCATCGAGTTCAATTTCTAGTTTTGACTGCCAGTCATTATCATTTTTTTCCAGGCCGGAAATAATATTCAAAACTGTAGATTTTCCACAGCCGCTGGGCCCAAGCAGACAGGTCATTGTACCTTTTTCACATTCAAGAGAAAAATCAACGGTAACACTTTCCCAGGTTTTATGAATATTTTTTACACTGAAATAACTCATTTTTTTACCTCTTTAGTCTACTTTTTTCCTGCGAGAAAAATTATCATACTGATGGCGGCAACAATTCCACCACAGGCACAAGCCTGACTAAAACGATATGCACCGGCAAGCTTATAAGTGTACAGTGCAAGCGTATCAAAATTACGGATAGAAAGAACCAGAGGCATTGTAGCATCACCAAGACTCAC
>JAEEGK010025163.1_pt1 | contig 12253 bp, 12 predicted proteins | sample 8958771 | NCBI WGS metagenome assembly JAEEGK01 (sample SAMN16246547, study PRJNA631951) | gut metagenome | biome: gut microbiome; feature: rumen; material: SC-attached | host: Bos | place: Iran: Karaj | collected 2018-10 | reverse complement strand
GAATTGCTGAGCGGGCCCAGACATCAAGCTGTGGCTGACTAATATTATATGGAAGAGCCTTAAGATAATTATATTTTTCCGGATACTGACTAATCAGATAGTTTCCAAGGTCGGCAAACTCCTGGGCGCTAAGCTCACGGGCAGTCTGATTTTTTTTGAAATCTATTGCACGCGAAGCAGTAAAGCCGCAGAAACAGATTATAAGTAAAACTACTGCCGCAAGGATGCCCTGCCAGATCCGGAAGCGTTTTTTATTTTCTGTTCTATCTGATTTTGCTGACATTTGAATCTCTCAAAATAAAGTCTGCAAGAACAAGGGCGGTCATTGCTTCTACTACCGGAACAATTCTCGGACAAAGGCAGATGTCGTGACGGCCCTGAATCTGAAGGTCGGTGGTTTCGTATGTGGCTGAACCGTCTTCACCAAAATCGCCGGAGCGGCGGACTGTCTGCTGAGGCTTAAAAATACTCTGAACAGGCTTTACGGCTACGCGGAAAATTATATCCTGACCCGAAGAGAGTCCGCCGAGAACTCCGCCTGCGTGGTTACTGTCAAAAACAGGACGGCCGCCCTCTGCGTGCATGCTGTCGTTATTCTGACTTCCAAGGCTGTCGGCGGCGGCAAAACCGTCCCCTATTTCAAAGCCCTTTACAGCGCCAATACTGAGCATGGCTTTTGCAAGCTGGGCATCAAGCTTATCAAAAACAGGCTGACCAAGACCTGCAGGGCAGCCTGTAACAAGGCATTCGATTACCCCGCCCGCAGAGTCGCCGGCGGCACGGAGCTCTTCGATACGGGCGTTCATTTTTGCAGCGGCTTCGTTATCTGGAGCACGAAGGGCGTTCTCTTCTATCTGACTGAGATCGCGTTTTTCAGCTGAAATGCCTGCAGCCCGGATTGTATAAGCGGTAACCTTAATTCCATATTTTGCAAGGATTTGTGAAGCCACAGCACCCGCTGCAACCCGCGCCAGAGTTTCCCGGCCGCTGGAGCGTCCACCGCCGCGGTAATCGCGGTTTCCCTGGTATTTAATATCATAAGTATAATCAGCATGACCCGGACGGAAGGTAAGGTCCAGGTTTCCGTAATCGCCGGAATGCTGAGATGTATTTCTGACTTCGAGGGCAATAGGAGTGCCTGTTGTACGGTCATTAAAAACGCCGGAAAGGATTTCAACTTCGTCAGCCTCTGTGCGAGCTGTAACCGAAGCATTAAGCTTTCCATCCGGAGTGACGCCCGGACGGCGGCGGTTTAAAGCCTTCTGAATCATTTCTTTAGTAAGTTCGATTCCCGCAGGACAGCCATCTATTACACAGCCCAGTGCCACCCCATGACTTTCGCCAAAGGTTGTAACTGAGAAATTATTTCCAAAAGTATTGCCGTTATTTTTCATGCTTAAATTATAATAAAATTTGTGGTTAAAATGAAGTGATTATATTATAATAGTTATATTATGGTGTTTAGTTTTTCAGCTGCAAGACTACTGTTCTTTGTAAACTTTGCTCCGGTAGTCTCTATTTTAATTCTTTTTGCATTCATAAAAACGAATGTCAGCTTTTCTGATAATATTAACAGAGTTTTTACCCTTGTCTGTGGAGCTGCTCTTTTACTGGTTGTATCCGACAGCACCCGCTTTGTAACTGCCAGAATGACTCATCCGGGGTTCTTAAGATATTTTTCTAAATGCGTGGGTTATATTCTGCGCTGTTTAATTATTTATCTGATTACCCTGATTGCAAAACGAAACAAAACAAAGCATCTCTTTTTATACTCTATTCCCCTCTTAGTTTGCATTTTAATCAGCACAATTAATTTTCTGCCTTTTGGACGCGGTCTTCTTTTTACCGTTGACCAGAACAATGTTTTCCACCGCGGCTACCTTGGCTTTACTCCTCACTTCATCTGTCTTCTTTATGCGCTTCAGCTGATTTACTATTCATTTAAGAAATTCAATCACTACAGATACGAGCCTTTTGTAGTTATTATGATTGAAGTTGCAGCCTTTACGGCTATGATTGTTGAAATTCTTTATGATTTTGATTTTATTCTTTGTCACGTACTGATTTCTTCAATTATTTTCTATTATTTCTTCCTTCTGACTCAGGTTTACAAGCGTGATACTCTTACCAGCTTCTTTAACAGACGCTGCTTCTATCTTACTCTGAACCATCAGCATAACAGGTCTATGATTCTGCTTTCAATGGATCTTAATAATCTTAAGCTTTTGAATGATACTCATGGTCATGCTGAAGGTGATAAGGCTCTGGTTACAGTTTCAAAGGAAATGGCCCGCGCCTTTGGAAGATATGCAAAGCTCTACCGCACTGGCGGTGATGAGTTTATGGCGATTTTCAGAAAGCGCAATATTTCTGAAGTTATTAATCTTGTTTCGCTCTTTCAGGATAATCTTAAGAAAACTGACTACAGGGTTGCATGTGGTTTTGCGCCTTATATGCCTGGTGATGATATTGATAAGATTATCAGCCTCTGCGACGAACGCATGTACGCGGATAAAGAAAAATTAAAGAATACCCCGGTGGTTGAGTAACTCTTGTATAAACTCCGGTGGTTGAGTAGCCCGCAGGGCGTATCGAAACCACCGCAGAACACAGCTTATGTCAAAAGAACGTCTGGACAAATTACTTGCTCACGAGGGCTTTGGCTCAAGAAAGGATATTCGTAAACTCCTTCGTAACTGCGAAGTCCTCGTGAACGGCAGCCGTACTTACGATCCTGGAACCCAGGTTGATGCAGAAAACGACGCAATTTCTGTAGACGGCGAAGAAATCAATCTCCATCAAAATCTCTACCTCATGATGAATAAGCCACAGCATTATGTGTGCTCAACAAAAGAAGGTGATCACGAAACAGTTTTTGATTTGCTCGACGATTCTTTACGCACTCCATATTTACAGGAAAAGCTTCACTTAGTTGGCCGTCTCGACATGGACACCGAAGGCCTTCTCCTTTTTACAACTGACGGAGAGCTGACTCACCGTCTCATATCACCAAAATCACACATTAACAAAACTTACCTGTGCGGCCTGGAGCACGCCGAAATTCCAGAGCATCAGGCAGAAATCACTAAGCAGTTCGAAACCGGCATCGAGGTCGGCCCCGAAGACAACGAACAGGGCTTCACCGCCCAGCCCGCAGAAATCCGCTGGTTGGATGATAAAACTGCCCATCTCACAATCTACGAAGGCAAATATCACCAGGTAAAGAGAATGTTTGTGGCAGTAGGAAATAAAATTGTTTATCTGAAAAGAATTTCAATGGGCCAGCTCCAGCTCGACCCGGAACTGGAACTCGGTGAATATAAAGAACTCAGTGATCAAGATCTGGAAAAGCTGAACTAATTAAACTTAAACAGTCTACCCTTCACCAGCCACGCAAAGCCGAATATAAGTAAAAGAACAGCTTCAACAATCATTACAATCCACTTTGGATAATTAAATCCAAACCGGCTTGCTATAAAGAGAATAAAGAAAATTCCCATAATCACAAACATAGCCCAGGAACAAATCTTATAAATCTTATTATTCAGCTCATTCTGTCCGCGGGTAAAAAGCCAGCCAATGTTATAAGCCAGCAGTGCAAACAGTGCCATTGCAAAAACAGGATGAATCACCGCAGAAACGGTAACCGGAATCTGAAAGTATCCAACGTATTCAATTCCATAAGGATTTTCGCAAGGAAAGAGCACAACACCAAAAGCACAAATGCCCGAAAGCACATTTATTACTGTATCAATTGTCTGGTAAGATCTGTAACACAAAAGAAAGATTCCACATGCACCAAGTATTATAGGCAGCGCAGGCGTAATATAATAAGTTACGCTGATTGAATACCACCACGACTCAGGCTTATTTCTCACAAAAAGCCCACCCAAAATACTAAACACCGGCAAGAGCATTCCAAGCGCGCCAAGCACATTACGGTGCAGCAAAGAACTCATTGCCCGCACTTTTACTTTCTCAATTATCTGTTCGTCCATTTTTTTCCTCTTATTTTATTATAAGGGGAGATTTTGAGATTTACAAATATTTGCTGTGTAAAAATTGCACCACAAACTTGATGTGCAAAATTTACACTTCAAGTTGTCCCTTTCCCCTTACTTGTTAAAACCCCACTAATCAGTTAAAATATCTGTGAAAAAATCTTAAGGACGTTTTAATGACAGATATCGAAATTGCTCAGAAAAATAAGATGATTCCTGTGGCAGATGTAGCCGCTAAAATTGGAATCACTGCAGACAAGCTTGAAAACTACGGGCCTTACAAGGCAAAGATTACTTTTGAAGAGCTTCGTGCGCTTCAGGAAAAGGCTGCCAAAAATCCTGGAAAACTGATTCTTGTAACAGCCGTTACCCCTACTCCGGCCGGAGAAGGAAAATCAACCGTAAGCATTGGTCTTGCAGATGGTCTTAATAAAATCGGAAAGAAAACTGTTGTTGCTCTGCGCGAGCCAAGCCTTGGACCTTGCTTTGGTGTAAAAGGTGGTGCCTGTGGCGGCGGATACGCACAGATTGTTCCAATGGAAGATATCAACCTTCATTTTACAGGCGATATTCATGCAATCTCTATTGCAAATAACCTGATTGCAGCCCTTATTGATAATCACCTCCAGCAGGGAAATGAATTAAATATTGACCCACGCACAATTTCATGGAAGCGCTGTGTAGACTTGAACGACCGTGCTCTCCGCAATATCACAATCGGACTCGGCGGACGCCTTCAGGGGGTTCCTCGCGAAGACCACTTTAGCATTGCAGTTGCAAGCGAAATTATGGCAATTGTCTGCCTCAGCCGCACAATCAGCGAGCTTAAAGAACGCATTGACCGCATTGTAATCGGCCAGAACTATGCACGCGAAAACATAACCTTTGGTCAGCTTAAGTGCACAGGCGCTATTGCGGCCCTTTTGAAGGATGTAATTAAACCTAACCTTGTACAGACACTCGAAAAGAATCCAGCCTTTGTGCACGGCGGACCTTTTGCAAATATTGCTCACGGCTGTAACAGTGTAAACGCAACCTTGTGTGCTCTTGCAAGTGGAGACTATGTTGTAACAGAAGCAGGCTTTGCAGCCGATCTTGGTGCTGAAAAATTCCTTGATATTAAGTGCCGTGCAGCTGGACTTAAGCCGTCGGCTGTAGTTATTGTTGCTACAATCCGCGCGCTTAAGATGCATGGTGGAGTAGCCAAGGCCGATTTGTCTAAGCCTGACTGCGCTGCCCTTGAAAAAGGCTTTGAAAATCTTAAAACTCATATTGAAAATATTGCTAAGTTTGGTTTGCCTGCTGTTGTTGCAGTAAATAAGTTTATTACAGATACAGATGAAGAAATTGCATTGCTGCAAAAACTGTGCGGCGAGCTTGGAACAAAGGCAGTTTTGAGCGAAGGCTGGGGAAAGGGTGGAGAAGGTGCCGCCAATCTTGCCCGTGAAGTTGCTGCTATTGCCGACAGCGGAAAAGCAGATTATCATCCGTTGTACGATCTGGACCTTCCTCTTGCCGATAAAATCCGTAAGATTGCAACAGAAATTTACCGTGCCGACAGCGTAGAGTTTGACAGCGCCGCCCTCAAAAAACTCAAGGGCTTTGAAGAAGCAGGCTACGGAAAGCTTCCTGTTTGTATTGCAAAAACTCAGAACTCAATATCTCATGACCCAAAACTCATTGGCGCTCCACGCGGCTTTGCATTCCCTGTACGCGATGTTCAGCTTTATGCAGGAGCAGGCTTTGTAGTTGCCCTTGCCGGCGACATCATGACCATGCCGGGACTTCCTAAGGCCCCTGCTGCACTGGATATTGACGTTGATGACAATGGAGTAATAAGCGGGTTGTTCTAAAGAAGAATAAAAATCAATCATAAGAACGCCTGTGTGCTCCCGTAGAAAATGACGACCGCCAACGGCGCGCACAGGCGTTAATTTATTTTAAATAGTTTAATTCTTCTTCAGATAATTCGCGATATTCTCCAGGTTCAAGGTCATTATCCAGCTCTAAATCCCCGATACTGGTTCTTTTAAGAAAGGTAATCTTATTCCCAACAGCTGCAAACATTCTTTTTACCTGGTGGTATTTGCCTTCGTAGATTGTGAGGAGGGCTTTGTCCGGGGCTTGCCATTTTATAAAGGCCGGCTGGGCGGTAAAGCCTGCTTCGTTGTGCTCGGGTTCAATTTCTATTCCGTCTTTGAATTTCTGTGTAATCTGTGCCTGATGTTCTTGCGTTTCTTCGTGCTCCAGCTCGCAGTAATAGGTTTTGCTCACGTGTGTTTTTGGAGAGATGAGTCTATGGGTAAGCTCGCCGTCAGTTGTAAAAAGCAGGAGGCCTTCTGTGTCTATGTCCAGTCTTCCGATTATATGAAGCTTTTCTATAAAGTATGGAGTGCGATAATTGTCATCCAGAAGGTCAAAAACAGTCTGCTTCTGGCCTTCTTTTGTAGAGCACACAGCATCCTGAGGTTTATTCATCATAAGATAAATATGTTTGTGAAAATCTATCTGTTCTCCGTCAATGGTGAGGGTATCTTTGTCTACATCAAACTGAGTCCCGGGGTCTGTAACGCGAGTCCCATTTATAAGCACTTCGCACTTATGCAGGATTTTCCGTATTTCTTTGCGGGACCCAAACCCCTCATGCGCCAGTAATTTATCTATTCGCTCCATACTTTTATTATACCTTTATTCCGAGTTTTGTGGTAGAATATGATAATATAAGACAATAAAGAATACATTGAAAAATTGCGGAGGGAGGGGAACGGATTTCAAAAACACTCTGAAGTGCGGCCGCAAGGCGGCCAAGTATATAATTACAAGGCACTTCAGCGTGTAGCGGGCGAGCCCGCGGTTTTGCAAATCCGTTCACCGACCGTGAGCAATTTTTTTAATATGATACAACTTTTGGAGGTATTTATTATATGTATATAGGTGGAATTGATATATATTATCTTATTTTAGTGTTACCCGCTGCTCTCTTAAGCCTGCTTGCATCCGCAATGGTAAAATCGCGTTACGCAAAATATGACAAAGTTATGTGTGCAAAAGGAATATCCGGTGCGCAGGCTGCTCAAATCCTGCTGCGTGCAAACGGCATAACAGACGTACGCATTGCCCACATTGGAGGTAAGCTTACCGATAATTATAACCCTGGTAACAAGGTTTTGAGTCTCAGCGATTCCACCTTTGCCAGTCGTTCCATTGCAGCTGTAGGTGTAGCTGCACACGAAACAGGGCACGCAATCCAGCACAATGTTGGTTACGGACCGCTCATCTTCCGCCGCATGCTGGTTCCAATTGCAAACTTTGGTTCCCGCTTTGGCCCGACTCTTGCCATAATAGGAATTATTCTTGGCGCCGTTGCCAGCCTTGAACAGTACATTCCTATTTTTCAGCTTATAACAGATATAGGTCTTTTGCTTTTTGGTGCATCAATGGTTTTTTATATAGTAACGCTCCCGGTTGAGTTTAACGCTTCACGCCGTGCCATCCGCATCTTAAAAGAAACCGGCACTCTCTCATCTAAAGAAGAAATAAACGGTGTAAAAAAAGTCCTTACCGCCGCCGCACTGACTTATGTTGCATCAGCGCTTACGGCGATTGGATCCTTCTTAAGGCTGCTGCTTATTGCAAACAGCAGACGCAGCAGAAGATAATTAAATTCAGATAGATTAAAATTCTTTCTCAAGAAATGCTTTTTTCCATTCCAGCAGTTCTTCTTTTGTATATATGATTGAACTGTTGGAAAATTTAGCATGAAAATCTATTAAATCTATAACACCAAGAATCTTAAAAATTCTTTTTATGTGTTTTTTGACTGTGGGTGTAGCAATTCCCAATGCTCCTGCAATCCAGTCGTATTTTTGTCCTTCTTTAAGATAGCGGATTATAGTTTTGTCTTGGTCAGATAATTCTTCATATTGTGTTAAATCAAGAATGCTTGGAATAGCTCTGTTTTTCAAAGTAGAAAATTGTTTTTGAATTAAGATAGCACAAATGCCTGTTATAAAAATAGCCGCTAAATGCGATAAAAGTGAAAGAATAAAAATGTTTAACCCAAAACGTATTTGAGTAGTAAGTGCGATTATATAAGAAAGGACTAGAAAAGATATTTTCAGAGATTTTTTCTTTGTAAAGAATCCTCTTATATTTAGAGTAATAATACACAACATGAGCATAAACATAGGAATTAGATTTTGGCTGTCTGCAATTAGAATTTCAATCATGTATACAAAACTCATTAATGAAAAGAATTCCAACCTTTCTGGTTTTAATATAATTAGAAAAAAAAGAATAGTACAAATAAAATTTAAAAAAAGACTTTTGTACAGTTCTATTTTAGGATTATCTTCAGAAAAACCATATTTGAATATGATAAAGAGCTTATGAGTGCAAGAAAAAAGCAATAGAATAATGCCTAGAATTCCAATGATTCTGAATAGTTTTTTATATTTTGATGAAAGGTTATTATCTGACATATAATTACCAATATCCAGCTGTATCTAAATATGGAAACATAATAATGGAATCCAAGTTTGGACATTCAATCTTTTTCAAGACAGACACGATTTCTTTCTTTTTTGATTCGTAATTCCATCTTCCACTGGCAATAGGATTATATACTTTATTTTTTATATCTTCTCTTATTGAGTTGTTATATCCTTCAAGCATAATCAGAGCAAGCTGATACATTCCATGTTCAATTATATCAGGATTACCGCCCTCGAAGGTTGATATAAAATCCAATCTATGCAAAATATTTACATCATCAATTGGTTGATGAGAACAATATTCTTGGAAACCTCGTTTTTCCATAACATAAAGTCCAAGATGAGCAATTGCAGTTTTTTCTGGTTCATAACAATTTGCTTCAAAAGGAATAGACGCAATAAGTTTTGCAGTTTTTGAAGCAGCAAACTGTTTTGTTTCTTTTCTAGTGAATTTGAATACTTTTGAAATTTCCTTTACAAGATATGCCCAAGGCACCTCTTTTTTGTTCTCATCTGTAATTTGATAAGCTAGATTTGTTGTCATATATAACCTCCAAATACTAATTTTATTTAATTATATCATATACTTTGGGATATTTTGCATATACCTTGGTATATTTTGATGAATTTTGAGTTGTTTTTTGAAAATTTCTATGTTATAAGGCAGATGATGTACATCAAAAAAATTAATAGGAGAAATTAATAATGAAAAAACTACATTTTGTTGTCATGATGATAGTTATGGGATTGTTGATGTGTTCTTGTTCAGATAATCTAACCAAAACAAATAGTTTTGAAGATTCTTTGAATCATGAGAATTTCGGAAATCATTCTATAACAATTCAGAAAGTTGGAGATGGATTCAAAATCATCGGTGATTATTCTGTTGAGCAAATAGATCATTATATTGATATGGCAAAATATATTGATAAAGAGCTTTGTTTAGCAGAAGGAGAATCATTTATAATTTTATTAGAGGATTTTGAAGAAGGTAATACTCGTTATTGTACAGGGGGACATGATCTCTATTCGACATCTATGAGATGGATTACTCAGCATACTGTAAAAATTGGAAATGATTATTGGTTGTGTTATGTTTATGCTTTTACATATAAGTGTAAAAAGTGTGACTATTACACAACTGTTACAGTTCATACTTTACAGCATTAATCATTATAATATGGGAGTATGATAATCACTTATTAAAAATTTTTGTCATACTTCCGTGTCTTAGGAGAAATAAAATGAAGAAATTATTACTTTTTATGTTAATGCTGGAACTTTCTTTAAATTTAATAGCACAAGAGTATATTCCGATATATGAACAATCGTTTTATAATTCTGATATACCAGTTTATATTGATAATATTTCTGTATACCCTGTTTTATTGCCTGGCAAAGTTTTAATAGAAAAGAATGTGTATGTGGAACTGGAAAAACTGTATCCAGCAGAACTAGAACAATTAAAACAGAATGGCATTGATTTGTCTATTCATTCTAAAACATACTTTGTCGAAATGAAAGGTTATGCTCGACTTGTGATTTCTGATGAAGAAGATAATATAGTATGTTCTATTGAAATTGAAAATGCTTTACCACCACCAGTATATATTCCCTAATTCTTATTTCTTTCTTTCCTGAATAGGCACGTAGTCGCGTTCTTTGGAAACGTTCTTGTAGGCTGGACGGTAGATTCTTCCGCCGCTTACAATTTCCTCAATGCGGTGTGCAGACCAGCCGGCAATACGAGAAATTGCAAAGATTGGTGTGAACAGTTCGCGAGGAATATTGAGCATGCTGTAAACCAGACCTGAATACATATCGACGTTGGCACAAATCTTTTTGTCGGAGTTGTGAACTTCCTGAATGATTGCAGGAGAAAGCTTTTCTATAAGTTCGTAAAGTGCAAGCTCCTTCTGGAATTCTTCACCCTTTTCTTTAGCAAGCTTTTTTGCCTTAGCCTTGAGCAGAACTTCACGAGGGTCGCTGATTGTATAAATTGCGTGACCCATTCCGTAAATTAAACCGCTTCGGTCACCGGCTTCCTTGCGTGCAATTTTTGTAAGATAGTTACCAACTTCTTTTTCGCTGGTCCAGTCTTTCACATTTGCCTTGATGTCATCCATCATTTCCATAACCTTGATGTTGGCACCACCATGACGGCGTCCTTTGAGCGAACCAACAGCAGCAGCCATTGCAGAATAAGTATCTGTATCGGCAGAAGAAACAACGTGAACTGTCAAAGAAGAGTTGTTACCACCACCATGTTCGGCGTGTAAAATAAGTGCAAGGTCAAGAGTTTCGGCTTCGAGTCTTGTATATGACTTGTCTGAACGAATGAGGCGCAAAAAGTTTTCTGCAGTACTAAGCTCTGCCTTTGGATTATGAATGAACATACTCTTGTTGTCATAGTAGCGGCGTTTTGCCTGATAACCGTAAGCTGCAAGAGTAGAAAAGCGTGCTATAAGCTGAACACACTGCTTAACAATATTACCAACACTGCGGTCTTCAGGATCTTCATCATAAGAGTAACTGGCAAGAACTCCACGGGCAATCTTGTTCATAATATCGCTTGAAGGAGCCTTCATAATCATATCTTCTGTAAAGTGTTCCGGCAGTGCGCGGTATTCACCAAGATATTGTTTAAAAGATTCAAGTTTATCTTGAGTTGGAAGTTCACCGAATAAAAGAAGATAAGCACACTGTTCATAACCAAACTGCTTGTTCTTTTCGGCATCACGAATTAAATCTTCTACATTGTAACCGCGGTAAATCAAACGACCTGGAATTGCAATTTTCTGGTTATCATTCATTTCGTAGCCGACTACATCACCAATACGTGTGAGTCCTACAAGAACACCAGTACCGTTCGCATTTCTTAAACCGCGTTTTACATCATAAGTTTTGTAAAGGTCAGGGTTTATCGGATCATTGTGGACGGCAAGTTTCTCGAGTCTTTTTAAGATGGCTTCATCAGATTTTTTAGAAAGCATTTGCGTTCCTCCTTTGGAATTTAATCTCGCAATGATTCGTTGCATATATATACACTAAAATGAATAAATATGCAATAAACTTAAATAAATTTTAATAATATTAAATAATTATACAAATATTAAAGAGGATATGCAATAGAATTGTATTTTAAAACGCTTATTTATTGGTAAATCGCTGTGCCGGAGACAAAACCCAGATGGCATTGAGCTCGCAATCACCGATATTTTCTACAGTATGAGGACTTGCAGCCGAGTAAGAAACGCTGTCACCTTCTTCCAGGATGTATTCTTTGTCATCATAAATGAGCTTTGCGCGTCCCTTAAGAATAATACCGAATTCCTGACCCATGTGACCGTAAGAACCTCGGTGAGTATGAGTGTTTGCAGGAATCTTGAGCATGTAGGATTCGAACGAAATTTCTCCCTGAGGATTTGTTGGATTTGCAAGCTCCTCATAAACAATTTCGTCTTCGTGCTGGGAAGGGCGTTCTCCCGCATGGATTATTGTTACAGGACGAACCTTTCTGTATTCTTCAAATAAAAATTCAAGATTAATGTCGAGTACATCTGCAAGAGCGAGCAGGGTGTCGATTGCAGGAGAAACGTGATTGCGCTCAATCTGAGAAACCAGACTTTCACTTACACCAGCTTTCTGGGCAACAACCTTAAGAGTATAACCTTTGTTTTCTCTTACCTGACGGAGCTTTTCTCCAAAGTGGTAAGGTACCTTTTTTTGTTTTTCGTCTGTATCTTCATTTTGTTCTGG
>JAEEGK010025161.1_pt1 | contig 12254 bp, 9 predicted proteins | sample 8958771 | NCBI WGS metagenome assembly JAEEGK01 (sample SAMN16246547, study PRJNA631951) | gut metagenome | biome: gut microbiome; feature: rumen; material: SC-attached | host: Bos | place: Iran: Karaj | collected 2018-10 | reverse complement strand
TCACCGTCCGCGAACTGACGGGTGACGTTTACTTTGGCCAGCCGAAGGGCCGCGAAGGCGTTCCGGGCTCCAAGGAAGAAATCGGCTTTGACACCATGAAGTACAGCCGCTACGAAGTCGAACGCATCGCTCGCTTCGCTTTCGACGCCGCCATGCTCCGCAACAAGAAGGTCGCCTCCATCGACAAGGCCAACGTGCTCACCACGAGCGTGCTCTGGCGCGAAGTCGTGAACGAAGTCATCAAGGACTATCCGGAACTGACTCTCGAGCACCTCTATGTGGATAACGCTGCCATGCAGCTCCTGAAGCGCCCGCGCGAATTCGATGTGCTGCTCTGCCCGAACCTCTTCGGCGACATCCTCACCGACGAATGCGCCATGCTCACCGGTTCCATGGGCCTCCTCCCGTCCGCTTCTATCGCCGAAGGAAGCTTCGGTCTGTACGAACCGGCCGGTGGTTCTGCTCCGGACATCGCTGGCAAGGGTATCGCTAACCCGCTCGCCCAGATTCTCTCCGTGGCCCTCATGCTCCGCTACACCTTCAAGGAAGAAGAAGCGGCCAAGGCTATCGAAGCGGCTTGCGAAAAGGTCATCGCTCAGGGCTTCCGCACTGGTGATATCTACCAGGAAGGCTGCACCAAGGTCGGCACGACCGGTATGGGTGATGCCATCATCAAGGCACTCGCTTAATCTTTGCGACAAAGCGCACCATAGCGCAAAAAGCGACCGGATTTCTCCGGCCGCTTTTTTATTCCTCCTATCGTTTTTATTTTCCTTGAAGAGCTTCTATAAACCCATTTATAAAATCAATAGCGCTATCGTCTTCCGTTTTTTGTCCTTTCCACGCATTGAGCTCATTGATAAAGAATTCCTTAATCGGGTTGTTCGCAGAAAACGAGCCCGTATTGCCAAAAGCATTTGCTATCAGCAATGGAGAGACATTGACAGACCATTCAAGAATCAAATCCTCTAACAGATTATTGACAATCAAGTGACCTCGGTTATGAGCAAATTCTTGTTTATCAAAATCGAAAGATTCGTCAGATAGTCCGACGGCACTCATGATTTCTTTATCGGCACGTTCTTTGGCTTCGGCCAAACTGTAGTCCATGCGAACTAAACGATGCAAACGAAATGTTTCCAAAAATGTCATCGCGTTTATGTCAACAGTTCTCGATTTTCTCAAATCGACAATCACGCTATATGTCGCTACAAAACGGTCCTTTTCATGATCATACATATCAAAAGACCAGGAGCCATCCCATTGCCAAGAATCATTTTCCGCATACGGAGCCAGCTCAATTTTAACATACGGACCGTGCAACGAAACATGATTAAAAGCAAACTCACCTGTAGCGCCATTACAGCGACTATAGAACACCACACCTGTTGTATCCAAGGTGACAGAATCTAGTTCCGCCATCCTTACAATGGTACCGGCATCCGCCACACGTCGCAACATCATCGAATTTTCGGCAGCTGATGCAGATAGATGACGCGAGGCATGGCCTTCAACCGTGATATTGTCAAGAGCTATGTCCGGTTCATTCTGGGCGGGATCCGTCACCGAATCACCAACATCCGAGCAAGCCGTCAACGCAACAGCCATCAACATTGCATAAGCAATTTTAGAAACAACCATATTTCACCCCAACTCGTTTTTATTTTATTCTTTATTTAACAGATTCTCATTTCGCACAAAATGCAAATCATTTATTCAAGGACATGCAATAGTTAAAGAGGGAATCAGCAGTTGCATACGCTTTCACTTCAAGCGGTCCTTCAATCTTATTATAAAATTCCCCATATTTTTCTTGAAACTCAATCGATAAACTACGCCTTCCATCAGAGCATAAAATACTTTGAGGAAGTGGATTATCGCAAGGTGGAGATATAGCGCTTCCTAATTTTATTTCAAGTAAAGCCTTCAAGCTATCAAGAGTACTATAAAGACACTTTTCCGAAGCATCAGAAATTTGTACAGAATCTTTTCTCATCTGACGTAACAGATCAATGAAATAGAAATAGTTCTTACCCCTAACATGAGAAACAGCTAGTTCTTCCGAAAATTCGCAATCACAGAAAGTAATCAATACAGCAACGGGTTCACACGTTTCCTCGACAGGATGAAGATTCGTTGTTGGAGTATCATCCCTAATATACCAGTCAATACCTACAATATTAAATTCTGTATTTGTCTCATTATCGTGAAATTTAAAACGCAATCCTTTTAAATGAGCAGCAACCACCTCAACAGGCACTGTTTCAATTTTAAAAGCAGTTAAACTATCTGACAAGTCAGGTACAACCAATCTAAATCCAAACCAATCCGGGAAACACTCCTCTTTGATTTTTGGCAGTGAATCATCTAAATTCCACAAATACGGAATCGGAATATCGACGCTATAACTAGAAAATTTATTTAAATTAGCAATAGAATCATTGGGTATAAGTTCTATAGAAAGATTCCCCGAATATTCCACACAAATACCATTCATAGCGCGGGCATCGACTTCTCCGATATTTCCCAAAGAATCCATCCCCGCAAAATAGAATTCTACATAAGCACTAGACTCGACATGTGCAGCCGCAGAATCATCTTTTATTTCATTCGGTTCATTTACCACCTTTCCGCACAAGCTACCACCACACTTATCAATCACATCGGCAAGAGCCATCGAATCATATTCGTCCGTAGCCACTCCAGGCCATTCAAATTTAACATTACCTTCTGTATGCCAAGTCCAAATACCCGAAGTTTTCGTCCCATTATCGAAACCAGTGCGAACTCGATAACCCGATGTGCGGCTCCACATTTCAGGCGACCAGATGCAGCCTTTTTCGATAGCTTCCAAGGAATCCGTCACGCCCATCACACTGCACAGCACAGGCGATTTTTCTCCCATGTTCGGAACGCTCGTCGAGCCCGAAATCGGCGATGCATTTTCGGAGCATGCAGCAAACAAAAGAGCCCCGAGAGCAAACAAACTATAAAAATTTCTCATACTAAGCCACCTCATCTTTATTTAATTTCCAAGTTAACGGGAACAGTTGCATATTCAAATGATAGATTTGATCGGCATCTTCTATTTCCGAAGCCATTGCGACAATTTTTTTACGGAACATATCGACTTCTTGAGCAATGCGTTCGTAACATTCGCGGTTGACCGTAAAAGTCACACTTGACACGCTGCGGTTCTGCGGTTCAAATCGTTCGATAGATTCATCAGCGAGTTGCAACATTTTGTGTTGCATCGCGTGTACGGCATAGGCCATGCCTTCCTTTGACGCAGTCACATTCTTTTCGGTCTGGCGATACGAGCCGTCCGCACTTTTTTTCAGGAATCCCGCCTTGGTCAAAAATTCAAGCGACGAGGCGACTTCGGCTGCGGAGATTTCGTTGCAGCAATTTTTAGCAATCTGCCCAGGAGTTGCACCAGGCATCATCGGCGCCAGTTCGCGTACAACCTGATTTTTCCAGCCATCGAAATACTCGACAGCCTCTTTATCGACAACGCGTACTTTGTATTCAAGCGCAATCTGGCGCATTTCTTTCCAATACGGCTTTTTAGATTCGTCATCTTTAGCGTTGCAAAAATTGACGAGCGCAATGAAGTAGTCCGCTTCAAAGCCTGCAAGCCCCATTGCCGAAACCATGCGGTTCATCGACACTCGGCTCAAGTTGCTCTTGCCCTCACTCACAAGTCGCAAATAAGTCGGCGAAGAAAACCCCGCCAGTTTCGCGAATTCCCGCCAAGAGAAGTACGAAGTCCGTTTTTGATCTTCGTAAAAATCCTTGATCAAGGGATGGTAATCGTTATATTCTGTTATCGGTTTCATGTTATCAAATATACCCTATTTGCGGGTTACTATGACACAAAATATTGATTTTTAATTAAAATTCATAGTTAAATTTAAAGATTTTTTCTATATGATACGCCCTAGCATTTTCAAATACTAAAAATGGAGATGCCCGCTCGGTGGCGGGCATGACAAGAGCATGCAAAAAACACCATCGACATTTCGCCGACGGTGTTCGTTTTGAAAAACTGCGGAATTGAATTACTTAGCGCAACCAGTGCCGAGCGTACCTTCCAAAACAGATTCACACTGAGCCTTCATAGCAATGGCTTCTTCGCTACCCGCCGGAAATTCAAGGCATTCGCCCAGAACGCCCGGGATATCGCAAGAGACCATGTCACCCGTAGCAGCGGTTTCGGAGCTAGAGCTAGATTCAGAATCCGTTGCAGAACTGGAACTGGATTCCGTTTCGCTACCAGCCGGAATCTTGTCCTTGCACATGCGGAGTTCGCTATTGTACATAGATTCCTTTTCAGACGTAATGCCCGAAGAAGAAACATCCATCAAGCCATCCGCAGAGCAGTAATTGTTTCCAGAAATATCCGTGAAGTTCTTCACAATGCATTCTGCATGCTGCAACGGATGCTGTTCAGCCTTCACGCGCAACTTTGTATCAAAAAGGAACGACTGAATCACGACAACGCTGTCCTGACCACGCCAGCCTTCATCGAGATAAGAATAAGACCATACATTGTCTTCGGCCTTGAAATCGCAAGTCGTCTTTGTGGGAAGAGGAATCTTATCATAGGTTCCGCCGTTTACAGCGACGCCACAAGCCTTTTGCACTGCAGCATGGACCGTTTCGCGCGCGTTCGCTGCAAAGTAACCCTTTTGAGTAACCGTACCGGCAATGATCACCGTGCTACCGTCGCAATACTGCACACCAACAAATTGACCATCACTGGAACTAAAATCAGAAGCGCCATCAGCGATTCTGCAAATCATGCTAGCCTGATTTCCCGTATAACGGATTGTATCGAGAATTACAAGATTTTCGCCATCAATTTTGTAGATAGTCTTGACGTTGGCATTGCCCTTGCTATTGCTTGCCTTGTACGACATTTCCCAAGCATTGTCTGTAGCTGCAAAAGTACACGGTTCCGCTTCAACAACGGAAGAACTGGAAACAGCTGCAGAAGAACTGGAAACACTTACAGACGAACTAGACTTTGCTTCGGAAACACTTGAAGAGCTTGATTCAGGTTTTGCGTCACCAACGCTAGAAGAATATACCTGATTATTTGCATTCGCAATCGGATTCGATGAAGAATCGTCTCCGCAAGCCATGAAGCACATAGCCGTCGAAAGAGTAAGGCCCAAACCACACTTTTTTAAGTTCATTTCAACTCCTTATTTATTAAATGTTGGGCGCAATATACAAAATAAGATAATTAAAAACAAGATATAAGATGCAAAAAAAAGCCCGACTCGAACGAGCCGGAACTTTATTTAATAGATTTCAACTTGACTGGATTCTTCACCTCTTCGAGGTTCAGAATGACGAGTCAGCCAACATCAAAAACTTAGGCGTTCTTCGTGAAATCGACGTATGCCTTGAGCACATCGAGGAAGACTTCGTCCGGAGTGTTGTCACCAACGATGTGGCTGATGATCTTCGGGTCGTACTTTTCGAGAACCTTGGCGGTGGATTCCTTATAGACGTTCAAGCGGTTCTTGATGACGTTCACGTCAGCGTCATCCTTGCGGCCTTCGATCTTGGCGCGGTTGAGGAGACGAGCGACGATAGTTTCTTCGTCCTTGATGTCGAGAACGAAGATGTGCTTCACGTCAACAATCGGCTTGATGAGATCGACCTGTGCAACCGTGCGAGGAATACCGTCGAGGAGGAGGGTATCCTTTTCCGGGTTGAGCTTGTTCGTGTTCACGAGGCCTTCGACAAAGCGGCCGAAGATTTCAACGGTTGCTTCATCCGGGACGAGGAGGCCCTTGCTGGAGTAAGAAGCAAGGAGCTTGCCGGATTCGCTGGACGGAGCGATACCACGGAAGATGTCGCCCGTGGAGAGGTGCTTGAGAGCGGTCGTAGCGGCGAGCTTTGCGCCCACAGTGCCCTTGCCAGAACCCGGTGCACCGAAGATAAGAACTGCAGAAATCTGAGACATTGATAACCTCTTAGGTTGATTGTTAAATTTCGCGACAAATATAGAAAAACTACGACTTAATCTTTTCGCATTTGAACGAGAGTTTCCCGTTTTCGACGCCGACATAAATCGTGGAGAAATCCGTCATCGTCCCAAGCAAAAGCCCTTCGGCGATTTCGTCTTCGACTAGATTCTGGATAGAACGGCGGATGGGGCGTGCCCCCAGCGAAGCATCGTAATTGTGATTTACGATAAACTCCTTGGCTTCCTGGTTCATTTCCAAAAGAATTCCGCGATCGGAAAGGTTCTTCTGCAAGAATCCCATCTGGATATCCACAACAGACACGAGGTCGTGCTTGGAGAGTGCGCGGAACACAATCTGCTCGTCGATACGGTTCAAGAATTCCGGAGAGAACACGCGCTTGACTTCTTCGCGAATGGCATTTTCCATGCGTTCGTAATCATCGGTCTCGCCCATCTTGGTAAAGCCCATGCCGCTGCTGTGGCGGACTTCACGGGCGCCGGCATTACTCGTCATGATGATAATCGTATTCTTGAAGTTAATCTTGCGGCCATAGCTATCCGTCAAGATGCCATCGTCCAAAATCTGCAAAAGCAAGTTGTAAATGTCCGGATGAGCCTTTTCGATTTCGTCCAAAAGCACGACTGAATACGGGTGCTTGCGAACCTTTTCGCTCAGCTGGCCACCGCCGTCTTCGAAGCCCACGTATCCCGGAGGCGCACCAATCAAGCGGCTCACGCTGTGCTTTTCCATGTATTCGCTCATGTCGATACGGATAAGCGAATCTTCACTTCCGAAAAGTTCCTTGCTCAGGACCTTCGCGAGTTCCGTCTTGCCAACACCCGTCGGACCCAGGAATAAGAAGCTTCCCATCGGGCGCTTGTTGTTGCGGATTCCCGCACGGCTACGGCGGATGGACTTGACAATCGCATCGACAGCCTGATCCTGACCAATCACGCGCTGTTTAATTTCGTCACCTAAATGCAAAAGCTTTTGCGCTTCTTCGCCGCCAAGCCTGCTGACCGGAATTCCCGTCATCTTGCTGATAACGTCACGGATAACGTTTTCATCGACAATCGGCGTTTCCGATTCTTCGCTCTGGAGTTGCTTTTTGCGTTCGGCAATGCTGTTCTGCAATTCTTCTTCGCGGGCGCGGAACTTTGCGGCAGAAGCATAATCCTGGTTGGCGACCGCTTCCTCTTTTTTCTGGAGGCATTCGCCAAGTTCGTCTTCCATATTCTGCAAGTCCTGCGGAATCTTGATGGAATTGAGGCGGACACGGGCACCCGCTTCGTCGAGAACGTCTATCGCCTTGTCCGGCAAAAAGCGTTCGCTGATGTAACGTTCGCCAAGTTCAACGGCTGCACGCACGGCATCCGGCGTGTAATGAACATTATGATGTTGTTCATACTTCGGACGGAGACCGTCAAGAATCTGGATGGAATCTTCGACAGAAGGCGGATTCACGACAATCGTCTGGAAGCGGCGTTCAAGAGCGGCATCCTTTTCGATATACTTGCGGTATTCATCAAAAGTCGTCGCACCAATGCACTGGAGTTCACCGCGTGCAAGAGCGGGCTTAAAGATGTTCGAGGCATCGAGGCTGCCTTCGGAACCGCCAGCCCCCACAATCGTGTGGAGTTCGTCAATAAAGAGAATCACGGAATTGCCAACGCGCTGGAGTTCCGTAATAAGTCCTTTCACGCGTTCTTCGAACTGTCCACGATATTTTGTACCGGCCACCATGGCGGCAACATCCAACGTAACGACGCGCTTGTTGGCCAGCAGATCCGGAATCTTGCGCTGCACAATTTTTTGCGCAAGACCTTCGATAATAGCAGTCTTACCCACACCCGGTTCGCCAATAAGCGCCGGATTGTTCTTTTTGCGACGGCAAAGAATTTGAATCAAGCGTTCAATTTCAGCTTCGCGACCGATAATCGGATCAAGCTTGCCTGCACGCGCCATCGCCGTCAAATCGCGACCGAAATGTTCCAAAATCGGCGTCTTGGAACGCGACGGAGAAGCCTGACGAGTTTGCGTATAACGTTCACGGGAATCATCATCAGGTTGGGCATCATCCAGCGGCTGACCATCTGCTTGACGCTTGATTTGCATCAACATGTCCTGGTAATTTTCGAACGTCACATTGTACGTCGAAAGCGTCGCTGCCGCCGGAGAATCCGTCTGCTGCAAAATGGCAAGCATCAAATGTTCCGGCCCAATGAACTGCACACCCTCTTCCTTGGCAATCTTAGCGGCATTGTAAAGCACGGCCTTGCACTGCGCCGTAAACGTCAAAAGACCGCCACGGGCATCGCCACCGACCGTCATGAGGCCGCCACTCGTACTGAGTGCGCGCTGGATGGTTTCACTGAGTTCCGTCAAGTTGACCTTCAACGCCTTGAGCGTTTCCGAGGCAACACCAGAATCCTCGCGGACAAGACCAAACAAAAGGTGTTCCACCGTAACGCAGTCGCTCCCTAAATTGCGTGCCGCGATACGAGCCGCCTGCAGCGCTGCCTTTGCCTTAGCTGAAAAAATACCGTTAATATCTGCCATAACTGCTTCTGTCATTCCCGCCGCTGAGCGGAAATCTCCTATTCATTTTCAAATCACGCTCTAAAAGATAGTTACTTCGCCCTTCGGGCTAGTTACTAGAACCTAGTTACTAGAGATTCTTGCTGGAAAAAATCTAGTAACTAGTAACTCAGAACTCGTAACTCTCTATTGTATCACTCCGTTGTGCATTACTACGCGGCGTTTCGCGAAAGATGCAAGTTTTTCGTCGTGCGTCACGATTAAAAAAGCCTGATGGAATTTTTCGTTGAGTTCACCAAAAAGTTCGTTCAATTTCGCCGAATTCGCCTCGTCCAAGTTGCCGCTCGGTTCATCAGCAAACACGAGAGACGGATTGTTCATGAGCGCACGCGCAATCGCAATACGCTGGCGTTCACCGCCCGAAAGTTCACGCGGCAAGTGCTTGAGGCGTTCCTTGAGGCCGACCGTTTCCAAAAGCATCTCGGCACGTTCACGGCATTCCTTTTCAGGAGTCCCAAGAATGCGGCCCGGTACGCAAACATTTTCAATCGCAGTAAACTCGCTAAGCAAATGATGGAACTGGAAAACGAACCCAACATGCTTCCGATGATACATATCGCGTTCTTCGCTACTGAACTTGCTGAGCGGCTTGCCATTGAACAAAATCTCGCCCGAAGTCGGCGTATCAAGCATTCCGACCAAGTTCAAAAACGTCGATTTGCCAGAACCCGAAGAACCCGTGAGCGCCACGAGCTCCCCCGCGTCCATCGAAAAATTCACGCCCTTGAGAATCTCAAGAGATTCACCTGTCTCGGAGAAGACGCGACGAAGATTGATGGTTTGAAGTAAACTAGACATAGTAGGAAGTAGGAAGTAGGAAGTAGGAAGTGATGCTTAAAATAAAAAACAAAATATTAAATCCTTTTGACATAAAATGGTCTAATAATTAATGACAAAACAGCATAGAACATAGCAAAACCGTCTACTTCCTACTGTCTACCGTCTACTAAAAAATTATTCATGTCTAATCGCCCCTACGGGATCCAAGCGGCTTGCTTTCCATGCCGGCAAAAGCGTTGCGGACACGCACAGAACAATGCCTATCACAAAAATCAAAATAACATCAACCGCGTGCACTGAAATCGGGAAATACGGAATCACATACACATCGCCCGGGAGCTTAATGAAGTGGTAGGCCTCTTGCAACTTGCAAAGCACAAGACCAATAGTCCCACCCACAACAGTTCCTCCCACGCCTATGAAACTACCCATCAGCATAAACACGCGCATAACGCCCGCCTTGCTAAAGCCCATGCTGCGCAAGATTCCGATTTCCTTTGTCTTGTCAATCACGACCATGATGAGCGAACTGATAATGTTGAACGCTGCAACCAAAATAATCAGGCAAATTACCGCCGCGACAATGAACTTTTCGTAGTTCATCCACTTGAGGAGCGTGATGTTCTTGGACTTCCAATCCATTCCGTAGTACGGATAAGAGAGCCATGTCGCCATGCTATCAACCGCCTCGCCCGCCTTCCAGTGATCCTTGATGCGGAACTGAATTCCAGTCACGGTGTTACCCATGCCAAGCAACTTTTGCAAATCCGAAACACCGACATAAGCGAGGTTGCCGTCATATTCATACGTACCCGTTTCGAAGATGCCGCTCACCACGCACATCATCATCTTCGGGCCGCCCGCAGACATTGCCTCGTCCGGACTCTGGAACGTCTGCAACACGAGTTTGTCACCAACGACAACACGCAAACGCGCCGCAAGCCCAGTCCCGAGAATAATACCCGGACGGAGTTTTCCGCTCATGTCTTCGAGACTATCGACAGAATACTCGCCCCACTTGATGTACTTGTGTATGTCCGTCACGCCTTTCGCCGTTGCCGGGTCAATGCCGTAAATGACAATGCCGTCGTTCACCTTCTTGGAGCTGATGCCCACCTTATAGACGATAAACGGAGAGGCCGCCACCACATCCGGCACGCGCTTTTGCACCTCCTGCGTGAGGCTATCGTACGGGCCAATCGGAGCGCCATTGTACGCCATCAGTTCAAAGTGAGCGTCCTTCCCTATCATCTGGGCCGTGACTTCTTCTTCGAAACCGTTGACCGCCGCAAGCGCCACCACCAGCGCAAACACGCCGATGGAAACACCCAGCATACTGAAAATACCAATAAGCGAAACAAAGAGACTCTTACGTTGAGCCCCCAAGTAACGCCAAGCAATGAGAAGTTCGAGTTTGTTCATAGGAAGTAGGAAGTAGGAAGTAGGAAGTAGGAAGACCTACTCTACATTTTTCTGACTTCCGATTTTTCTCCTTAGAGCCGTTAGCATTTTACCAATATCATCAAGAGACTTTTTTATCTGTTCAGTATCTGTTGCTTTTAATAAATTGACTCGTTCACTTAATATAAGTTGCGTTTCCAATTCAGATTTTGAACCAAGAGCAATTCCAAGAAAATGAGAAAACTCATTTTTTGATTTACGACCTTCACCTTCCGCAATATTACTTGCAATAGAGACAGCTGCACGACGCATTTGAGACGTCAAGCCAAACATTTCTTCTTTTGGAAAAGAACTTGTTAGACGATAGGTTTCAACAGCAACATCCATTGCTTGTTGCCAAACAACGAGATCTCGATATCCCTGAGTCATAATCTTGCTCCTGCAATTTACTGTCTACTTCCTACCGTCTACTGTCTACTGCGAGCCGTAAGGCTCCGCCTTACGTTTCCGGCTTCATGAGCGGGAAGAGTTGCACGTCGCGGATGGTCTGCTGGTTTGTGAGGAGCATGACCATGCGGTCGATGCCGAAGCCCACGCCGCCCGTCGGCGGCAAGCCAGATTCAATAGCGTGCATGAAGTTTTCGTCCATCGGGTGCGTTTCACCTTCGCCACCGCGGCCACGGCGGACCTGATCTTCCAAAAGTTCACGCTGACGGATGGGGTCGTTAAGTTCAGTGTAAGCGTTACCAAGTTCCCAGCCGTTGGCATACGGTTCAAACTGTTCGATAAGGCCTTCGATGGTGCGGTGCTTCTTGCAGAGCGGAGTGCTTTCAGTCGGCATGTCCTTAATGAATGTCGGCTGGATGAGCTTGTCTTCAACAGTGAGTTCGAAGAGTTCCAAGATGCCACGACCGCGAGAGAATTCGCCGTCGAGATGACCGCCGAGTTCTTCCATCTTGGCCTTGATTTCGTCGTCGCTCATTTCATTGACCTTGAGGCCGCCGAACTTTTCGATGGCTTCGATCATGCTGTAACGCGGCCACGGAGCCTTGAAGTCGATTTCCTTGCCCTGGTAGTTAATCTTCGTCGTGCCGTTTGCCGCAATGCAAGCGCGTTCGTAGATGTTTTCGAAGTGGACCATCATGTCGTTGTAGTCGGCATAAGCTTCGTAGAATTCGAGGCCAGTGAATTCCGGGCTGTGCGTGCGGTCCATGCCTTCGTTACGGAAGTTCTTCGAGAATTCAAAGACCTTTTCCATGCCGCCCACGATGCAGCGCTTCAGGTAAAGTTCCGGAGCGACGCGCAAGTAAAGCGTCATGTCGCAAGCGTTGTGGTGCGTGGTAAACGGACGGGCGTTCGCGCCGCCGTAAATCGGCTGGAGCGTCGGGGTTTCGACTTCGATGAATCCCTTTTCAATCAAGTATTCGCGGATAGCCTGCATAATCTTGAAACGCTTGATGAAGACTTCCTTCACATCATCGTTCAAAGCCA
>JAEEGK010025157.1_pt1 | contig 12256 bp, 11 predicted proteins | sample 8958771 | NCBI WGS metagenome assembly JAEEGK01 (sample SAMN16246547, study PRJNA631951) | gut metagenome | biome: gut microbiome; feature: rumen; material: SC-attached | host: Bos | place: Iran: Karaj | collected 2018-10 | reverse complement strand
GATATGCCCGACCTTTACATTGACGGACAGAAAGTGTCGTCATACGATGGCGACGACGACCACCTGGACGATCCTGTGAAGGTGCGCACGCTCTTCCTTGACGGCTATTACATGCTCAACGGCAAGCACTTCTCCTATGCGGCTGCCTATGATAATTCGCTTATCCAGAAGCGTTCAGCAGGATCGATTGTCGTGGGAGGTATGTATTGCCACAGCCGTGCGGACTATAGCACCGATTCCAACTGGATGCTGACATTGCTGATGGACGGTGTGGGAAAACTGAAATTCACGCAAGGCAGCATCGGCGCGGGTTATGCCTACAATTGGGTGCCTGCCCGGGGATGGCTCGTCAGCGTGATGGCCATACCGATGCTCACCTTCTACAACCGCACCACGAAGTATATGTATAGCTTGAAGTTCTCGAATCCTCATGTGGAGGACTGGAGCGATCTTACACAAGATGAGGTTCTGGACTTGCTGGCTGACCCGGAAACCAAGGTGCTGACTGTCGATGAGCGGGAAGAGAAGACACCCAACAAGGTAAAACTGAACATAGACGCGCGGTTGAGCGTGGTCTATAACTTCGACCGCTGGTATGTGCGCGTCTATGGTCATTACAATCAGTTCAGCTTTGGTAGTGACCTCGTCTCAGGACGTGTGACAGACTGGACTGCCAACGCGTCGCTGGGATTCAGGTTCTAATAGGCGTGGTCGTTCTGAAGATCGTCTTTCGTGAGTTTTTTGGCGTCGATGGCGCGCCAGGCATAGATGATGTATGCCAGCACGAATGGCACGAGCAGTGACACATAGAACATGGTGCGTAGCGTGAACTCACTGCTGCAGGAGTTCTGGAGCGTGAGCGACGACTGCAGGTCGGCGGTAGAGGGGTAGTAGGCTGTGTTGTTCCAGGCCGAGCAGAGCAGCAGTGCCAGTACGGTGAGTACGGTGCCGATGCCAGCGGGCCAGATGCCACCGATGTAATCCTTGACGAAGATGGTCTTGCCGATGCCGAAGAGTACGAGCACCACACCTATGAGAAGCACCACCAGCAGATACCACATGTCGATGAAGTTGGTAAGATACTTGTTGGGCTCCATGAAGATGATGCCTGTCTCGGGATTGTAGGCAAAGCCCTCCTTGAGCAGCAGGTGGACCAGATAGGCTACAAAGAGCACGAGGAAGGGCACGGCGGCAGCGATGAGTCGGCCGCCACAGCGTGCGCGGATCGCCTCGTCGGCCACGTTGTTCTTCACATAGAGGATGCCCAGGATGCGTGCCAGGAACACCACGGCGAAGCCGAGGATGAGTACCCAGGGGTTGAGCAGGGCGTCGAGGCCGTGGGAGGCATTGGCCCAGCGGGATATGATGGGCGTGATGGCTGTGGCATCGATCATGTTGTCTTTGGCAACGATGAAGTTGGAGCCCTCGAAGAAAGTGGCTACGGCACCGCCTAAGAGCAGCGGACCGAGGATGCCGTTGAGGGTGAGGAAGAACTGGAAGGTGCGCGCACCCAGGAAGTTGCCGATCTTGTTCTGGAACTCGTAGCTGACGGCCTGGAGCACAAAGCTGAAGAGGATGATCATCCAGAGCCAGTAGGCACCGCCGAACGAGGTGGAGTAGAACAGGGGGAACGAGGCGAAGAAGGCGCCACCGAAGGTGACGAGGGTGGTGAAGGTGAACTCCCATTTGCGACCTGTGGAGTTATAGACCAGCCGACGACCTTCTGCGGTCTGTCCCAGGGAACCGGCTACCGAGTTGGCACCCTGTACGAAGAGCAGGAATACCAGCAGTGCGCCTAAGAGTGATACGATGAAGCACCAGTAATGTTGTAAGAATTCGTATGTCATAGTTGTTATTCTTTGCTAATTATTTAAATTCTGGTCCCTTTTTAATCTGCTTGAAGAGGATATTGATCTCAACGGCGAGCATCGTCGTGAAGAGGATGAGGAACAGGAAGAACGTGATCATCACACTTGACGACTGGAGATCGCTGACGGCAGCCCACGTGGGGAGCATGTCCTGGATGGTCCAGGGCTGGCGTCCGAACTCAGCCACGAGCCAGCCGCTCTCAGAGGCGATGTAAGCCGCCGGTACGAGGAGGATGCCCACCCAGTAGTGCCACTTGGGCAGACCAGTGATGGTGCGGTCGCGCCACAGGAACTTAGGCCATCCGTAGGAGCCTGCCAGTACCACGGCAAAGAAGAGGATGAACAGGCTGCCCAGTCCCACCATGATGCGGAACGCCCAGAAGTTGACGGCGATAGGCGGCACCACCTCCGACTTGTCGCGGATGTAGCCGTAGCCGAAGTAGGGCATGTTCTCGTTGAGGATGGCGAGCTGCTTGTTGATCACGGAGTCCTCAGCTGCCTCTTGCTTGGCCTTGCGATAGGCAGCCAGCGCCTCGATGGCCTTTCTGCCTCGTGCCATCTTCTCCTCAACGGGGAGCTCCACCTTGCCATCGGGCGTGGTGTAGCCGTTCAGGATGTTGTTCACACCAGGCACATAGCCGTGGATATCGTCGGTGGCCATAAACGAGAGGGCGTAAGGCACCTCGATGCCTTCGACCACCTTCAGACCGATGCCGGTGCCTCCATCGTAGAGCGCTTCCATCGCAGCCAGCTTCATGGGCTGGACGGCAGCCACATCCTGTGCCGACTTATGACCAGTGGCGGCAGCGAGCAGCGAGGCTACCAGACCGACGGCAGCACCTATCTTGATGCTCTCAAGGGCGAGGCGCGGTTCACGACGCTTCATCATATACCAGCAGCACACACCCACACAGAAGGCAGCACCCACCACCCAGGCGGAAGTCACCGTGTGACAGAACTTGCTGATGGCGAAGGGCGACAGGGCTACTTCGAAGAAGCTCACCATCTCGTTGCGCATCGTGTCGGGGTTGAACGCACAGCCCACGGGGTACTGCATCCAGGCGTTGGCAACGAGGATCCACCAGGCAGAGATCGTGGCACCTAAGCCCGTGAGCCAGGTGGAGGCGAGGTGGAAGCCCGGTGACACCTTCTTCCAGCCGAAGAACATCACAGCCACGAAGGTGGACTCCATAAAGAATGCCACGATACCTTCGACAGCCAGCGGGGCACCGAAGATGTCGCCTACGAACCAGGAGTAGTTGGACCAGTTGGTACCGAACTCGAACTCGAGGATGATACCTGTGGCAACACCCATGGCGAAGTTGATGCCGAAGAGCTTCTGCCAGAAGATGGCGGTATTCTTCCAGAACTGCTCCTTGGTACGATAATAGATGGTCTCCATGATACCCATGATGACCGCCAGTCCGAGGGTCAGGGGTACGAAGAGCCAGTGGTAGATTGCCGTGAGGGCGAATTGCGCTCTCGACCAGTCGATGGTCCCGGCATCAATGTCTAAGAATAGGTTACTGAACATATCTAAAACGTTTATTGGTTATTGTCTAATGTTTATTGGTTATTGTTCACCGAGCGCGGTTAACGAGCTCGGTAGCAACATAGCCCGACTCGTCGCCCTGTGCATGCTCTTTCAGGAAATTTGGAAAGAAAAATACCTTCAGGATGGCGAACATGATAAACAGCTTAATCAGGATGATCGCCCATAGCGTCTTGCCCAGACGCATGGAGCGGAAACCGTCATAATAGAGGTCGAAAACCCGATAAAAGAAACTATCTTTGTTCATAGGTCGTTGTAATCATGGGGCAAATATAAAGATTTTTTTATTACGTTCCAAATAAATTAGGTATAAAACTGAAAAAAAACTTTGTAATCTCGTGAAAAAGGAGTACCTTTGCACCGTTTTTCCATTGATAACGGTATGAATAAGAAACTGATGATTCCCCTGATCGTGCTGGTGCTGGCACTCTGTGCCGGTGTGGTGTGGCTGTATCTCTCCTTGCAGGAACAGAAGCAGACCAACCAGGAGATGCAGGAGCTGGTGGAGATGGACAAGCGGGAGATGGAGGCGGAATATGCGCGCTTTGCCTTGCAATACGACGAGATGCAGAAGCAGATCACGAACGACTCTATCGTGGCACAGCTGGTGCAGGAGCAGGAGAAGACGCAGCAGCTGCTGGAAGAGCTGAAGCGCGTGAAGGCGACCGATGCCCGTGAGATAACCAGACTGAAGAAGGAGCTGGAGACGGTGAGAGCCGTGCTGCGCGACTACGTGATACAGATCGACTCGCTGAACAGGCTGAACGAGAGTCTGATGGAGGAGAACAGTCGTGTGAACGCAGAGCTGGAGCAGCGCACGGCACAGGTGGCAGGACTCAGCCATGAGAAGGCCTCGCTGTCGGAGAAGGTGGCTATAGCCTCCCAACTGGATGCCGCAGGCATTCAGCTGCAGCTGTTGAACAAGCGCGGCAAGGACACCAAGAAGGTGAAGGACTGCAAGCAGATGAAGGTGGACTTCGCCATCACGAAGAACGTGACGGCATCGAATGGGCATCGCACCATCTACGTGAGGATCCAGAACCCTGGCGGTAACGTGCTGGGTGGCGGTGGCAGCTTTGCCTATGAGAACCGTCAGCTGGAGTGCTCAGCCCACAAGACGATTGAATATACAGGTGAAGAGATGCACGTGACCGTGTATTGGAATGTCACCCAGCCGTTGGAGGCAGGCGACTATCGCGTGAGCATCTTTGCCGATGGTAATATGATTGGAACAAGAATATTTAGTTTTAATTAAGTGATAATATGATTAGAAAGATTGCTTTTGGCTTTTGGCTCATGGCCTTTGGCTTCTTGCCGGCAGGTGCCCAGAGGGTGCTATCGCTCGACAGTTGCCGACAGCTGGCCTTGCGCAACAATAAGCAACTGGGTGTTTCAAAAGTGAAACAGGACGTGGCAGCCAACCTCAGGAAGTCGGCACGCACGAAATACCTGCCTCATGTGAGTGCTGTTGCCACTTATATGCACACCAGTAAGCCGATTTCGGTACTGACTGATGCGCAGAAGGCAGAGTTTAGTACACTTGGAACTTCTCTCAGTATGGGACTGGGCCATAGTATGGCCGACCTGATAACTCACAACGAGACGCTGGCTAAGGTGATGGGCAGGATAGGACCTGCTACGGAGGAAATGCTGAATGGTCTCGGTCAGAAGATTGTGGATGCCTTCGACACGGATACCCGTAACATATTTGCTGGTACCGTGATGTTTACACAGCCCCTCTTCATGGGCGGTAGCATCATCGCCATGAACAAGATGGCGGATATCAATGAGAAGCTCGCTGCCAACTCGCTGGATGCCCAGAGACAGTCAACCCTCTATCGTCTGGATCAGGCCTACTGGCAGGTGGTGTCGCTCTATCATAAGCAGAAGCTGGCTGAGAGCTACCTCGACCTGGTGAAGAAGTTTGATACCGATGTGTATAAGATGATTGAGGAAGGTGTGGCTACAAAGAGCGACGGCTTGAGCGTGGATGTGAAGGTGAACGAGGCTGAGATGACGCTGACGAAGGTGAACGATGGTCTGGTGCTCTCTCGTATGCTGTTGAACCAGCTCTGCGGACTGTCGCTCGATGAGCAGGTGACGCTCGTTGACGAACAGGTAGAGAACATCGCAGTGGTGGAACTGCAGCCGCAGCTGGAGGTGGATAAGGCCGTGGCGAACCGTCCGGAGCTGAAGATGCTGCAGAACGCTGTGGATCTCTCGAAGCAGAGCACGAATGTGCTGAAGGCTGGTCATATGCCTCAGGTGCTCCTGACGGGTGGCTATGCTGCCAGCAATCCTAATATGCTGAATGGCTTTGAAAGGAAGCTCAACGGTTTCTGGCATGTGGGCGTGACGATGCGCGTGCCCATCTGGAACTGGGGCGACGTGATGTATAAGGTGCGTGCCTCGAAGGGTGCCACCACGATTGCCAATCTCGAACTCGCCGAGGCGCGTGAGCTGATTGAGCTGCAGGTGAACCAATCGACCTTCAGGGTGGATGAGGCCAACAAGAAACTGACGATGGCCCAGAAGAATATCCAGCGTGCGGACGAGAACCTGCGTATGGCTAATCTCGGCTTCCGTGAAGGCGTGATCACCCCATCGACAGTGATGGAGGCACAGACAGCCTGGTTGCAGGCACAGTCGCAGAAGATTGATGCCGAGATCGACGTAAAGATGTCGCAGGTAGATCTGCAGAAGGCACTTGGTACATTGGAATAAATGGTCAAATAGTAAATTGTTAAATAGTCAAATAATAAAATCATGTCAGCAAAAAGTCAACATAAGAACATTATGCTTGCCGTGTTGGGATTCTCGGTAGTAGTAGTGATCGTAGCAGTGATTGGACTCATCGTCCTCGACCGTGATCCGGATATCATCCAGGGACAGGTAGAGGTGAGCGAGTATCGTGTATCAAGTAAGGTGCCTGGTCGTATCCTTGAGCTTCGTGTGAAGGAGGGAGACTACGTGAAGGCTGGTGATACCCTTGCCATCCTGGATGCACCAGAGGTGCGTGCCAAGATGGAGCAGGCCCAGAGTGCCCAGAGTGCGGCAGCAGCACTGGAGCTGAAAGCGCAGAACGGAGCGCGTAAGGAGCAGATCCAGGGTGCCTTCTCTGTGCTGCAGCAGGCCAAGGCAGGCTTTGAGATTGCAGAGAAATCGTATAACCGTGTGCAGCGCCTCTTCGACGAGGGTGTGATGAGTGCCCAGAAGCGTGATGAGGCCTTTGCCAGCTATAAGGCGATGGAGGCTCAGATGAAGGCCGCTCAGAGTCAGTACGACATGGCTGTGAACGGTGCCCGTATGGAAGACAAACTGGCCGCTACGGCTCAGGTGGGTCGTGCCAAGGGTGCTGTGCAGGAGGTGAACTCCTATATCAGCGAGACGGTTCAGATTGCTCAGAAGGAAGGTGAGGTGACCGATGTCTTTCCAAAGTTGGGTGAGCTGGTCGGCACTGGTTCTCCTATCATGTCGATTGCCATGATGGACGATATGTGGGGTACCTTCAACGTGCGTGAGGATCAGTTGAACGGCATGCAGGTGGGCACAGAGTTCACTGTATTCGTTCCAGCCTTCAACAAGGAAATGAAGATGAAGGTCTATTACATGAAGGATCAGGGCTCGTTTGCAGTATGGAAGGCTACGAAGGCCAACGGTCAGTACGACCTGAAGACGTTTGAGGTGAAGGCCCGTCCGGTGGAGAAGCTCGAAGGTCTGCGTCCCGGAATGTCACTTGTGATCAAAAAGTAAAAGGTAGGAAGTGAAGTATCTACAACTTTTAAGAGCTGTCATCAAGCGTGAATGCAAGATTCTCTATGTGAATCCCATTTACTTCTACAGCATGGTGGTGTTCCCGCTGTTGGCGATGGTGTTCTTCACCACGCTGATGGATGATGGTGTGCCGCAGGAGATGCCTGTGGGTATTGTCGATCTCGACAATACCTCGATGACCCGTTCGCTGGGGCGTAAGCTCGACGGCTTCCAGAGCTCGACGGTGGTGGCTCACTATCCCTCTGTGGCAGATGCACGTAAGGCGATGCAGGCCAATGAGATCTACGGCTTCCTCTATCTGCCGAAAGGTACGACGGAGAAGCTGCTTGCCAGCAGGCGCCCCACCATCTCGTTCTATTACAGTCAGACCTCGTTGTCGGCTGGTTCGATGGTGATGAAGGACCTGAAGACCACAGCCACGCTTGGTGCGATGGGTGTAGGACAGGCAAAGATGCGTGCCAAGGGACTGACCGACAAGCAGATCAAGACACTGATGCAACCCATCAGTATCGACCTCCATCAGATCGTGAATCCGTGGAGCAACTATAACATGTATCTCTCAACGGTGTTCGTGCCTGGTATAATGATGCTCTTCATGTTCCTGATCTCAGCCTATTCGCTGGGAATGGAGCTGAAGTTCGGTCGTGGTAAGGAGTGGCTGGGATTGGCTGACAATAATATTGTCATTGCCATCCTGGGTAAGTATCTGCCTCAGGCATTGATCTTCTCTGCCATCATCTTCTTCTATGAGTTTTATATCTACGCCATCCTGCACTTCCCCCATGAAGGTGGGCTGTGGAGTATCCTGTTGCTGATCTTGCTTCAGGTGACTAGTTCGATAGGTTTCGGCATCTTTATCTTCGGTCTGATGCCTTCGCTCCGTATGTCGATGAGTATCTGTTCGCTGTGGGCGGTGCTTAGTTTCTCAATGGCAGGCTCTGCCTTCCCCATGATGGGCATGGACTCGGCGTTGCAGTCGCTGACATGGCTCTTCCCCTTGCGCCACTATTACATGCTCTATCAGATAACGGTGTTCAATGGTTTCCCATTGGCTGATGCCTGGTTCCACCTGGTGAGTCTCGTGGCTTTCACGCTGACGCCATGGTTTGTTCTCAGTAAGGTTAAAAACGCAATGCTCAACTATGTCTATATTCCGTAAGATAATCAATTGGCTCGATGATGTTGCCTACGTATGGCGACAGGAACTGAAACATGTGTTTCGTGATGAGGGCGTGCTGATGTTCTGCATTGTGGTGCCTTTGGGCTACCCCTTACTCTATTCATGGATCTATAACAACGAGACAGTCCATGAGGTGCCTGTGGTGGTGGTTGACCAGTCGAACTCGCAGGAGTCGCGACAGTTCATCCGTATGTGCGATGCTTCAGCCGATGTGAAGGTGGCCTGCTATGCCGTGGATCTTGACGACGCTAAGTCGCTCGTGGCCCGACAGGTGGTGAAGGGTATCTATTTCATTCCTGAGGACTTTGCCACCAAGCTGAACCGTTTGGAGCAGGGTACCATCAGCGTGTATTGTGATATGGCACTGATGCTGACCTATAAGGCTGTCTATCAGACCGCCTTGGCGGTGACGACGGAGATGGGTGTTGGCATCAAGAAAAAGCTGCAAGGCAACTATACGGCGCGTGACGACTTGGTTTCTACAAGTCCGCTGAACGTGGAGGAGGTGTCGATCTTCAATCCCTCGGGTGGCTATGGCTCGTCGGTGCTCCCAGCAGTGCTGTTCCTGATTATTCAGCAGACACTCGCCTTGGGTGTGGGTATGGCAGCCGGTACGGCCCGTGAGCGTAGCCGGTACAGTGATCTTGTGCCTGTTGACAGATGTTATTCCAGTGTGGGAAGAATCCTCGGCGGTAAGTCGTTGTGCTATCTGATGATCTATGTCGTGATGTGTACTTATCTGGCAATCGTCGTTCCGAGGATGTTCAACTTCATCCATATTGCCACCTGGCAGAGTCTGCTGGCGTTGCTGATACCTTATCTGCTGGCGTGTGTGCTCTTTGCCCAGACCGTATCCTGCCTGGTGCACTATCGTGAGAATGTGATCCTGCTGATGGTGTTCGTCTCACTGCCTCTGATGTTCCTCAGTGGTGTGTCTTGGCCTCAGTCGTCGATTCCCAGCTATTGGCAGGGTGTGTCCTGGATCTTCCCAAGTACCTTTGGCATACGTGCCTTTGTCAGACTCAACTCGATGGGTGCTACCCTGGTGGATGTGAAGCATGAGCTGATATGCCTGTGGCTTCTGGTAGGCTTCTATTTCGCTATGACATGTATCGTCTATGGCATAGAGATGAGTCAAGCCAGACGGCATGTGAAGGAGCGCCTGGAGGTGCTGCGAAAGAAACGTGCGGTGCGCCTGCAGTTGAAAGCAAAGAAAAAAGGATCCGAGGCTTAGTCCGGATCCTTTTTTTATGATCAGTTCCCTGATTAGGAATTCATTCCCACAATCTTGGTCTCTGGCTGCTCTTTATTGCGGCGGTTCACAACGGTGACTACCGCCTGTGCCAGGTTGATAAAGGCAATGCCTGTGGCTGTCTCACTGCTCAGGGCAGCTGGTGTACCGGCATCGCCATTGTCGCAGATGCTCTGTACGAGTGGGATCTGTGCCAAGAGGGGCACATTCATCTCTTCTGCCAGTTGCTTACAGCCTTCCTTGCCGAAGATATAGTATCTGTTCTCAGGCAGTTCGGCTGGCGTAAACCATGCCATATTCTCAATGAGGCCGAGGATAGGTACGTTCACCTTCTCATTCCTGTACATATCGATACCCTTGCGGGCATCAGCCAGCGCCACCTGTTGTGGTGTAGATACGATGACGGCACCAGTGATGGGCAGCGTCTGGAGCAGCGTCAGATGGATATCGCTGGTACCTGGAGGTGTGTCGAGGATGAAGTAGTCGAGTTCGCCCCAGTCGGCATCGGCAATGAGCTGTTTCAGGGCACTGGTAGCCATACCGCCACGCCAGAGCGTAGCAGTGGTAGGCGATACGAAGAAACCGATGGAGAGCAGTTTCACGCCATACTGTTCGATGGGAACGATCAAGTCGCGACCGTCTTTCTTGATAGCATAAGGACGCTCGTCTTCCACATTGAACATCTTGGGCATCGACGGACCGAAGATATCCGTATCAAGCAGTCCTACCTTGTAGCCCAGACGTGCCAGTGCGATGGCGAGGTTGGCAGAGACCGTGCTCTTGCCGACGCCACCCTTACCAGAGCTGACGGCAATGATATTCTTAACACCTGGGAGCATCTGTCCGACCTCAGGACGGGGGGCTGTCTTGAACTCAGTCTCTATCGTTACTTCCACATCTTCTCCACAATGGTATTTGATAGCTGCCTCAGTGGCCTTGATGGTGGATTTCAGGAAGGGATCGGTATCGCGTGGGAAGGTCAGTACCACCTTTACCTTCCAGGGTTCACCATCTTTTTGTGGCGCAGCCACCGACGGGGTGTCAGCCACCATCTCACTCTCAACAAGGTTTTTCTTCGTGCCGGCATACGTCACCGTAGCCAGCGCTTCCATAATCATTTTGGGATATAATACTTTCTCCATTTTTATTTTGCTTTGTCAAGGCTGCTGCGCTTCGAGCGGTGATAGGAGCGGTAGTCATCGAGTTCGATCTCTACATCAGGCTCCTCCAGTTCTTTTACTCTTGGCAGCTGCCATTTCAGATATTTGATGTTCAGTCCACGGGCTATCCACATCGACTCATAATAAGTCTGGATGGCGAGGATCTTCTTCGTGTCTTCATCGATACGCTCATCGTGATAGAGGTCTTCTGTCCTGAAGATGACGGGCAACTGGTTCTTCTCCACCATATAGGTCGTATAGGTGAAGAGGAAGTTGGAGTCGGTCTTCAGATGAACGATGCCACCATCGACGAGAAACTTCCGATAGCGCGCCATGAAGTAGGTAGAGGTCAGACGCTTACGGGGGTTCTTCATCTGCGGGTCACTGAAGGTAAGCCAGATCTCCTGTACCTCATCTTCTGCGAAGAAACGCTCAATGATCTCGATGTTGGTACGGAGGAACGCTACGTTCTTCAGTCCTTCGTTGAGGGCCTGGGTAGCCCCCGTCCACATACGGGCACCTTTAATATCCACTCCGATAAAGTTCACGTCGGGGTAGAGCTTGGCGAGCTCCACCGTATATTCGCCCTTACCACAACCCAGTTCGAGCACGATGGGGTTCTGATTGTGGAAGTACTGCTCGTGCCAGTGGCCCTTCATATCAAAAGGAACATGTTCCACTACCGAATAGGGGTACTGGAACACGTTCTCATAAGTCTCCATGTCGGCGAATTTCGCCAGCTTGCCTTTTCCCATCTATACTTATTTAATATCCTCGTAATAGTGTGCAAAGGTCGCTTCTATGTAAGGTACCAGAAGGAAGAAGCCAATACCGAGGGTGAAGAAGCTAAGGATGATCCAGCCAATAAAGCTGAGACCAAGCCAGAACAGCTTCATCTTGTGCCCCTGGGTCAGCTGCCAGCTCTTCATCAAAGCATCCATTGCACTGATATCCTTGTCATCCTTCAAAATAAAAGGAGCCATACATAATCCAACAGAAAGGATGATACCAGGGATAATGAACAGTAAGAAACCGATGAGGATGGCAATGGTAAAGAGGAACTCCATGAGAAAGGTGCGGATGAAATCCTTGTAGCCCTCGAAGAGACGCTCATAGCGGATATCCTCCTGACGGATGAGGTTCAGGAAAAACACGGTGTAACCCCATTGGAGCGGCAGACAGAGCAATGACCAGATGCCATTGGTGCCCAAGCCTAAAAGCGCATCGTTGCCCATTGGTAAAGTAATGACGCTGCTGATACCGCCAGTGAAAATCGCAATAATCAGCGTTGCTATAGCTGCTGATCCCCACTTACCCTCCAAAGAGGCAAGCGCACGATTCTTATAGTTTTGATTGATTCCCATAGTGGAATTTTTCTTTTTACTTATTTACCTTACTCAATCACCACAGTTGTCCAGCCGTGCTTGTCCTCAATCTCACCATACTGGATACCACGCAGGGTGTCGAAGA